>SAMEA104404106__coassemble_405_pt1 | contig 46291 bp, 47 predicted proteins | sample SAMEA104404106__metabat2_high_PE_001 | metagenome-assembled genome bin SAMEA104404106 (sample SAMEA104404106) | Balaenoptera acutorostrata
AGAACTTCAGCCTTCCAAGCTGACTACGTGGGTTCGATTCCCATCACCCGCTCCATATTTTGCTTGAATAGCTCAGTTGGTAGAGCAATCGGCTGTTAACCGATCGGTCGTAGGTTCGAGTCCTACTTCAAGCGCCAGTGGCCTGTTGGAGAAACGGTTAACTCACATGCCTTTCACGCATGCATTCACGGGTTCGAATCCCGTACAGGTCACCATTTAAAAAGTAACGATCGTAAGATCGTTTTTTTTATATATTAAAAAGGAATTGGATTAACCAATTCCTAAGAGTTCTCTCACAACAACACTTGCGATTAATAAACCTGCACTTGAAGGAACAAAAGAAGTACTTCCCGGTGTACGTTTATTATCGTCAGTACGTTCAACTGGATATTCCTTAGAATAAACGACTTTCAAATGTTTGACATGTCGTTTTTTTAATTCTCTTCGCATCACTTTTGCTAGAGGACAAACTGTTGTTTTATAAATATCTGTCACTTCTAATAATTCAGGTTTCAATTTATTACCTGTTCCCATACAACTGATATGAGGAATCTTTAATTCTTCTAATCGAACAGCCAAATTGATTTTTGCAGTAACTGTATCAATAGCATCTATAACATAATCATATTGAGATAAATCAATTTGATGTTCATTTTCTGGTAAATAAAACATTGCCAGATCATGAACAATACATTCAGGATGAATAGAAAGTATTCTCTCTTTCATTACTTCAACTTTTTTACGACCCACTGTGTTTTGTGTTGCAATAATTTGTCTGTTTAAATTTGAATAAGAGACTTCGTCATTATCCACAATTGTGATTTCTCCAATACCACTACGCACAAGAGCTTCAACAACATATCCGCCAACACCACCAACACCAAAAACCAAAATATGTTTTTGTTTTAATTTTTCAATACCATCATGACCAACCAATAATTCTAAACGTGAAAACATATTATTCTCCTTCATTATATGTATCTAAAAAATGATGTTTACCACAATCATCACTATAAGCAATAATTGTTGCAAGATTAACATTTTCTACACTTTTAAAAATATTCTTTTTAATATTTGGATTAATTGTTTCCAAGTATTTTAATAAACGTTTTATTTCTTCTCTTTTTGAAGTATGTTCTACTTCTCCACGTTCTTCCATTTCTTCAGTGAAACGACAAGCACATTGAATAAAGTGTAAATCATTATATTGACTCCAACGAATAATATCTTGTTCTTCAATTAAATACATTGGACGGATCAATTCCATCCCTTTAAAATTTGTACTGTGTAACTTTGGCATCATTGTTTGTACTTGTGATCCATAGAACATTCCCATGACAATCGTTTCAATAACATCATCAAAATGATGACCCAAAGCAATCTTATTGCATCCTAATTCTTGTGCTTTTGCATATAAGAAACCTCGTCTCATTCTTGCACATAAATAACAAGGAGATTTATCCACAGTTGTCACAACACGGAATATATCGGATGGAAATATTTGCAAAGGGATGCCTAATATTTCAGCATTCTCTTCAATACGTTTTCTATTCTTTTCATTATATCCTGGATCCATAGATAAAAACACCAAATCAAAATCAAATTTCCCATGGCGTTTTATCTCTTGCAATAATTTTGCAAGTAACATTGAATCTTTCCCTCCAGAAATACAAACTGCTATTTTATCTCCAGGTTGAATCATGTCATATTCTTGAATTCCTTTTACGAATTTTCTCCAAATTTGTTTTCTATATTTTTTTATAATACTTTGTTCTATTTCTTTTGTTCTATCCATGGTCTTCTCCTTTTTTCACTATTTTATCATTATCTATGAAAAAAAATCAATCCTTAATTCTATAATAAAAAAATCATATCTTATGATATGATTTTTATTTAATATTATTCTTCACCACTGAAACAATAAGTACATAATTGACAAGGTTCCATACCAATTGATTCAATTAAGTCATCTAAACGATGGTATTTTAATGAAGTAAAGTTTAATTTTTTACGAATCACTTCTAACATATTTGCATATTCTTGAGTATTTGGATCAGCATATTTCTTTAATGTTTCTTGAGAAATATCTTCAGTACCTTCTAATTCAACAATAGATCTTCTTGTGATTAAATCTAATTCTGAATTTGAACGTGAGAAGTTCAAATATTTACATCCAAATAAAATTGGAGGACAAGCAGGTCTTACATGAACTTCTTTAGCTCCTGAATCATATAAGAATTGAGTTGTTTCACCAAGTTGAGTTCCTCTTACGATAGAGTCATCAATTAATAACAAGCTCTTATCTTCAATCAATTCATGAATAGGAATAAGTTTCATTTTTGCAATTAAATTTCTTTGACCTTGACTTGAAGGCATAAATGAACGTGGCCATGTTGGTGTATATTTAATAAATGGTCTTGCAAAAGGAATTCCTGATTGATTTGAATATCCTACTGCATGGGCAATCCCTGAATCAGGAACACCTGCAACAATATCAGGATGAACGTCATCTCTTTGTGCTAAAATACTACCACAACGATTTCGCATCACTTCTACATTAATACCTTCGTATGTTGATGTTGGATAACCATAATAGCACCATAAGAACGAACACATCTTCATTTCTTGGAAAGGTTTTTGTTTTTGTTCTAAAGAATCAGCTGTCATATAAACAATTTCACCTGGTCCTAAATCTTTTTCATGATGATATCCAAGATTTAGGAAAGCTGAACTTTCAAAAGTCACACAATGAGCATCTTCTTTTTTACCAATGATGACAGGAGTACGTCCAAATTTATCTCTTGCACAGTAGATTCCATCATGAGTCATAATTAACATACTCATAGAACCTCTAACATGCTCTTGTACATTTTTAATTCCTTCAACAATTGTGCTCTTTTGATTAATAAGAGCAATGACCAATTCTGTAGGATTGACTTCTCCGCCACTCATTTCTAAGAAGTGCGTTGTCCCTTGACTAAAACAAAATTCAATCAATTCATCTAAATTATTAATTCTTCCTACAGTTGTAATCGCAAATGAACCCAAATGAGATTGAACCAATAATGGTTGCGCTTCATAATCTGAAATACAACCAATCCCTAAATTCCCTTTAAATTCATCAACATCTGTATCAAATTTTGTTCTAAAAGGTGTGTTTTTAATATTATGAATAGAACGTTGAAATCCACCTTCTCCATAAATCGCCATACCACCCTTTTTTGTACCTAAATGTGAATGATAGTCAGTACCAAAAAATACATCCAACACACAATCTTTCTTTGATGTTACACCAAAAAAACCACTCATCTATACCAATCTCCTTTTCTCAACAATTTTCCACCATCCATTTTAGTGGATTTTGGTCAAAAAGTCCACATCTTATCCAGAAAATATACAAAAAATAGAAAGTCCTTTTTGACTTTCTATTTCTTATTGATAATAAATTTTTCTATGATTTCACTTATTGCGCTTTCATTATGAGTTGCTTTTGTAATATAGTCACATTCTTTTTTCATATCTTCTACAGTATTTTGTACACCAATACCTAGTCCTGCCACTTTCAACATAGGTAAGTCATTAAAATTATCTCCAACAGCAATCATCTCTTCTGGTTCAATACCTAGAATATTTCCTAATATCAATAAACCTTTTCCTTTATTGACCCCTTTATGATTGAATTCAATAAAACGATGACTTGAATAACTCACATCTAAATTTCCTGTTAAATCGTGTAAATCTTTTTCAATAGATTGAAGATAATTAAAATCAGTATTACTATATAAGACTTTTACAATGTCTTCATTCTTTAAGAAATCAATTGAATCTTCATCAATAACTTCAAATTCAATTCTTCCCGTAATATACGCTCTTTCATCATCATTAATATGTGCAACATAAACATGATCTTGAGTATACACATGGATGCAGACATCATATGTTAATCCTTTTTGATACAATGCATTTGCAATAGAAAAGGGAATGCCTTCAAAATGCAATACACGATCATCTTTATTTTCACTTAAAGCACCACCATTATATGAAATAACATATTCATTTTCCTTTTGAAAAACATCCAATTCTTTTAATGTTGCTTCAATACTTTTAAATCCACGTCCAGTTGCAGGAACAAATTTCACACCATAATCTTTTAAAGAGTGAATGGCTTTTTGATCTTGTAAAGAGACATGACGATCGTCTCTAAGCAATGTCTCATCCAAATCACACGCTATCAATTTATACATATTACCACCATCCCTTATCTTTATTTTACTATAAGTTATCATGATTGCGATAAAAAACATCATAAAAAATACTTTAAGCTTAGCTTAAAGTATTTTCACATTCATGAACAAAGAATTGAAATAATTTTTTCATTTCTTGATTATCTACCATTTTTTCTGGATGGAATTGAACACCATAAATCTTTTTATGTTTATGTTGAATCGCTTCAATCACATAATCATGTGTTCTAGCTACAACCAAAAAGTCTCCCGCCACATCTTTAATCGCTTGATGATGAAAACTATTCACATATGTACTTTCATGGCAAATCTTTGAAAGAAAACTATAAGGTTCAATTTCAATAAAATGAATAGGATAACAAGGTTTTTCTTTTTGTGTATGCATCGTTACATTTTTATATTCATGAGGTAAATCTTGATACAATGTTCCCCCAAAAGCAACATTGATTAACTGTAATCCACGACATATACCAAAAATAGGTTTATTCATTTCACTGACTTCTTTAATCACATCGATTTCATATAAATCTTTATGCAATTGTGATTGCCCTAAATACAAATGTGCATCTTCTCCATATGTTAATGGATTAATATCATTTCCTCCTGGAACTAACAAACCATCAATCACAGATATTTGTTCTAATAAAGTTTCACGATCACAAATAGGTAATAATACTGGTATCCCATGAGCTTGAATAATCGCTTGAATATAATCATGATTTACTTTTTGAATAACATTATTTTCAAAAAAATCTTCGCCACAAGTTATTCCTATGATAGGTCTTTTCATATGACATCCCCTCCTGTCATTATAATGGATAATTTTCTAATAAATAATGAGCAATACCATTATCATCACAATGTCGACATACAACATCTGCTGCAGCTTTCACAGTATCATAAGAATTTTCCATAGCCACACCAACACCTGCTGTTTTCAACATATCAATATCATTTTCTCCATTCCCAAAAGCAATCATTTCTGATAAAGGAATATTTTTAAGTTGAGAAATAACTTCTAAAGCATGTCCTTTACTCAATCCTTTAGGATTGATTTCTAACCATGTATCTTCTACTTTACATAAATCATAATGTTTATTGATTTCTTTTTGTAAAGGAATCAGATCTTTAAGAATCACATCTTCACTTTGTAAAAATGCAATTTTCTTTAAACATGTAAATTCATGTTCAGGAATCTCTTCAACAGATTGAACTGGATGTTTCACTGTTGTCATGAAATGATCATTAATCATACCTGTATGTGCATATTCTAAAGCATACATTTCTTTTTCAAAGAAAAACAAAATGTCCATATGATACCCTTTTGCGATATTACAAATTTCAATAGCATCATCTCGAGATAGTTTTTGTTCTTCATGAACCAATTCACCTTTATTGTTATAAATATCCAATCCATTTAAACATACATATAAATTTTGAGGATAGTCTTCCATCAACAAACCATGTCCAACTTCCATTACACTTTTAACATCTCTACCACTAGAAAGGACCAATGAAATTCCTGCTTTTTGATAAGACATTAATGTTTCTCTTGTCAAATCTATAATTTTTAAATCACGATTTAGCAATGTTCCATCTAAATCCATAATAATCATTTTCATAAAACACTCCCCATTTCTAATTCAAAAGTATATCATACTTTAAAAACCAAAACAAAGAAAAAGAGACCTAAGCGATCTCTTCTAACATTTGTTCTGCATTTTCAGCAGGTTTAACTTTTTCATGAGCTTTCACAATCATTCCATTTTCATCAATTAAATATGTTGATCTCACAATACCCATGTATGTTTTTCCATACATTTTCTTTTCTTTCCATACATCATAATCTTGAATCACTTTTGTTTCAGGATCTGATAATAAAATAAATGGTAATTCATATTTTGTTTCAAAGTTCTTATGTGATTTCACACTGTCTTTACTTATTCCAATCACAACTGCTCCCTTTTCAGTAAATGCTGGATAATTTTGTGCAAATGCACATGCTTGTTTTGTACATCCACTTGTATTATCTTTTGGATAAAAATACAAAACAACTTTCTTCCCTCTAAAATCACTTAATTTCATCATGTCACCATTTTGATTTGGTAATTCAAAATCTGGTGCTTGCATACCGACTTCTAACATAATATCACTCCTTCTTTATTATTTTACTGAAAATAAAAAAAGGATGCAAATATATTGCATCCTAAATCAAAATACCTAAACAATGATCGATTTCATGTTGAATAATTTGAGCAGTAAATCCTTGATAAGATTTAATTTTCTTTTTACCATTTTCATCTATAAAAGACACTTTTATTTTATCATATCTCTTTGTTTCACGTGAACCTTCATGAGATAAACATGATTCCATTGCACTATACATATGGGCACTTGTTTTTAAAATAACAGGATTCACCATACATGTATAATGACCATTATCTTCAAAGATAATCATATTTTTTAAATATCCTATCATATTGGCTGCCATACCCACACAATGATCTTTATGCGCTTCTAGTGTATCTTTTAAATCTTGTAAGATATAAAAGTCATCCGCAGTTGCATCTTGAGATTTTTGACTTAAAACAAATGAATCTTTCACTATTTCTTTTATCATAATAATTTCTCTATTAATCCCATTTCTTGTAATATTTCTAAACCTTCTCCAACAGCACCATCATCATTTGTTTTTGTTAAATGGTATTTGGCAACATCTTTTGCATGTTGACTTGCATTAGATGGAGCAAATGAATAAGGTGTTAATTGTAACATTGTACAATCATTTTGGCCATCTCCAAAGATAGCCACTTCTTCAGGTAAATATCCTTTTTCTTCAAGAATACGTTTTAACATTTTTCCCTTATGAGATTGATGACTTGTAATTTCAATATTGTCTTCAAAAGAAGAAGAAATATCTAAATAATCACTATTCAATTGTTCTTTTACACCTTTTACTGAATAGTCAGAATCAAGTCTTGCATCAATTTTCAACACACCAATCCCTTGTTCAACAATATCTTCAGGTTTTTCAACATAATGGAAATCTCTTAAATAACATTCTCTCAGAGTAAATGTTTTTTGAGGTAAAGGATGTCCTTTAGCAAGAGCACTATTGTTTAATAATTTCATATGATAAGTCCAAAAATCATCAGCATTCACTAAAGAATATTTTCCATGATCTGTATGAATAGCTAATAAATAATGGTAATCATTTAAAATATGAATGATTCTTAAGAATTCTTGATTATCCATTGGATATAATTCTTTAGTTTCACCATTCTTTAAATAATATTGAGCACCATTATTTAAAATCATATCTCCTTTTAAATCATAACGATTTAAAACATCAACCATCATATTAATATCTCTACCTGTAGCAATAATAAACTCAATTCCTTCTTCAATACATTTTCTAAGTAATTGATATGTTTTCTCTTCAATTCGATCATCATAACGAATTAATGTTCCATCCATATCACAAACTATACATTTAATCATTCTTTTCTCCCCCAAGACATTCTTTAAAAAAACAAGAATGAAATTCATTCTTGTTTATGCTTTTTTAATTAATCCTAAACCAATTGCATGTGGTCCTGTATGAACAGCAATTGTTGCTCCAATTTGTTCTACACCAATTGTCCCTTGATAAGAAGGAAATGCATCTTTTAAAGATTGTAACAAAGTATCTCTAAAAGCAACACCTTCTTCATAATCATATCCAAAACCAACACAAACAATATAATCATTAAGATCAATATTATTTTCTTTGACATAAGAAATCATTTCTTCAATCACTTTATGTTTTGCCTTTTTACGACCTCTAGCAATACCATGACTTGTAATTTCTCCATCTTTGTAAATAACAATAGGTTTAATACCCAAAGCACCAGCAGCAAGTCCAGATAATTTTCCAATTCTACCACCATGAATTAAATAATCTAATCCATCAATAGTAAAGAAAATTCTTCCTGAACTTTTCACTCTTTCCACAAAATTTAAACAATCGTCAAAACTTGCACCATTGTTTTTAAGTTCAACAACTTCTTTGACCAATAAACCTTGTAAAACAGTAATAATTGTAGAATCTATAACTTCTATACGTGCATCTGGAAATTCATCTAACACGATATTTTTTGCATTCATTGCAGAATTAAATGATCCTGAAAATTTTGAACTAATACATAAACACATCACATCAATTTTATCTTTAGCATATTTTTTAAAGACATCTATATAATCTTGAATAGATGGTGTTGATGTTTTTGGGAACACTTTTGAATGTTCTACCATAAAATCATATAAATCTCTAATTTTTAATTCAGCATTTTCTTTTTTATGAACTTTTCCATCAGTTGTAATATAAAATGGAATGACATCTATATCAAGTTCTTTTACAAGTTCTGGTGTAAGATCACAAGAACCATCACTAATAATTTTGTACATACAATCCCTCTTTTCTTCTCATACATTATATCACTATCTTTACTTATAAAAAAAGTATTTAAATCAATAAAATAGAAAATATATGTCTTAAAAAGAATCAAAACGAGAGTAAATATATAACATATAAGGATCATCATCACTGGCTTTTAAATAGATCCAATGCGCTCTTAAATACTCATTTAAACATGCAACAATATCGTCCAAAGATTCCTCTTGACCATCTTGTACTAAGTGCAATCCACACATACTGCATCCTCCAATAGCATGGACACTGTATTCATAATGCCTCTCTTTTAAGAGTGCGTTCATATGAACAATCATATTAAAATCAATAGCAGGTTTCATTTTGTTTCCCTCCTTATCTATTTACAATAACAAAAGAACATCAATAAAACATCAAATATACTACAAAAGTAACAGCAAGCTGTTTCTTATAAATCATGGAATATAGGTTTCATCTTATCAAAAGTACAAATCTTTTGAAAACCGATGTCTTTTAATGTTTGCATAAGTTCTGGAATATGTGCATTTTCAAGATGTTGTTTAGAATGAGAATCACTCCCAATAGTCAAAACAGTTCCACCCAAATCATGATACAATTGTAAAATTTCACGAGAAGGCATTAAACAATCCAAACCATAACGTACAGAAGATGTATTCAATTCAATACCTTTACCATCATCAATAACACATTGTAATATTTTTGTAATTAAATCTTTATTGGCTTCAAAAGAATGATAACCATCATGATCATCATATCTCTTTAATAAATCCATATGACCAAGTACACAATAATGATGATAATGAGTCACCAATTGATAAAGTTCTTCATAATAAGCACGATAATATCCAGGTTCATCATAATCTTTTTGAAAATCATATGTCCAAAACTCTTTATTATTCACTTGATGTACTGATAAAATCACAAAATCCAATGGATACTTTTCAATCAATTTTTCATATTGATCAATAGTATGCATTTGCATACCAAATTCTAAACCTTTTTTAATCGTAATTTGATCTTTGTATTTGTCTTGTACATAAGCAAGTTTTTGAAAATACGCTGGATAATCAACATTTGCCATGGGTTCCCCATCACGATATATAATATTGCCTTCAACCCAATCTTTCTTAATACCATAATCCACATGATCAGTAAAACAAATTTCTTCAATACCTAAAGCAATCGCATCTTTTACACATTCTTCCATATCATAAACGGAATCGTCACTAAACTCTGTATGTGTATGATAATCAAAATACACACTTATCCCCTCCTTTATATTTAGTTTACAATAATGACCTTATCGAAACATAAATCATGCAAAATATGAAAAAAAGATTCCTAAGAATCTTTTATTTATCGCGTTCGTATGCAAATTTAAACATATCAGCAGGTAAGCTATCTATTGTAAAAAAGATAATATCACCATCTTTTTTCTCAATATTAATGACTTTTAAAAGAGGTGCTCCTACATTCATTTGCAAAAGTGTACTCATTTTTTTATTCACAACATCAGCTTCTATTTCAATATGATTCATATCAGCAAAATCCTTACCATTGATTTGTTCCACTATATCACTCATAGCTTGTGTACAATCAATATCTTCAATACCTTGAAAATACTTTTTTAAAAAATAAATATTTTCATAAACCAAAGGTCTTTTTCCACCATATTGAATTCTTTTTAAAAGATAAACTTCTTGATGAATATCATCATGTAAATATTTATGACACAAAGGATCATCAGAAATTAATTCTAAAGACAATACAATTGTTTGTATTTCTCCATATTTTTTAATCAATTCTTTATCACTTTTAAAAGACAATTTATCAAAAGACTTCACTGTTTTTTCTGGAGCTACAAATACACCGTATCCAGGTTTTCTTATTAAAAACCCATCTTGAATCAATTCATCGAAAGCGCGTCTAACAGTCATACGAGAAACATGGAACATTTCCGTGAATTCTCTTTCAGTAGGAAGTCTTGTTTCACAATCATACGTTTTATTTTCAATGTTTGTTACTATATAATCTTTAATAATTGGATAACTTATCGCCATTACTACACCTTCTTCTTGTATATAAATTTTAACATAAAGCAAACTTATTGTCTAGTTTTGCAAAATATACTTAAAACCTTTTTCTATCATCATTTCATCTCAACTATTTTATCATTGTCTAATACAATAGTTGTCTAGACAAAATAAAAAGACCCTTTCAGGTCTTATTCATCACTATGGTGGAGGCGAGGGGAATCGAACCCCTGTCCAAAAGCCGTCCCATATGAAGCGTCTACAGTTTATCTTATGGAATGAATTTAACTAAGCTACGATCCATAAGCAGTCTTTCACTTAGCGATTCTATTGATTTTCGAGATTGAAGTCTAGACTCCATCAATCCTTAACCTATAAGTTATGTTACCAGTTCTATGATCATAGGTATATCATAGGCTGATATTCGCTAAAGTCTAACGTCGACTAGCAAGCGAAAGATAATTGTTGTCTGTTTCCAGATATTTTTTTGTACATTTAACGTATGCCTACGACTGCAACTCCATTCAAACTGACCCCTGTCGAATCCAAGACGCCCCCATATTAGTATGCATTTTTAAGTGCACGCTCAATATCTCTTTTAGAGTCTTTTTCTTTTAAGTCTTGACGTTTATCATACAATTTCTTACCTCTTGCTAAAGCAATTTCTACTTTTAACTTAGATGTATTAAAATATAATTTTGTAGGAACAACTGTCAATCCATTTTCTTTCACTTCTTTTTGAAGTTTACGAATTTCTTTTTTATGTAATAAAAGTTTTCTTGTACGAAGTGGTTCATGATTAAAGATATTTCCTTGTTCATAAGGTGCGATATGCATGTTCTCGATAAAAGCTTCATTATTCTTAATACGAATAAAAGAATCTTTTAAATTTGCACTTCCTTTACGTACGGATTTAATTTCAGTCCCTTGTAATTCAATACCAGCTTCATAAGTATCTAATATAAAATAATCATGAAAAGCTTTTTTATTTTGTGCAACGATCTTCATGCATATCACTTCCTTTCTATCTTCTACGTTTATTATGAACTTTCTTCGACTTATTTATTTTACTCTTTTTATGATGTTTTGTCTTTGTTTTTTTATCATTTACATGAATTATTTTATTTTTTCTACGTCTATTTGATGGTTGGCCAACCATTTCAAAGTCAATTGTTCTTTCATTCTTATTGGCATCAATCACTCTAACCTTGACTTTATCAGAAATCTTAAATGTTTTTCCTCTATGTTCACCAATCAGCATTAAGTTCTTTTCATCAAATTGATAATAATCATCCAATAAATCACTAATATGAACCAAACCATCAACAGTATTTGGAAGTTCTACAAAGAATCCAAAAGGAGTAATTGAAGAAATCATTCCTTCATATTCTTCTCCAATATGATATGACATATATTCTGCCATCTTCATATCATCAACTTCACGTTCAATATCAATAGATTCTCTTTCTCGATAAGAAGATTGTTCTGCAAGTTCTGGAATCACTTGTTCAAAATGAGAAACTTGATCAAAATCTTTATCAAATAAGAAAGTATGGATCAAACGATGAACAAGTAAATCAGGATATCTACGAATTGGTGATGTAAAGTGAGTATAATATTCATCTGCTAATCCAAAGTGTCCTAAACATTCAGCATCATATCTTGCTTTTTGCATACATCTTAATAATAGAGTACTGATAATTGTATGTTCTTCAGTACCTTTAGAAGAATCAACAATAGTACTTAATTCTCTAGGATGTAAGTGTTCTAACGATCCTTTAATCGTATAACCAAGTGGTTTTACTATAGAAACAAATTGTAATAATTTCTTTAATTTTGGATACTCATGAACACGATATATAAATGGAAGTTCCATCCATTTAAAATGTTGTGCTACTGTTTCATTGGCTTTCAACATAAATTCTTCAATAATCTTATCAGATTCACCACGAACTCTTAAAACAACATCTGTTGGTTTTCCCTTTTCATCAACCAAAACTTTACCTTCATCAACATCAAAATCAATAGCTCCACGATCATCTCTTTGTTTTCTTAAAATACGAGCCAATTCAGACATTAAGAAAAACAATGGAACAACTTCTTGATATTGTTGTTGTAAAGGGAAATCTCCTGCTAAAATCTTATTTACATTTGTATATGTCATACGATAAGAAGAATGAATAACAGATGGGACAATATCATGATTCAAGACATCACCATTTTGATCAATTTCCATAATACAGCTGACTGCATAACGATCAACACCAGGATTTAAAGAACAAATCCCATTTGATAATTTATGTGGTAACATTGGAATAACACGGTCAACCAAATAAATAGATGTTCCTCTTTTAATAGCTTCTTTATCTAAAGCAGAACCTTCTGTAACATAATAAGAAACATCGGCAATATGAACACCCAATTGATAATGCCCATTATCCAATCTCTTTAAAGAAATAGCATCATCTAAATCTTTAGCATCATCACCATCAATTGTCACAATCATTTCTTTTCTTAAATCTACACGATTAGGAATATCTGATGGATCAATTTCTTCACCAATCATTTCAATTTGATCATAAACATCTTCTGGGAAATCAATATCAACATCATGCGCATGAACAATAGATAAAATATCAATTCCTGGGTCATTACGATGTCCAATAACTTTTACGATATTCCCTTTGATTTGTGGTTTATATGTTTTAATTTCAACGACAACTTTATGTCCAACAACAGCTCCATGCATATGGGCATGATCTACAAAAATAGGATCATTGAATTTTACATCATCAACACTGACATAATAATCTCTTTTCCCTTTTTTCACTTCACCAACATAACGTGTACGTCCACGTTTTAATACTCTTACAACACGTGCTTCTTCTTTTTGACCACGTGAATGTATTTTTTCTAACAAAACAATATCTCCATCAAAAGCATCTTTTGTGTTGGTACTATGAATATAGAATTCTCTATCTTCTTCTACTTTAACAAAAGCAAATCCTTTTTTATTGAATTCAATAGGTCCTGTATAAAAATGAAGTTGTCCAGGTAAGTAATATTCATTTGTCTTACTACGAATGACAATTCCTTCATCTTCCATACTGTTCATTAATTTAATAAATTGAATATAATCATCAGTAGCTGTAATATTTAAATATTCAGCCAGTTCATCAATTTTTCTCTTTGTGTGATGTTCATTTTTTAAAACATCTAAAATACGTTCTTTCAATGCTTACACCTCCTTAAAAACAGTCTATATAAAAAATAGGAGACATCCTGTCTCCTGTTGTTTATCCCATACGAATAAGAATTGCTAGCACAAAGAATGCAATTGCAAGTCCAGTTGTAAGTCTAGAAAGTATCAAATCTGCGCCTCTTTCTTTTTGGTTAGCAAAAAGATTAGAACTTTGTCCAGTCAATGCATTAACAATACCATCTGATTTACCACTTTGTAATAGGCATACAACAATAAGAGCCACTGACACAATCATCAATAATACGTTTAAAATCATTATGATACCCTCCCTCTTCGTAATTATTATACACTATCTCAATGATAATAGCACAATAATGTGTAAAATACAATACTTTTTTAAGACTCAGCCTTTGTGTGAATATATCCTCTATTCTCAAAAACTTTCATTAAAATAGGTGAACAAATCAAATAAAACACAAAATTGCCACTCGCGTGCAAAGTATCAAAAAATATTCCTGCACTATAATAAGCTAAAAACAAACCTAAACCACCAATCATAAATTGTTCTAATGAAACAACAAAACCAAAGACATATCCCATCAAGAATGAAAAGATTGCCATAACATACAATGGTGGTTTTTTACCAAATTTAGCAAAGACATCTTTCAAACATTGCGTTAACAAACAAATAACAACCCAAGCCAATATTTGAAAAAAAGTCCAAGTTCCCATACCTAAAAATATATTAGAGACCAAAGTTGTTACAATTGTCAATTTGATTCCAAATGCTAATCCAAAAACCAAAACAGAAATAATAATAATTGATGTTACTGGTTTAATATTGGGTAACATTTGTAACATCACACGTGAAGCAATATTCACTGCTGCAAGAATACCAATTAGTGTAATTTCTTCTACTTTTTTGTTTTTAAACATTTTAATCCCTCACATATTCAGTGACATAATACCATTCAATATGATCATTGGATTCTAATTCATAACTTCCACATCCAACCAACGGTCTTGTTCCATTCACTTTATACATCCATCCTGATTCTTGACCATAATCAAACTCATTTAACCCATTAATACCAGAAACATAGACAGTTGGACCAAATCCTTTTGTCTTCAAAGCAAATCCATGTTGTTTTGATGCTTTTTTTAAAACATCAAAGACTGTATCACCTTTATAAGCATAAACAGTTGTTGATTTCAAAATAGATGCAGGCCCATTTTTGTCATGTCCCATAATAGAAAGAGTAACTGCAATTTCTTTTCTTTGTGGTTCTACAGGTTTAGGTTTTGATGGTTTTTGTTTTGAAGGCTTTGAAGGAGTTGGTTTCACTTCTTCTTTTTTATGAACACTTTCTTTTTGAGGTTTCTTCTTTTTTTCTTCTTTATTTTCTTTTTTATTTATAGATTCTTCTTTTTGAGAAGAATCTTCTTGTTCTGTTTCTATAATAAGAGAATCTTGTTGATGATTTTCAACAAGACTCTCTTCTTTTGATTGATGTGTTGTTGGTTGTTCAGATTGACGATTAAAACCTATAAATAAAACAACAACCAAAGATAAACTTATAAAAAGAAGTGTCCACTTCTTTGTCTTATCCAAGAATTTCTTTACCTTTCCATAATCCTAAAGCACTGATAACACATAATCCTAAATATAATAATGGCATTTGTGTATCTGCTGTAGGAACAACTTCCACTTTATCCATTTCTGGTTTTGTTTCAGGTTTCACGATTGGTTTTTCTTCTGGTTGAACTTCTGGGACTTCTGGATTTAATAAACGAGCATAAGTTTCATGAGCTCTTTGATATGCAGAACCATTTTCATATGTTCCAACAGCTTGAATACCTTGAACTGTTGCCATTGGATTTTCTTTTGGATCTCCAACATGCCATGCAAAACTTCCGTTTTCAAATTGATATTTTAATAAAGCATCATATGGATTATTTCCGCCTTTATTGTATTTTCCATCTTTTACACCTTTTGCATCATATGTTAATAATCCATTAAGTACTGATGCTTGGTTATTGGCATCAGCACCCCAATTACCACCAACATATTCTCCAGATTCAATTTGTTTAGATTGAATCCATGCAACTGCATTTTCAATAGTAGATTGATATTTTGTTTTATTGACTAAGCTTAAAGCTTCAATAACCCATCCCGTTATTGATAAATCTTCATAGCTACCAAAACCAAATGCTCCATTTTCTGTAGCTAATGTTACCAAATAATCAGCAGCTTTTTCTGTTAAATCTGAATGAATAGCATATAATGCATAAACACCATATACTTGATAGTTAGCTCCAGTTGATGGATTGGCTTTATCAACAGCACCAGTTTCTTGAACACAATTTTCTAACATTTCAACATAGTTAACACCATTGTATTGACGTGGATCATCTCCATGTAATGCAATAGCAATGACTGATTTAGCAATAGAACTTGCATAATCAGTACTGATAAATGGTTCAATGTCAAATTCATCAGATTCTAAACCTAATGATTCATAAGCAATAAGTTGATCAACTGAAGTTAATTCTTCTAATGCATTCATATAGGCTCTGGCTTTTACAAAACCATCGTTTTGAGAAGTAGCAAATACATTTGAAAAACTCGCTGAAACAATCAACATCATTGCCATCAAACTTGTAAATAATTTTTTCATTTCTTTTCTCCTTTTCTTTATTCACCGTAAAGTTTATTATATTGGCAGTATTCCGACTCACTTCGTTGCTATTGCGCCTTCCCAGTTTCCCAGTGGCATAATGCATTCGCTCCATGTTACGGCTGCGGGACAGTTGTGGATTTGCACCACATTCCATTTCAACAAAGACCAATATACAAGGCTTTTACTGCCTCATTATATAATAGAAACTTTAAAAATGATAGTGAAATAAAAAGAAATGACCCTTAGGTCATTTCTATGCATGATGGACTTTGACATCATGATGTAAAAACTTCTTATATGTAAAATCAATACCCATAGCGCCAAGTGGTGCTGTGATTAAAATAGCCAATACTGCAACAGATAAAACAATCTTACCACAAGGTAATCCTAGAGTTAAAGGTACTGAACCAATTGCAGCTTGAACAGTTGCTTTTGGTAAATAAGCAATAACACAGAAAATACGTTCCTTTAATGTAAGATTTGTTCCTACTAAACATAGGCTGACACCAACAGAACGGAAAATCAATGCAACAAAAATCATAAGCACAGCCATGATTCCTGCACCTAATGTATAACGAATATCAACTGCGGCTCCTACCAATACAAATAAGATGACTTCCGCAGCAATCCATAATTTACCAAATTTTTCAGATAAACGTTTAGATACAAAATCAACACTCTTCATTTTGACAACGCATGCCATGCTGACAACAGCAAGTAATCCCGAAACAGAAACAATGTTTTCTAACCAAGTTTCAATAGCCATTAATAAGAATGACATTCCTAAAATAATAACAACCTTTGTACTGTTTCTTACACAATTCTTATGTGCATATGCAGTTTCAAAGAATAATGATAATAAATATCCAACAACAGCTCCAAGTAAAACACCCAATATAATAGAAATAGGAATATTAATAAATTCTCCTACATTGACACTTCCACCTTGAGCCATACCAACAAATGTACTAAAGAGTACAATAACAAAGATATCATCACAAGATGCACCCGCCATAATCAATTGAGGAATACTTTTTTCAGTACCATATTTGCTTTCCATCAAATGAACCATACGAGGAACAACAACAGCAGGAGAAACAGCTGCTAAAACAGAACCCATAACAGCAGCTTCTACTCTTGTAATTCCTAATAATACAGGACCAAATAAAACAAAAGCCAAAATTTCAAAACTTGCCGGTAAACAAGACATTAAAATCGCTGGACGTCCAACTTTTTTAAGATCTGCAATATTCAAAGACAAACCTGCTTTTAATAAAATAATAATCAAAGCCATTTGTCGAAGTTCACCAGAAATAGAAAGAATTGTAGGACTTAATAAATCCAAAACATAAGGTCCTAAAACAATCCCAGTAAACAACATTCCAATAATTCGTGGTAACTGTAATTTCTGACAAATTGCTGCCATTGACAATCCCACTAAAAAAATAAGTGCTAAAGATGTTAACATAAAATCCTCCTCTATAAAACGCAAAAAGCTGAAGCTTTCTGCGACAAAAAAATCACAGAAGTCATCAGCTTATTCAGCGGTTTAGGTTTCCCATGGGAGAACTTCATTCCCAGTGTGTATAATATATTATAATTTTTATTATTTGTAAAGCGAGATTATAATATATTATTTCAAAAAAAGAATAGAGTCAGTGTAAACAAACTCTATTCTTCTACCGCGATTATAGAAAACTGATTATTCATTTTTATTAAAGTAATTGTTGTTTCATACTCAGTTGTATGTAACAACTCATTTTCTTTTTGAAAACGTAATAACAATTTAATATCATAGTAACTGTAATCTTCTAAACCACTTAATGCTTTATTAGAAGATTCATTAGCTAAAACTTTATATGAAACAACTTCTTGAGTATTGGCTTTTTGATCAATCAATGTATTTAAATCTTTATAATATGCATTTTTTGCATAAGAAACGAAGTCATTTTTCTTATCATTATAGAAATAAGATAGACCTCCTATTTGATCCTTTTCTTTATTCACTAATGAATAATAATCAGCTGCAAAATAAACTGCAACCAATTCTCTTATATGTTCTTCATTATTACGATGAACAGCTGTCATCAATTGATTATAAACATCACTCATTAATTTTGTTTCATGATCAAGTTCTTTATAAACAACTTCTGTTGGTTCAGGATGTATTGGATGATTATTACGATTTACAACAAAGATTGTTGAAAACAATAAACAAAGTACAACAACTCCAATAGCAAGTCCTTTTTTATTTATTTTATCAGCAATTCTTTGATATGGTTTTGTATCTTTAATAGATGGAAGTTGATCACTTTTCACAAAGATATTAATAAAAGTTAATAAAGGACGATATTTGCGATCAATCATTCCGGTCATTTCAACAAAGATTTCAAACAAAACCATTAAAGTTATAAATAATAATGTTGCAGCTATTTTATCATATAAATAAATATATGAACATAAAGAAAATAACACAGTCACACCATATAATATCAATACACTCTTTGTTTGTCCCAATTCTAATGAAAACATTAATTTATGATGTAAATGATTACGATCAGCTTCACTAAAACTCTTGTGATGGACTTTTCGCCTTATAATCGCAATCAATGTATCCATAATAGGAACCATCAATACAACAATAGGAGCACCCAATGTAAAGAATGAAGAACTCTTATATCCAAATCCAAGTAAAGAAATAACTGCAATCATAAATCCAATAAACAATGCTCCACAATCTCCTAAAAAGACAGAAGCCGGATGGAAATTATAAACCAAGAAACCAGCTATCGCTCCTCCTAATAATAAGGATAAAGAAGAGATATCACTACGACCATAAGTTAATGATGTAATAGAGATAGTCACCAAAACAATAATAGAAATACCACCGCATAATCCATCTAAACCATCAATCAAATTGACTGCATTGCTAATTCCTACAATCCAACCAATGGTAATAATAATTGCTAATACATGCGAAACCATTGATGGAAGGAAAGGTATTGTAAATCCTTTTAAAGAAATACCTCCATAAAAAATAACAATCAAAGCTCCCACTATTTGTCCTAATAATTTATATTTAGGTGATAAATCATGTATATCATCATATAATCCTGTTAAAAATATAATAAAACCACCAATTAACATAGAATTGATTTGAGTATCGGTTTTAAGAAAAATCATCGTACCAATAAGGAAACTTACATAAATAGCATATCCGCCCGTTCTTGCTATAATTCCTTTATGAATCGTTCGGTTATTTGTATGTGCGATAATACCTAGTTCTTTTGAAATGCGACTTACAACTGGTACACATAATAAACTGATAAAGAAAGTCACAACAAAAGATAAACATATTTCTAGACTCATATCAATACCCCTTTCTTTTAGTATTATATTACAAATCTGTTAAAAATTATAGAAAATCTTTATTTCTCTTAAATATTTACTCAATAAATGATATAATAATACAGTATAAAAGGAGGAAAATGAAATGCATAAATTAGGTATTTCTGTATACCCTGACAAAACACCACGTGATGAGGTATACGCTTATTTAGAAAAAGCTGCTAAATTAGGTTATAGTAGAATTTTCACTTGTTTTTTATCAATCCCTGAAGATGAAGCAGAAAGTTATTTAAAATCATTTAAAGATTTTATGACTAAAGCTCATGAATTAGGTTTTGAAGTTGCTGCTGATACAAATCCTGGAGCATTTAAATTATTAGGTGCTACACCATCAAACTTAAAACCTTTTGCTGATTTAGGTTTAGATATCATTAGAATGGATGGTAACTTCGGTACTGCTGGAGATATTCAATTAACTCGTAACCCTTATAACATCAAAATCGAATTTAACGCAAGTATGGATATGGGTCTTGAATTATTAATCAATCAAGGTGCTAACAGAGATCAAATGATCACTTGCCATAACTTCTTCCCAGAACGTTATACTGGATTAGATTTTAATTTATTTATGGAATACACTCATTACTGGAAAGAATTAAACTTACGTACTGCTGCATTTGTATCTAGTAATAATGAAAAAACTATTGGTCCATGGGCAGTATTCTGTGGTTTACCAACAGTTGAATTTATGAGAAACTATCCAATCGAAGTACAAGCACGTTACTTATTAGCAACTGGAGATGTTGATGATGTTATTATCGGTAACTACCCAGCAACAGATGCTGAATTAGAAGCTTTATCAAAAGTAAACTTCCAAGCATTAGAATTAAGAATTGACGAAGTTGAAGGATTAACAGATAATGAAAAATATGCTATGTATGAATTAGCACCTCATTGGGATCGTTATGATCATTCAACTTATATGCTTCGTTCTTCTCATCCAAGAGTTTGGTTCAAAGAAAAAGTAAGTGTACAAGACGGTTTCATTAACTATGATGGACATGACAAAGTAGAATCTAAATCAATTCCATATAGAGAACCAGGTAAAGATGTCTTCACTCGTGGAGATGTATTGGTTGTTAATGACAACTTAGCACATTACCGTGGAGAAGTTGAAATCGTATTAACTGAAATTCCAAACGATGGTGAACGTAACTTAGTTGGTACAATTAAACCAGAAGATATGGGATTATTAGATATGATCCAACCTGGATATCATTACAAATTTGTTAAATAAAAAACACCTTCGGGTGTTTTTTTATTTGTCCAAATGACTCTTTCCAGTCGCGTAATCAATCGTTACACCTGGTTGAACATTATAAACATAAACATTAAATTGTATGCTATCATCTTCTATAGATTGTGCTTCCATCAAGACACCTCTTGCTATTAAATCATCACCTTCATAAATTGGTGTCACACGATACAAAACATGATGATTTGTTTCTTTCACATAGTCAGCTACCATATTTTCAAATGGAAGCATACCATCTGTATTCATATAACGTGTACCCGTTATTAAATTCTTTTCATTTGCATTTTCTCCTGACAATTGAAAACCAATCAAATGACAACGATTGTATAAATATTTTCCATTAATATGATTGTATTTTGTAGTATGCCAACCAGCAGGTTTGACTTGTCCAATAGATTCTCTTTTTTCAGTAGGCATAATATCCTTACTAATATTGGCATAAGCAACACCACAACGTCCATAACGATCTAAGGCACTATAGTGCTCAAATGATTGCTCTGTCAAATCTTCTTCTTCAAAAAATGGAATACCATCATTAATAACAACATAAGGTTCATTAACATATAATGGAATATTGTCTAACGAAATGGTTTCTTGAGGTTTTTCTTGTGGTACCAATAATCCTCCTATGACAATAAGGAGTAAAACAAGTAAAGATGTTAGTTTTTTATTTTTATATTTTCTTCTAGCCATGGGACTTCCTTTCATAAACTCTCATTGTGATTGCATGAGAAGAACCTTCAAATTCTTCTTCATGAATCATTGTATATTGCGTAAGATCAATATCGAGATAAACATCTGCAGGATATTTTCTATTCCAATAAAACAAAACAAGAGAATCAATATCTTTTTCTTTTCCTTTTAAATTGATGTCTTCTACCAAACAAAAATGATGATCACAATTCTCTATATAATGATCATCTACAATACATTTTTCAACATCATCTTTATAGAGTTCATAAGAATAGTGATTCATGTATATGTCTTCATTCCACTCATTTATTTTTTGTCTGACTATACGATCTTGAGATTGTCTTCTATGATTAAACATCAATCCCATATGATCATCTACACATGCTATGACTTTCATAAAACTTTATCCTTTCTTCATGAATTTTTCATATCATTTCTATATCTATATAATACTAACACAATCAAACTTCTTATCACAACATTTTTATAAGTCTTCTTTTGAATAAATAAAAAACAGAAAGATAAATCTTTCTGTTAGATATCTAAATCAAACATGTCTTTTAATTGATGATAAACACCATCTTCATCAACTGATAAACAAATGATTTCAGCTTTTTCTTTAATCATATCCAAAGCATTTCCCATAGCGATAGGATGAGCAACAGTATCAAACATTTCTACATCATTAGCTCCATCACCAAAACAATAACTGTTTTCTAATGGAATATTAAGAATTCTTAAAACATCTTGAATTCCTGTTGCTTTTGATACAACACGTGAATAAACTTCAAAACTATGAATATCCTCATGAAGTTCATAATTAAAATTTTTAAATGCTTGTTTACAATATTCGACTTCTTCAGTACTGTTTGTCCATACTTCCATTTTTACAACACGATGCATTTGTTCATCTTCATCATAATCATTACAAAACATATCAAAATTAACATGACAATGAGAATAGAAATCATATAAACAATGACTATCTTTTGGTAAATAACAATATGTTGGTGTTTGCAAAATATATTCTATGTTCTTAGCTTTTAAATTATGACATAAGTCTTTGACGTATTCATAATCCATAAATCTTGCTTCGAGTTCATGATTATGAAATTTAATGTCTGCCCCATTTGCAAGTACAAAACCATCAAAACCAATATTTTTTACATTATCTGCTAAGAAACCAATCGGTCTCCCACTTGCTATAAAACATAGATGACCTAAAGCACTTGTTGCTTGAATCGCTTTTTTTACACAATCAGAAATTCCACCTGTTTTATGAGATAGAATTGTTCCATCGATATCAAAAAATATAATTTTCTTATCCATTAATCAATCCACCCAAAATGTTTACAAGCATTATAAATACCATCGTCAGCTGCATCACTAGTGACATAGTCTGCTTTTTCTTTTAATTCATCAATAGCATTTCCCATTGCTATAGAAGTCCAGTCATCTTTAAACATACTTAAATCATTCTTTTCGTCTCCAAAAACAACAACATCTTTAATATTTCCTTGGAAATGTTTAACAATCTTTTTAATACCTGCTGATTTGTCACTTGGTTCTACGAAGATATATTCTTTATGGAAACGACACCAAGGAAGTTTCTTTAATGCTTCTAATGTTTGTTCTTCAGGAGCAAAACATGCAACATAAACTTTATAAATTTGATCATAATCACGTGGATTTAATCCTTCTAATACTTCTGTATCCATATAAACATCATGAGTAAAATCATAAAAACGATGATCCGGTGCCAAACGACGTGTTGCATTGTCTGGAGAGAATCCCCAAGGAATATTCTTTTCATTACATTCATCAATCAATGCAATACAATCATCATAATTTAATGGTTCAATTCCTAATAATTCATCATTGATTGTTACACCATATCCACCATCACTCACCATGTTTTTAAATCCTAATTCATGCATATAATTTTTAGCCATAGCATAACTACGTCCAGTTGCTATCGCAACAAAATGTCCGTTTTTTTCTAATTCTTTAATTGCTTTTTTTGTTGATTCAGGAACATATTGTTGACCAGGTGTCCCCACGGCAATTGTTCCATCAATATCAAAAAAGAAATACTTTTTTTCTCCCATACTTTCACCTCTTGTGTATTGTATCAAATTTTTATTTTTATGCAAAATTTTTACAAGATAAGAAAAAAATAATGTCTTTCGACATTATTTTAAATATTGTGTGTTTTCTAACATGATTCCGCAACCTTCAGCAACACAATCTAATGCATTGTCAGCTACGAAAACAGGAACTCCTAAACCTTCTTCTAAGAATTGATCTAAGTTATGAAGTAAAGCTCCCCCACCTGTTAAGAAGATACCTTTATTAACGATATCTGCAGATAATTCTGGTGGTGTTTGTTCAAGAACTTGTTTTGTTGCTCTTAAGATTGTCATACAACATTCTTCTAAAGCTTCTTGAGTTTCTTTTGCACTTAATTGAATTGTATGAGGTAATCCAGTCACTAAGTCACGACCTCTTACATCCATAACTTCATCAGCAGTTGCTCCATAAGCACTACCGATAGTTGTTTTAATTTCTTCTGCTGTACGATCACCAATTAATAATTTGTATTTATCTTTAACAAATTTAATTAATTCAGCATCCATTTTATCACCAGCAATTTTTAATGAAGTACTTGTTACAATATCACCTAAAGAAAGAACAGCTACATCAGTAGTTCCTCCTCCGATATCAACAACCATGTTACCTGATGGTTTAGAAATATCTAATCCAGCTCCAATAGCAGCAACTTTTGGTTCTTCTTCAATAAATACTCTTTTTGCACCACATCTTGATGCTACATCCATAATTGCACTTTTTTCAATTGATGTAATATTTGATGGACAACAAATTAAAATTGTTGGTCTAGAAAATACTCCTTTTAAATTTAATTTATTAATAAAATGAGTAATTAAAATTTCAGTAATTTGGAAATCTGCAATAACACCATCTTTTAGAGGACGAATAGCTTGAAATTTACCAGGTGTTTTTCCTAACATATCTCTTGCTTCTTCACCTACAGCGATTGGTCTATTTGTTTCAGTATTGATAGTGACAACAGAAGGTTCATTAACAACAATTCCTTCTCCTTTAACATAAATAAGAATGTTAGCTGTTCCTAAGTCAATACCAATTTCTTTTGATAATCTCATAAACATTCCTCCTATAAGCATTTACTATTGTATCATTTTTCAAATGAAATACAAGAAAAAAATCATTGATATAGAGAGACTTTTTTCCTTTTATTATACATTCTTTATTCTATCATTTTTAATTGAACATCTTATGAATTTCTTTTTGTTTTAAAATAAACTCATTGTTCCAAAATCTAAAATAAATCGCGCAAATAAATATCCTAAAGCAATAGATGCCATAATATAAAATATATAAAATTCTCTTGTTTTTGATTTTTTAATTGCAAGTTCAAATCGAAAACAACTTAAAGCAAGCATTGCTAAAAATACAGAAACAATATATACTACACAATTTATAAAATGAAGACTCATCTAATCATTCCTTTCTATTTGTACAAGTTTATCATAAACCTCGACATCTATCAACTTTTTCATTTTTTGTTATTATTACGTTTTTTTCTTTGGTTTTGATATAATAAAACAAGGAGGAGATTTTATGAAATATTTTAATTTACCACATACTGACTTAAAAGTATCACGTATAGCTTTAGGATGCATGCGTATTGCCGACAAGTCTGTTGATGAAGTGGATACACTTGTACAAACAGCTTTAAATGAAGGTATTAATTTCTTTGATCATGCTGATATCTATGGTGCAGGAAAATCTGAAGCTGTATTTGGAAAAGTTTTAGAAAAGCATCCAGATTGGCGTAAAAAAATGATTATCCAAACAAAATGTGCTATTATTCCAGGCAAAAGATATGATTCATCAAGAGAACATATCTTATCTAGCGTGGATCATTCTTTAGAAAGACTTCATACAGACTATGTTGATATTCTTTTATTACATAGACCAGATGCCCTTTCAGATCCTCGAGAAATTGCACAAACTTTTGATGATCTTTATAAATCTGGAAAAGTGCATTATTTTGGTGTTTCTAACTATACACCTTATCAAATTCAATTAATTCAAAAATACTCAAAACAACCTATCATTATTAATCAATTACAATTATCAATTGTTCATTCAGTAATGATAGATTCTGGAATGAATGCAAATATGAAAGAATCATGGGCTCAAGATAAAGATGGTGGTGTCTTAGATTTCTGTCGACTTCAAGATATTACTATCCAACCATGGAGTGTTTTACAAGCATCATGGGCTGAAGGAACATTTATCAATAATCCAGATTATCAAAAACTTAACGATACTTTAGAACAACTTTCAAAACAATATCATGTTACAAAAAATGCAATCGCTATTGCATGGTTGTTAAGACATCCTGCAATAATGCAACCAATTATTGGAACAACATCACCTGTTCACGTTCAAGAACTTGTTAAAGCATGCGATGTTGAACTTACACGTCAAGAATGGTATGACTTGTATTTAGCAAGTGAAAAACCTTTACCATAACATGAATATTAGAAAATCAAACAGTCATGATATTGATGATATGATGCATATTTTCCATCAAGCTCAAGCTTACTTTAAAAATCATAATATAGATCAATGGCAAAATAATTATCCAAACATTGAACAAATCCAAAATGACCAAAGCAAAAACTGTAGTTACGTTATTGAAGATGAACACATTGTTGGAACAATGTTCTTTGCTAATGAAATCGATCATAACTATGACCATATTGAAGGGCAATGGAAAATCAACTATACAGACTATGCCGTTATTCATCGTATTGCTATTGCTGATGAATACAAGGGACATGCTGTTGCCAAACAATTATTAGATTTCGCTGTTGAAATCTGTCATCAAAACAATATTCAAAGTATTCGTATTGATACACATCTAGATAATCTTTCTATGCAAAAATTCCTAACAAAGAATGGCTTCCAATTCTGTGGAAACATCTCATTAGAAAACGGTGATCCTCGTATCGCATTCGAAAAAGTATTATAAAAAGGAACTTCCTAAGAAGTTCCTTTTTTAGTCTATAGGTTCTTGATAAAAACGTCCTTGTATACCATGTGATTTTACAATATTGATAAAGACTTTATCATCAATAGAACGAATCAAATGAATAACGCTTTTCACTTCATTTGCACTTACAACAGTATAAAGCATCACATTACCTTCTTTTAAATAACAACCTTCACCAAAGAATTTTGTAATTCCATGATGAGTAAATTGTAATAATTTATCTTCAATAAGATCTGGTTTTGTTGTGACGATAAATAATGTCATTCTCTTATCTCTACTATTAAACTTTTCAATCACTTGAGTTGATACAAATTGGAAAATAATTGAATACATTGCTTCTTCAAAACCAAATAATAAACCAGCAGATGTTAATATAATAACGTTGATTCCAAAAACAACATTCCAATTTGAAGATTTAAATTTATTTGATAAATACACAGCAATAAAATCTGTTCCCCCACTTGACGCTCTCCCATAGAGCGCAATACAGATAGCTGTACCATTTAAAATACCACCAAATACAGAAACAAGTAATGGATCATAAGTAATAGGTGTTACTGGAATCATATCAACTAAAAATGAATTCAATACAATCATTAACACAGTATAGCTTGTAAACTTTTTACCTATCATTTTAAAACCAATACAAGCAGGTAATGCATTCAATGCAATATTGATCAATGAATACGGTAGTTGAATGTCAAAAAAGACTTCACATGATCTTTGGATTAATAATGATAATCCTGTAAACCCTCCTGGAATAAGATTTCCAGCACGAACAAATGATTTGATGTTAACAGACATAATTAACGCTGCAATCATAACGCATATAATAGATTTTATATGTCGTTTATACTCTATTTCATTATCCATAAAATAAAATCCTCCCTCACAAACTTTTTCCATTATACAATTGTATTGAATCGAATACAATATATATTTCGGTTTATTATGTGTTTCATTTATTATTTCATAAATAGCTAGTTTTTTATTTTGATTCTATGTTATAATCAAGAATGAGGTGATAAAATGAAAAAATGGATTGTAACTGCATTGGCTGCTTGCACGATTGTTTCAGCATCAGTTGCTGCAAAACCTGTTGATGCAATTGACTTTTCTAAAAACGAAGCAAAGTATATTAAACTATGTTCATCATCTTCTCTCACAAATAAAGATAAAAAAACATGTGAAAGTTTTAACAAGTATTTAAGTGAGAAGAATAACGATATAAAACAAGAAATTAACAAAGATAAAAATGCTTTATCTCAAACAAATAAAGATATCTCTTCTTTATCTTCTGAAATTTCACAAACATCAAATCAAATCGCAAATAAGAAAAATGAAATTGATTATTTATTAAATTCTATTAAGAAAATTGAAAAAGATATCAATAAAAAAGAAGGTTTAATGGAAGATCGTTTGTATGTGATGCAATCACAATACAATTCTAATCAATTGATCAACTTCTTATTTGGTTCTGAAGATTTCTCTGATTTCTTTTCTCGTATGGCAAGTATAAATAATATTACATCATATGAAAAAGAATTAGTAGCTACTCTTACAAAACAAAAGAAAGCTTTATCTCAAAACAAACAATCATTATTAGATGCAAAAGCTGTTTTAGAATCTGAAAAAAGAAAACAACTTGCAATGCAAGATCATCTTATTGATTTAAAAGTTCAAAAAGAAGATGAAATTAAAGATGGTCAAAATGCTTCACATCAAATTTCTCAACAACAAAAGAAAATTGATGCTGCATTATCTGCTTTAATAGATAACGCACCTAGCGGTGGTGGTGGCGGTGGTTCTTATGTTCCAGGGTCATCAACAGTTGGTAATAAAATTGCTCAAAAAGCTTTAACAAAATTAGGTGCTCGTTATTGGTGGGGAGCTCCAGGTGGTGGCTATGGTGATGGTCAACGTCTAGATGATCCAAACGCCAAATACTTTGATTGCTCTGGTTTCGTTGCTTGGGCACATCGTCAATCTGGTGTGAAAATTGGTAGAACAACTGCTGCTGGTTACTCACGTAGTGGTCGCGGAATTAAAAAATCTCAATTACAGCCAGGTGATGTGATTACATTTAGTTACGGTAGTGGTGTTGCTCATATTGGAATCTACATCGGTGGAGGAAGTTTCGTCCATGCTTCTGGTAACGGTTCTGGTACAAGAGGTCAATATCCTAACCAATGTGTAAAAGTTGCAAAACTTGCAGGATATTGGGAAAGATATGTTTACAACTACAGACGCTTATATTAATGCAAAAGCTGTTATCTTTTAGAGATAACAGCTTTTTTATTTTCCATTTTTATTTCTTTTCAATCTTGATGTTTTTATAAAGTAATTCTATTTCCTCTTTTGTTGCAAGTTGATATGAGAATGCACTCGCACTTCCTGTTGCAATTGCATATTGAAATGCATGTTCTATAGTCTTTTGTTGACTGAATTGTGAAACAAAACCTGCAACCAATGAGTCCCCTGCTCCTACCGAATTCTTGACTTCGCCTTTTGGAGCATTAGCATAATATGCTTCATTTTTTTCTGTCACTAGAATTGCACCTTGACTTGCCATAGAAACAATAACATTCTTTGCTCCTTGGTCTTTTAGTTTTCTTGCATAGTAAATAATGTCATCTACACCAGAAAGTTTCACGTGAAACATTTCAGCCAATTCATGATGATTTGGTTTTACTAACAATGGATGATATGGTAGCAACTCTAATAATTGATGGCCTGTTGTGTCTGCAATAAAAGGAACATTATTTCGACTAATGATTTTTACGATTTCAGTATAGATATCTTTTCTTACTGATTGAGGTATACTTCCTGAAATAATTAAATAATCATCTTGATGAAGTGTATTTAATTGTTTATATAATTCATCTAAATCAGATGATTTTACAATTGGTCCAGAACCATTACATTCTGTTTCTCCTTGTCCTTTTATTTTTACATTAATACGAGACATGCCTTGATCTAAGCATATAAAATCTGTTTTCAAGTGCTTGTTTTGTTGTAATGTGTTTTCTATTTCTCTTCCTGTAAATCCTGCAATAAAGCCTAATGCACAACTCTCAATATTTAAATTATTCAAAACAATAGAAACATTGATTCCTTTTCCACCAGGTAATATATATTCTGATTGACTACGATTAACGGCATTGATTTCTAATTTATCTATATTCATCATATAATCAATAGAAGGATTTAATGTTAATGTATATATCATTTCTCATACCTCTTTTCTCTTTCTATTTTAACATAAGAATCTATTAGTTTATATAAAAAAACAATTACAGTAATGTAATTGTTTTATTGTTTATGAAATTCTTGATAAACGATATTTTTAGAAGTATTGCGTACTTTAGCAACTTCTTTGATAGCATCTTTTGTAGACATACCTTGATCAATATATTCTTGAACATGTTCAACTATTGTTTGATCAAAAACAACCTCTTCAGTGACTTCTGTTGCACCTTCACATACGATGACCATTTCACCCTTCATATCATCAACAACTTCTAATATTTCTTCAATCGTTCCACGATTAATTTCTTCATGCTTTTTAGTGATTTCGCGACATAAAGCAATATGACGATTTCCAAATATATCTAACATAAGTTTTAATGTCTTTTTAATACGATGTGGCGCTTCATAGAATACAAGTGTATATGTATGATTCTTCAATGCTTCTAACTCTTTTTTCTTGTTTTTGTCTTGATGACTTAAAAAACCATAGAAGGTAAATGGTTGTGGAGCAATTCCAGATACAACCAAAGCATTAAGACATGCATTTGGCCCTGAAACTGGCACAACATTGATTTCCTCTTTAATTGCCGCTTGCACAAGTTCATATCCAGGATCGCTAATTGCAGGATATCCTGCGTCACTAACCAAAGCAATATCATGTCCTTCTTTTAATAAAGCAATAATTTTAGGAATTGATGAAATCAAATTGTGTTCATGATGAGAGATAAGTTTAGTTTCTATTTCAAAATGATTTAACAATTTGATACTATTTCTTGTATCTTCTGCAGCTATAAAGTCTACTTGTTTTAATATATCTACAGAACGATATGTCATCTCACTTAAATTTCCAATAGGTGTAGCGACTAAATATAATGTTGAATTTGTATTTTCAAAACTTTTTTGTCTTATCATAAAATCTCTTCTCCAAACATTTTTCTTACTTCATTAGAATATGACCCATCATCATTATGGGCATACAATGGTGTTTCAATTTTCACACCTTTATTACCTTTATATAAACCTTCAATAAGGAATATATGCGACTCTTTACCAACTTTAGGATATACAAATTGAATACGTTTTGGTTCTATATCATATTTTTGCATAAAATTAATAATTTCTATCATACGATCAGGACGATGAACCATTGCAAAACGCCCTTTATTATCAAGAATAGATGCAGCACTTTTAATAATAGATTCAAGATCTATTTTAATTTCATGACGTGCAATTTGTAAATATTCATTATCATTAAGATGACTTCTTTCCCCTACTTTAAAGAAAGGAGGATTACATACAACAAGTTTAACTTTTTTTGCATCTTTAATATACTCTTGAATATCATTATGAATAATTTCGATTTGATTATTTAATTCATTCAAATCAACATTTTTTAAAGCCAATTCAACTGCTTCCTTTTGTATTTCAACACCAATAATATGTTTATCAGTTCTTCTTGATAACAACAAAGGAATCGCTGCATTATTTGTACCAAAATCAACGATACAATCTAAATCTTTATTAATCGTACAAAAGTTAGCTAATAAAACAGTATCCAAAGAAAAGTTGAACATATCTTTTCTTTGGATAATTTTCATACCTTGATGAGCTAACAGATAGTTAACAACTTCTTGACTCATTTCTTATTCTCCTTATGATTTGCATCTTTATGAGGTAAAACTTGAATATCTTCAAGAGATACAAAAGAAACATTTCCATCATAATCAATTTTCACTAAATCATTAATAACATTTAAACCAATGACTTTCACAATTTTATTGTCGTATTTAACTTTAGAACCTAATTTAGGGAATCTCTTTTTCTCGGCAGTATAAATATCATCTTCAAATTTTAAACAACAAAGAAGACGTCCACATGCTCCTGAGATTTTTTCAATATTAATAGCTAACATTTGATTTTTTGCCATATTGATAGAGACACCATCAAATTCACCTAAGAAAGATGAACAACATAAAGGCAATCCACAAGAACCAATACCTCCGATAATTTTTGATTTATCACGAGGACCGATTTGACGAAGTTCGATACGACATTTAAAAACACTTGCTAGTTCTTTTAATAATTCTCTAAAATCAACACGACTTTCAGATGTATACATAAAGATAACTTTAGAAGCATCTAACGTATACTCACAATTAACAAGATGCATATCTAAATCAAAACGTTTTATGATTTCTTTACAGATTTCATATGAACGTGATGCTTTAGCTTTATTAAATTTATGTAAATCGATATCAGCACGATTGGCTTTACGTTTGATTTTCTTTAATTCTGTATCTAAATTGAATTCAGATAAATCTTGTAAATCTGCAATAACTTGACCCAATTCCAACCCTCTGATTGTTTCAACAACAACTTGGTCTCCTTGTTTTAAATCAAGATGTGTAGAGAAGAAATAAGATTTACCAACGTTATTAAATCTAACTTTTGCTAATTTTTCTTCCACTCAACATTTCTCCTTTCTTTATACTATATATTGATCATCATACTATCCATTAATAGTAAGACATTTGCATTTGTATTTAATAAATAGATTGTTTCCAAAACCAAATTAATTTTATTTATGATTTGTTCTGGAGAATCTTCAATGCGTTCATATAAATCTTTGTATGAAGCATAAATTAGTGGCAAAGATTGTTTCACGTGAAACAAATCTTTTAAAGAGAGTACCAACATATTTAAAAATAAATCAATACTTGCTTTATCTTTATATTTTTTTAAGAGATGTGTTTGAACATCAATCATAAGATTTTCTCTCTTAAAATATAAATCTTCAATAAAATGATAGACTTCATTCTTTAAATCATTAAAATATTCTGAATCAATAAGCTCTTCACAATCTTGAATATTATCATAAATTTCAGATAATATCATCACATCATCTTGAGGAAGAGAACGTGACATCAATTCATCTTTAAAAGCAGATTTAGATTCTGGAAGCAATTGAATAATTTGACAACGTGATTGAATTGTAGGTAAAACTCTAGCAAGATTCTGACAAGTAAAAATAGCATAAACACCGTCTTCAGGTTCTTCTAATATTTTTAACAAACTATTCATAGCGTCAATCGTAGAATTTTCTATATTATCTAAAATATAAACTTTTGCTTTACCTTCTAAAGCTGATTTAGAGAATTGATTTCTAATATAAGAAATAGAATCTTTTTTAATAGATTCTTCCATTCCATTAAAGTAAATAAGATCACCATAATTATGATCATCTATACGATGACAATCATGACATTGATCACAAGCCAAAATTGAATTTTCGCAAATTAAGCTTTTTGCTATAAAATGAGCATGTTGTGTAGCATTTTTACCTACAAGTAAAAATGCATGAGGAATTTTATGATGTTCAAAACTTTGTTTTAAAATTTTAAAGAATATAGGCTGTTGTGTTTCTACTTGTTGAGAGTTCATAACAATTCCTTAATTTGATCGATTACTTGTTGAAAAACAGATTGAACATCTAAAGATGCATCGATAGAAACAATACGTTCTGGATAAGCATGTGATAAAGACACATACCCATCATAAACAGATTGATGGAAAGATAATTTTTCCATATCCATACGATTAATTTCTCTGTTTTCGTTAGCATAAATTCTTTTTAAACCTTCTTCAGGTTTAATATCAAAGAAAATAGTACGTTTAGGTAAAATGTTTTCAGTCGCAAATAAATTCATTTGATAGACTTTATCAACCCCTATACCTCTTGCAATACCTTGATAAACCATAGAACTATCAATGAATCGATCACAAATCACAATATCTCCACGTTCAAGTGCAGGTATGATTTTTTCAACCAAATGTTGACGACGACTTGCAGCATATAAAAGTGCTTCTGTTTTTGCATCCATGTTAACATGACGAACGTCATGAATAATATCTCTAATTTCTTCCGAAATTTCTACCCCACCAGGTTCTCTAGAAAGTGTCACATGATAACCTTCTTTTTCTAATTCTTCTTTGATCATCTTGGCAATTGTTGTTTTCCCACTGCCTTCTCCACCTTCAAAACTAATAAATAAACCAGACAAAATAACACCTCATTTCTACTCTATTATAATAGAAATAACACTGAATATAAAGCTTTATTTTTTTACATGGACCTTCATTGACAAATAAAAAAGATTCATATTTTAGAATATGAATCTTATATCTTTTTACGTCCTTCTAAAGACTTTAATAAAGTTAATTCATCGGCATAATCTAAGTTTCCGCCAATTGGCAAACCATTTGCGATACGTGTAACTTCTACATTATATTTAGAAAGCATCTTTGCTAAAAATAATGCTGTTGTTTCACCTTCACGTGTTGGATTGGTTGCAATAATGATTTCTTTAACTTCATCAGTCAAACGATCGAATAAAGGATGAATATTTAAATCATCCATTGTTTTTCCATCCATAATAGAAATTGTACCATGTAATACATGATAAAGTCCTTTGTACTCTTTAAGCTTTTCCATCGCAAAGACATCTTTAGGAGATTCTACAATACAAATTGTAGAGTGATCACGTAATTCATCATTGCAAATATCGCAACAGTCATCTTCACAAATATGACCACATTTTTTACAATAATGAATATTATTTTTAAAATCAACTAAAGCTCGAGAAAAACGTGAAACTTGGTCATTATCCATACTTAAAATATGATAAACCATACGTTCTGCTCCTTTGTTACCAATACCCGGTAACATTTTGAAGCATTCAACAAGCTCCTGAAAAGAATCTGGATAATTCATTATTTATCCTCCTTAAATTCTACAAGATCTCCAAACAATTCTAAAGCATAAGCTTGAGAGTCTCTTAATTCTACATGGTCATCTTCTGAATGAGCTTGAATATGTTGAAGTGTAATAGAATGAGGACTTGGCAATGCATTTTGTTTTTTAAGAACAATAAATTTCTTTCTTAGTTCTAACCAAGAATCATGTCTCATAGCAATAAATTCAAAATCTTTACCTAGAATTTCTTGTAAGAAATCATGTAATTGTTTGTAATTTTTATAATAATTAACATTATTAACAGCAGGCTGATAATCAAATGAAATAATCAAGCCACCATCACATGCTGCAACTGGTGTAGCATCACATAACATAGAAGCACATTTGGCTGTATTCAAATTAGCAAGATATCTTTTAATAATAGGCCATCTTTCTTGGATATCATTTAAGATTTCTCTTTTGGCTTGGACCAAAATATTCAAAATATCGTCCTCAGCAACATAAATATCATTATTAATGTTTTCATTAATATGATCTTGTTGTTCAAATTCAAAATGAGGAAGATCTTCATCAACACTGTCTTGTGAATCTTCGATAATATCCTCTGATTGATGAATTTCAGGTTGTTCTTCATAAGGTTCTTCGTTGACAACATCTTGACCTAAAGGATCTGGAATAAATTCTGGTTCCATCTCTTGAACAGGGATAGGATTTTCATATATTTCTTCAACATTTGGTTCAGATTGTATTGAATCTTGTACAATTTCTTCAGAAACTGCGTCTTCATAAGTATCATCAGACAATTGAGTTGGCATAGGTACAATATGAACTTCGTGTTGTGATTCATGATTACAAATCTTTAATAAGCAAAGTTCAAAATAAATAGATGGATTTACAACTTTTGTATATTTTTCTAAAGCATCCATAAAAACATCTATAAAGTAGAAAGCATCATCACATGTAATATACGGAACAATTTGTTCTAAATAATATGAAGAAAGAACAAATAATATAGAATCATCTTTGGTATTACGATAAATCACAATATCTTTAAGTATATCAACCAAATCAACTGTTAATCTTTGAATATCAATACCATTTGACTTCATTTGTTCTAATATCATTAACGCTTTTTTCAAATCTTTAGCAAGTAAGACTTTTAATAATTCAATTTTATGATCTAAAGAAACGATACCATAGATATGATTGACATCATTAACTGTTAAATGTTGGTCATTATATGCTAAACATTGTTCTAATATGGATAAAGCATCACGCATTCCACCATCTGCAAGTTTAGCAATCATTTCTAAGGCATCATCATCACATTGATAATGTTCTTCAGTAATCACGGTTTTCATACGTGCAACGATATCTTGTAAACTGATTTTTTGAAAATCAAATCTTTGACATCTTGAAATAATTGTTGGAAGAATTTTATGAGGCTCAGTTGTTGCTAAAATGAAAACAACATGAGCAGGTGGTTCTTCCAATGTTTTCAATAAAGCATTAAAAGCACCTTGAGACATCATATGAACTTCATCGATGATATAGACTTTATATTTACCTTGAGAAGGTGAATATTTTACTTTATCAATTAAATTTCTGACTTCATCTACTCCATTATTGCTTGCTGCATCAATTTCAATAACATCAGGATGAGATCCTAATGCAATAGATTGACAATTTTCGCAATGATCACATGGTTTTGAATTTCCAGTACAATTGATAGCTTTTGCTAAAAGTTTAGCAATTGTTGTCTTCCCTGTTCCACGTGGACCACAGAATAAATATGCATGGGCAATTTTATTTTCTTCCACAGCATGTCTTAATGTTGTAATGATATGTTCTTGACCAACGACCTCATCAAATGTTTGAGGGCGATATGATCTGTATAGTGTTTTATATGCCATATTATCAACTCCTTGTAAAATTATAACATAAAAAAAGATATCATGAAATGATATCTTTTGAACTATCGATTCCTTTTTTTCTTGAAATAATCAGACAATAAAGAAGAACATTCTTCTTGTAAAACGTTACATTCAATTTGAGGATAATGATTGTATTGATGTGATTCTAAATAATCAGATAAACCAGCCCATCTGTTTACTTTAACAGCAAAAATCACTTTAGATATACGACTTTGAATAATTGCACCACTACACATCATACATGGTTCTAAAGTCGAATATAATGTACATCCATCCAAATGCCAAGTCCCCAATTTTTTTGAAGCATCATGAATAGCTAACATTTCTGCATGAGCACTGACATCATGTGCATGTTCTTTTTGATTGTATCCTCGACCAATAATTTCACAATCTTTGACAATAACTGCTCCAATAGGAACTTCATCTTGGTCGTAGGCCTTTTTTGCTAATAAATAGGCTTGATACATATAGTCTTCATCATTCATCATCTATTTCCTCCAAAAAAAAGCCATTACACATAAACGGTATTTCTTAATGCTGCTACCTTCCGGTCCTGACATGGTTCGAAGCCGCCTATTGTAATGGCAAGATATATTATATCATATTTTATAGACTATTCAATAATAAATATCATTTACTTTTGAGAAATCTTTTGTTTTTTAACATATGTTTTCATAAACATATCATAATCATCATTCCAATAATTATATTCTTCATTATCACGATGATCAGGTAAATTGTAATGTTGATCAAGATAACGTCCCATATAGTTGGTCATTTTTGTTGCTCCAGAGAAGTTTAAATGGTTTCCACCATCTCTTGAATCTGTAAGCCAATCAAAGCCCGTATCATAATGATCAACGTTGAAATCAATAAATGGAACATCATGTTCATTTGCTAAATCTTGAACAACATCATGTCTTGCATAAGTTGCTGATGTTGCTGAAGGATACCAAACAAATAAAACCTCTGCTCCATGACGATGAGCTAATTTAATAAACTTATCTAAAGCAAATTTTGTTGTATCTGTAATGTTTGTATGTCTTTTTTTATTCATATAATCCATATTTTTATTAACAACAACATCATCATGATAAATATATCCTTTAGAAAGCATTTTTTGATCATAATGAATAGGATCAGAAAAGTCTTTTTTATCTAAAGTTTTCCAACGACTATGATATTCAAATAAAGGGAATACATTTTTAATATAACTGTTGATACCTTGATCTAAATCATTAGCTTCACTTGTAGAGAACAATCCATCCACTTCTAAAATAACCAATTGTGGATCATGATGTTTTAAAAATTCTTTTAATAAGTAATACGCTGAGAAAATATCTTGAGATGGCTCAGCACTGACATAAGTTGTCATACCATAATCATGCCAAAGTTGTAAAGGATTTAAAGCACTGTATAAATCACTATTACCTAAAGCATAAATATCTAAAGAATTCTCTTTTTCACCATAAAAACCTCTTGCATTCTCATATTTTATTCCACTTGCTTTTGTATTCTTTTTAGGAACAAAAATAGGAGAAAGGCAATTTAAAATCATAACAAAGATCACTAAGAATATTGTTATTTTACTAACTTCGAATAAACGCTTTTTCATAATAATCACTCCTAAAATTGTGCATAGATAAAGCTTACAATATCGTATCCTCTACCATAAGCACCAAATATAATAACAATGAGTAGACCACTCATATATAAAGTCCATCTTGGAATAATATTCCATTTTGCAACAGATTCTCTTAGAGAAAGTCCTTTTTCTTTTAATAAACTTACAATAAAAACAATAACAACACCAATAACAATAATAGCAATATCTAAGAATTCTAATCCTAAGCTACCTTGAGACATAAAATTAAAGTTTTTAAACATTGAAACAAACATTGAAAAAGCAATAGATAAACTATCTGCTCTAAATATCAACATACCAATACAAACAATACATGTTGTTCTTAAGATTTGGAACAAACGGAAATATTGTTTTTCTTTATGAATATGTAATTTTTCCATAAGAGAAATGAATAATGGTTCCATAAACATACCCAAAACCATAATAGAATAATAATACATACCATACATAACATATTTAATACTCGCACCATGCCATAACCCATTACCAATCCAAACAAAGAATAAAGCTGTTGTTGCTGGTAACAATTTAGCAAAGTATTCATTCATGTGTAATTTTACAAATGCACTGAACTTTTTAAATGGTCCTGATAAAGAAACACTATAGAAAACATAGTCTCTTAACCAAGTTCCTAGAGTAATATGCCATCTTTGCCAGAATTCATTAATACTTTTAGCAAAGAAAGGTTGTTTAAAGTTGTCTGGAAGGATAACACCAAAGATTTGAGCACTCCCTTTTACAATGTCCATACAACCAGAAAATTCTGTATAAAGTTGAATGGTATAGAAAACAATACCAATAAGAATATATAAACCTGTATAGTCTTGATAATGATCAAAAATTTGATTAACTAACATATTCGCACGGTCAGCAATAACAATTTTCTTAAACATCCCCCATACAATCAATTGAATACCAAATGTAAAGTTTTTATAATCAAAAGTATGTCCTTCATAAATTTGATGAGCAACTTGATCATATCTAGCAATTGGTCCTTCAACAATCGTTGGGAAGAAAGAAAGAAATAAAGCCAATCGTGTAAATGTATAATCTGCTTTATATTTACCTCTATAAACATCAACAACATAGCTGACAGCTTGTAGAGTATAAAATGAAATACCTAATGGTAAGAAAAGTTTTAACATAGGTAAAGACATATGAATATGTTCTAATAAAGAAAAGTTTAAAATGCTCGCAAAGAAATTATAATATTTCAAAATAGCCAATGTCCCAATGTTGAACAGAACAACCAAAAAGACAACCATTTTTTTATTCCATAAAAGTTTTTCTTTTAATTCTTTCTTTTGAGAACGATCTAAAACCTTTTTTACACTTTGAAAGATATCTTGTAATCTATCCAACCAAATTCCAGCAACATATATAGATATTGTAGAAAGAAGTAGGAAGATACATAACCATAAACGTGACGCTAACGCATAATATAAATAACTAGAAAATAAGAGGACACACCATTTATATTTCTTGGGAAATAATGTGTAAAATACAAAAGTGAGTCCTAAAAAAAGCGTCAAATATACATAAGAAGTATATGCCATGATTAATCTTCGTCTTGTAAACGTGTAATTAAAGCATACATAGCTTCAACAGATTGAAAGTTTTCAGGTAAAATATCTAAAGGTGTAATTTCAATATCAAATTCATCATTTAATTCAACAACTAAATTCATAACATCTAATGAATCTAATACACGGTTATCAATTAAATTTTTTTCATTTTCAAAATCAATACCAGGTTTTAAATCATTTAATACATCTAATAATTCATTCATTTTCTTTTTCCTCCAAGTTCTTCATAATGGTCTTTTAACCATTTTCTATCAATTTTTCCATTTTGATTATAAGGTATTGTCTTACATTTGACAATAATATTTGGCATCATGTAACTTGGAACTTTATGTGCGATTCCATCCACAATAGACTTATCATCAATCTTACCAGTATAAACCAATACAATTTTATCTTTCTTTTCATCAAATAAAACAGCACTTGTTTGAATTTTATCTAAAGAGTTAACAGCAGCTTCAATTTCTCCTAACTCAATACGATATCCCATATGTTTAATTTGGAAATCCTTACGTGTAATATAAATAAGTTCTCCACGATCATTATATTTAACCAAATCTCCTGTTTTATAAATCGTTTCAGGATAATAAGGATTCAATGGATTTTGAACAAATGCTTCATTTGTTTTTTCACTATTATTATAATAACCACTTGCTAAGAAGGAACCTCTGACACATAACTCTCCCTCAGAGTCATCAGTTACTTCTTGGTTATTTTCATCTAATAAGAAAATATCACAGTTTTGACAAGCTTTACCGATTGGTAAAACTTCATCATCATCAAATTCACGATCAACAATGTAATAAGTACAGATATCAGTTGTTTCTGTTGGACCAAACAAATTGGCATACATTGCATTAGGAATTTTCTTTCTCCAATAATTTAATTGTTTTGTTGGCATAACTTCACCAGCAAATAAGACTTTATTCACATCATTTAATGCCAAATAATCTAAAACTTTAAGATTTGCAACAATACATAATGCTGAAGGTACCCAATAAATTGTATTGACTTTCTTTTCATTCATATATTCTATTAATTTAATAGGGAATGAAAATAAAGATTTAGGAATAATATGTAAAGTTGCTCCAGACATAATTGTACTAAAAACATCTGAAACTGACATACTAAAATAGAAAGGTGTTTGACTACCAAATTGAGTTTGATCATTAATATCAAATGTTTCTTTATACCAAGATGCATAATTCATCACATTACGATGTGTTAAAATAGCACCTTTAGGCATACCTGTTGAACCAGAAGTAAACAAAGCATATAAAGGATCAGTATCAATCATTTTATTTCTAACACGATCTAATCCTTCTTGATCAATATCACCTTTCATCATGTCTTCATAATAATAAGTACAGATATTCAATTCTTTCGCTTTTTCTTGATGTTTATAATCAGTAATTAAAGCAATGGGATGTAATGTTTCAAAAATCTTTTCAATACGATCTTGTGGCATTTCAGAATCTATAACAACATAAAAATGACCACTATAGACAACTCCAAAAAAACAAGATAAACTTTCTACAGTTTTATCCATTAAAACAGCTATTGGTTTTCTCATACAATTGAGTTGAAGAAGATGAGATCCAATTCTTTTTGAATCTTCAACACATTCACTATAAGTCATACAACGGTTATGATCAGTAAATGCATTTTTTGAAGAATAAAGAGAAGCTGATTTTTCTAAATACTGCAAGATATTTTTCATAAATAACCCCCTAATCATTATTTCTTTATAATACTATCAAAATCATGTGTAAGTTGTGTGAAAAAACAAAAAAAGAATGACATAGTCACTCTTTTTAACATATTTTATCTTTTCCACCCATATATGGTCTTAAAGCAACAGGAATATTAATTGAACCATCTTCATTATAATTATTTTCAATGAAAGCAATTAAAGCTCTTGTACTTGCTAAAACAGTATTATTTAAAGTAGCAACATAATAAGTACCTTTTTCACCTTTTGTACGAATACTTAAACGTCTTGCTTGAGCATCTCCTAAAGTAGAACAAGATCCAACTTCAAAATATTTTTGTTGACGTGGTGACCAAGCTTCAACATCACAAGATTTTTCTTTTAAGTCAGCCAAATCTCCACTACAACATTCTAAAGTTCTTACAGGAATATCTAAGCTTCTAAATAATTCAACTGTATATGACCACATTTTGTTATACCAATCCATAGCTTCTTCAGGTTTACATAAAACAACCATTTCTTGTTTTTCAAATTGATGTACACGATAAATACCTCTTTCTTCAATACCATGTGCACCAACTTCTTTTCTAAAACATGGAGAGTAAGAAGTTAAAGTAATTGGTAAGTCTTCTTCTTTAACGATTTGATCTTTAAATTTACCAATCATACTGTGTTCACTGGTACCAATTAAATATAAATCTTCACCTTCGATTTTATACATCATAGCATCCATTTCATCAAAAGACATAACTCCAGTAACAACATCACTTCTGATCATGAATGGAGGAATACAATATGTAAATCCTTTATCAATCATAAAGTCTCTTGCATAAGATAACATTGCAGAAGTTAATCTCGCAAAATCACCCATTAAATAATAGAAACCATTTCCACTTGTTCTTCCACTTGCATCTTTATCTAAACCATTAAATTTAGTAATAATGTCTGCATGATATGGAATTTCATATGGAGGAACAACAGGATCACCATATTTTTGAATTTCTACGTTTTCTGAATCATCTTTACCAATAGGTACTGATGGATCAATGAAGTTAGGAATTTTCATCATCACTTCTTTTAAACGTGGAGCCAATTCATTTTCTTTGACTTCTAATACTTTTAATTCTTCAGCCATTTCTCCAACTTTTCTTTTGTTGTTTTCAGCTTCTTCTTTCTTTCCTTCACGCATGAATTGACCAATTTCTTTTGATAAAGTATTACGCATAGCACGAAGTTCACTTGCTCTTGTTACAGTTTCACGATAATCTTTATCTAATTGTAAAGCTTCGTCTACTAAATGTAATTTTTCATGTTGGAATTTCTTTTCCATATTATCCTTCACTGCTTGAGGATTTTCTCTTAATTTTGCAATATCAATCATCTTTTTTCTCCTTTTTATACAATAAAAAAACACCCTTACAAGGGACGATTACATCGTGGTGCCACCCTAATTCATATCATAAAGATATCTTTCTATGAGATAACGGATCATCCGGAAGCGATTAACTTCTCTTGTTGGTAGATTTCAATATATTGTTATGTTAATTTACACCAACCATTAACTCTCTAAAATAACGCAATATCTACTTATCCAACGCATCGATTTAACGAATTAATTATACCATAAGAAAAAAGAACTTCAAATAAAAAAAGAAAAAAGCCCTCATAATCGCAAAAAAGATGCAGATTTCTCTGCATCTTTAAGAAAATCAATTGATTAGTGTTTGTAGATATTATAGAAAGTTGATTTTCCAGGGAATACTGCTACATCTCCTAATTCTTCTTCGATTCTCATTAATTGATTGTATTTAGCAATACGGTCTGTTCTTGACATAGAACCAGTTTTGATTTGACCAGCGTTGAAAGCAACTGCGATATCTGCGATTGTAGTATCTTCAGTTTCACCACTACGGTGAGAAACAACGTTAGTATAACCATGTTTTTTAGCTAATTCCATTGCATCAAATGTTTCAGTTAAAGTTCCAATTTGGTTAACTTTAATTAAGATTGAGTTAGCGATTTCTTTATCGATACCTTCTTGTAAGATTGCAGGATTTGTTACATATAAGTCATCACCAACGATTTGGATTTTCTTACCTAAACGATCAGTTAAGATTTTCCATCCATCCCAGTCACGTTCACCTAAACCATCTTCAAGAGAGATGATTGGATATTTAGCGATTAATTCTTCATACCAATCAATCATTTCTTCAGTAGATTTAGTTCCTTGACCTGATTTTTTAAGTTCATACATTTTTGTTTCTGTATTATAGAATTCTGAAGCTGCAACGTCCATTGCGATGCAGATGTCTTCACCTGGAACGTATCCAGCAGCTTTGATAGCTTCAACGATAGCTTTTAATGGAGCTTCGTTATCTTCTAAGTTAGGAGCAAATCCACCTTCATCACCAACAGCAGTAACTTGTCCTTTGTCTTTTAATACTTTTTTAAGAGCATGGAAAGTTTCAGCACCCATACGGATAGCTTCACGAACACTCTTAGCACCAACTGGCATAATCATGAATTCTTGGAAATCCACACTTGAATCAGCATGGCTACCACCATTTAATACGTTCATCATAGGTACTGGTAATGTTTTAGCATTAACTCCACCTAAATAACGATATAATGGTAATCCATAATAGTTAGCAGCACAACGAGCTACAGCTAAAGAAATACCTAAAATAGCATTAGCTCCATATTTAGATTTATCTTTAGTTCCGTCAGCTTCGATTAAAGCTTTATCAATACCAGCTTGATCAGTAACATCAAATCCAGCAACAACATCTTTTAAAACATTATTAACATTGTCAACAGCTTTTAAAACACCTTTTCCTAAATAACGGCTTTTATCACCATCACGTAATTCTAAAGCTTCACGTTCACCAGTACTTGCACCACTTGGTACGATAGCACGACCAAAAGCACCACTAGCAGTTTCAACTTCTACTTCAATAGTAGGGTTTCCACGTGAATCAAGAACTTCTCTTGCATGTACATCAATAATAACAGACATATATTTTATACCTCCTTATATTCTGTACACATAGTATAACACAAATCGAGATGAGTTTGCCACTGCTAACTCAAAATAATGAAAAAAAGTTTGCCATAGCTAACATATTAGCTTATTTCATCTATTGAAACAAAAAAACACCTCATTGATTTGGATATTAATTGTCCAAATCACGAGGTGAGATGTTTTTTTTAGAATGATTTATAAGTGTCTTCATCCAATAAGTTTTCTTTTTTAGCAACGATTACTGAAGTTGAAGCATCACCAACAACATTTAAAGAAGTAACTAACATTTCAATTGGACGGTTAATTGCTAAGATTAATGAATAAGCAAGTAAAGCTGCATCATTTGTATAACCCATTCCAGTTAAAATTGTAAATAAGATGACTGCACCAGCACCAGGAGCTGCAGGTGTTCCTACTGAAGCGATTAATGCTAAGATAGCAATAACTGCCATTGATGAGAATGTCACATCATATCCAGCAGTAGAAGCAATAAAAATTGCTGCAATGACTTGCATAATAGCAGTACCATCCATATTGATTGTCATACCTAATGGTAATGTAAATGAAGCAATTTGATCACTTACACCAAGTTCATTAACAGTTGTTTCTTTATTAAGTGGTAAAGTTGCTGCACTTGATGAAGTTGAGAATCCAAATAAAGCAACTTTTGCCATTTTTTTCATAAATGGTAAAGGATGAACTCTTGCCATCACTGTTAAGTAAGCAGGATAAGCAAAGAATAAATAAGCAAATAAAGCAAGTGTTACAGTCACAACATAAGCTAAAGCTGGAACAAGATAATCAATTCCATAAGCTGCAAATGTTCTTGTTAATAAACAGAAGATTGCAATTGGAGCAAACTTGTTAATAACGAATGATAAACAAGTTGTAATAATTTCATTTGTTTCAACGAATAAAGTTTTGATTGTTTTTGTTTTTTCTTGTAATTGATTCATAGCCAAACCAATAGATACAGCTAAAAAGACAATTGCAAGAATTCCCCCATTATTTGTTAAAGCACCAAAGAAGTTCTTTGGAATAATAGACATAATGATACCTAAAGGATTTGTTCCTGAAGCACCTTCTTTAATTGCAATATCAGCACTTTGAACAGCATCAAAGAAACCAGCATGATAAACAACAGATCCAATAATACCAGCAAAAATCAAAGCACAAAGTGTTGTAATAAGGAAAGTTAAAACTGTTTTTGAAGAAATTCTCCCTAATTTCTTCGTATCTGTTACAACACAAATAGCCAAAACGATAGAAACAAAAACCATTGGTACAATGATTAATTGTAATGCATTTACAAACAATTGACCTA
>SAMEA104404106__coassemble_439_pt1 | contig 43788 bp, 43 predicted proteins | sample SAMEA104404106__metabat2_high_PE_001 | metagenome-assembled genome bin SAMEA104404106 (sample SAMEA104404106) | Balaenoptera acutorostrata
ACGAGGTTTACATTCAAAATGGGGCGGTCGATGGGAATCGAACCCACGAATGCCAGAGCCACAATCTGGTGTGTTAACCACTTCACCACGACCGCCATCTCTCAATGCAAGACTTATTATATATGATTTCAACATCTTTGTAAAGACCTTTTTAAAAAAAAATAAAAAAGGTTGAAAATCAATATTCAACCTTAAAAATCTAACTGATGGGACAAATCTTCTAACCAATCTGAATCATATTCTTCTATTAATCCAAGATCACTTAATTGTGTAAATTCACTGTCTAAAGGAATTTGTCCTAATGCTTTTAAATCATATTGTTCAACTACAGAATTCAAATGACTCTTTCCAAAGACATATATCTTTTTACCACAATCTGGGCAAGTAATATAACTCATATTTTCAACAATACCTAAAATAGGAATATTCATAGATTTTGCCATTTTTACAGCTTTTGCAACAATCATGCTCACCAATTCTTGAGGACTTGTCACAATAACAATACCATCTAATGGTAAAGATTGGAAAACTGTTAAAGGCACATCCCCTGTTCCAGGTGGCATGTCTACGAACATATAGTCTATATCTCCCCATCTCACATCAGTCCAAAATTGTTTAATCATACTGGCAAGAATAGGTCCTCTCCATACAACAGGATCATCAGAGTTATCTAACAATAAATTTGTAGACATAATTTTAATACCAGTAGAACTTTGTGCAGGCACAATTTCTTTTCCATCTGAATAGATTTGAACATGGTCTACACCAAATGTTTTTCCAATAGATGGACCAGTAATATCTGCATCTAAAACTGCAACATTATGCCCTTCTCTTTGTTTTAAAACAGCAAGTAATGATGTAATAGAAGATTTCCCTACACCACCTTTACCACTCACTATACCAATCACTTTTTTAACATGTGAGTTTTTATTCACAGGAAGAAAACGTCCTTCTTGTTCGTTCATATCATTTAACCTCTTTTCTCATCTAATTGATATTTCTTTTGTTTTAAAGTAAAGCCTCTACCTTTCACTTCATTAACATTATTCACAATAATAAATGCATGTTCATCAATGTTTAAGATCAATTCTTTTAATCTAGGTAATTCACGAGGAGAGACAACACTCAAAACAACAGGATATTCATTTTTCATATATCCAGAAATAGATTTCAATAGAGTTGTTCCTCTATTCATTTCTTGAATAATCTGATTATTAATTTTTTCATAGTCTTTTGAAATAATCATGACCTCTGTTTGCATTTGTCCCATTAACAATACTTTATCAAGAACAATTGTATAGGTTGCTACCAAAAGAATACCATATAAAACCATTTCTTTATCTGTATACATCATTTGAAACAATAAAATGAAAAAGTCAAAAGTATACATAGATAACGAAACAGGAATACCCATTTTCTTATTCAATACTAATGGAGGTATATCCATACCTCCTGTAGAAGCATTACACTTAATTGTAATACCAATACCAGTACCAATCAATACACCACCAAATAAGGCTGCTAACAAAGAATCCGACGTCATTTGGGTATAACCAATGCTTTTTTCAAAAAAAGCCAATATAAAAGGAAAATAAAACGTACTAATCAATGTTGTTAAAGCAAAAGTTTTCCCTAAAACAACGAAACCAACACCAAACATCATTGCATTAAATATAGAAACAAATAATGTAATAGGTACACCTAAAATATGATTTGCAGCAATAGCCATACCAGTAGCTCCACCTGTAATCAATCCATTAGGAACAACAAATAACAAAACTGCCAAAGCATACAAAGTATTCCCTATTAAAATTCCAATAATATTTTTTATTAAATTTTTATTCATACATAACTCCTTTACTCTGTATCACCAATCATACGATATCCCACACCTATTTCAGTCATAATATATTCAGGTGTTGCAGGATTTTCTTCAATTTTACGTCTTAAACCAGCCATTAAAGCACGTAAAGCTTGAGTATCCTTTCCATAACCCTTACCATAAATTTCTTCAATAATATGGCTTGTCGTTAAAACTTTACCAGCATTTTTCATAAATAATGATAACAATTGATACTCCATAGGAGTCACATGTATTCTTTCATCCTTTAAATAAACAATATGCTTATCTAAGTCAATGACCAAGTCTTTAACTTTATAAGAACTTTGCACTTGAATTTGGTTATAACGATAATAATGGCGGAAGGCAACACGAATTCTTGCAATCAATTCTGTTGCAGAAAAAGGCTTCGTCAAATAATCATCTGCACCCAAATCCAAAACATTAGCTTTATCTTTATCTTTATCTCTAGCCGAAACAATGATAATAGGAATTTCTGAAAATTCACGTAACTGTTTAATAATTTCTACACCATCAATATCAGGTAATCCCAAATCCAGTAAAATAAGATCAATATTTTCATTTGCAATTTTACGAAGAGCATCAGCTCCATTACCAGCAGTTAAATATTGATAATCATTATTTTCTAAACAATAACAAAGGAATTTTCTAATCTTTTCATCATCTTCCACTACTAATATCTTCTGATTCATTTTTATCCTCCATTGGTAGTTCTATAAAAAATTGTGCTCCTGTATGATCAGTACAGTTCTTCGCTTCAATTGTTCCACCATGTGCTTCTACAATCGCTTTACAAATTGTTAAACCTAAACCTACACCTTTAGATCCGTCAGAAACACATGTTTTACTATTACTATAAAACATTTCAAATACATCTTGTTGATTATTTTGAAATCCTTCTCCATAATCTTCTATCATAATACATGCTTTACGATGGTTTTCTTGAGCATGGATATGCACAGCTTGAGAATGTTTTAAACAATTATCCAAAATATTAATAAATACTTGTTCTATTAATTTTGCATCCATAGGAACCATTAACACTTCTTCAGGAACATCAACAGAAATATCGTGTTTCTTTTTATTTTTCGTCACATGAAAAATAGCACTTCCTATCACTTCTTCTAAAGCCTCAAATTGTTTATGAATAATCAATTTCCCTTCTTGTACCTTTGTCAAACTTAAAATATTTTGAACAAGCAAATACAGCCAATTGGCTTCTTCATAAATATCATTAGCCAATTCATAAGTCGGAGAATCTTTTGTTTGACTGTCCATAATCATTTCAGAAGTACCCATAATTCCAGATAAAGGTGTTCTTAAATCATGAGATATTGCACGTAACAAATTACTACGATATCTCTCTTTCACACTCATTTCTTTTAATTTCAATTGTTCTTGAATTGCATCAATATGATCAAGAGCTAAAGACACATTTTCAATCATTGACATTAAAAATTTATTTTGCGTATCATCCATATCTATTACACAATTCTTTTCTATAAGTAGAACACCAAGAACATGATGAATACCATATAAAGGATAATGATAAAAGCCTCCTGATTCTATAAAAGAATTCTGTAATTGATTAAAGCGTGAACGATATTCACAAACACTTTCAATAGGCCGATTATGTATATCTTCATTTTTACCTAGTTTACTAATATATCCATTATCTTGTTTAAAACAAACACAACCGATATTACATTCAAATACTTTAGAGAAGATTTGAATAACATTCATAGCCAAAGATTCATAATCTAAGATATCCGATAAACGATTGGTTAAAGTGTATAAAGTCTTTGTTTGAGCTGCATTTTTTGTAGCCATACGTGTTGACATTTGAATACGTGAAGTCAAAGCACTTGTAATGATTGCTGTTAGTGTCATAACAACCAATGTCACAATATATTTAGAATCATAAACAGATAAAGTATACAAAGGATCAGTAAAGAAATAGTTAAATAAAAAAGTGGCAATAATAGAACTAATAATACCTGCTGCATATCCTTTGGTTAATCTTGCTGTCATGAGGACACCCAAAATATAAATCAAACTAATATTTGTAACATCCCAATTCAAATCAACAAACCAAATACCAATAAGAGAAGAAAGTGACATAAATAACAAAATAATAGATAAAGATTTTAAAAAGTCTTTTATATTTTTCATCACAAGTTCTCCTTTTTTAACGTCATACATCAATTCTTTATTATACATCAATTTTAAAATAAATCGACCCCATTCTTATAATCAATATATACAAATAAAAAAACTCTTCGATAGAATCTATCAAAGAGTATTTATTCTGATAAAAAAATGGTGCGGGTGACAGGACTTGAACCTGCACGCCGAAGCACTAGATCCTAAGTCTAGCGTGTCTGCCAGTTTCACCACACCCGCAAGAATGGTGACCCGCAGGCGACTCGAACGCCTGACCCTCTGATTAAAAGTCAGATGCTCTACCGACTGAGCTAGCGGGTCAACATGGTGCCGGCTAAAGGACTTGAACCCTCAACCTACTGATTACAAGTCAGTTGCTCTACCAATTGAGCTAAGCCGGCATTAAAAAAAATGGTGGAGGTTAACGGGCTCGAACCGCTGACCCTCTGCTTGTAAGGCAGATGCTCTCCCAACTGAGCTAAACCTCCAATGGTGACCTGTACGGGATTCGAACCCGTGAATGCATGCGTGAAAGGCATGTGAGTTAACCGTTTCTCCAACAGGCCACTGGCGCTTGAAGTAGGACTCGAACCTACGACCGATCGGTTAACAGCCGATTGCTCTACCAACTGAGCTATTCAAGCAATTTTCTTTTGCTTGTTTATAATAACATGTGTAACATATTTTTGCAAGACTTTTTTTGAAATTTTTATACACTCTCTTTTATTGCAATTCTTTGGAAACAAATTATAATAATTATAAGGAGATGATTATATGCATTGTCTATTTATCATTAATCCAAGTTCTGGTATAAAAACGGTTCAAAAAAATCTTGATACCCTTATTGGACAACTTATTTTACAACAAATTGTCCACAGCGTAGATGTGTTTTATACACAAAAGAAAAATGATGCATTCCAACGTTGTGAACATATTCAAAATAACGATTATGATTTTATTGTTGGTGTTGGCGGAGATGGAACAATCAATGAAATTATCAGTGGTTTTGTTACATACCATATACAAATTCCTTTAGCCATAATTCCTGGTGGTACAGTCAATGATTTTGCAAATCATTTACAACTTCCGACAAATATTGATGACTTTATCAGATCAATCAAAGAAATGAAAACAATGAAAGTTGATATTGGGAAAGTCAATGACCAATACTTTGCCAACGTTATTGCTGGTGGTATGTTTAGTGATATTAGTTTTCAAGTCTCAAAGGCTGAAAAACAAAAATTTGGCCCTATTGCCTATTATTTTAATGGCATGAGGCAACTTCCTAGCCAATTGGCTACGAATCTGCATTTACATGTAAAAACCGAAAATGATGAATTTGAGGAAGATGCCCGTTTGTTCATGATTACAAACACTTCACAAGTTGGTGGTATCAAAGATATTACACCAGAAGCCAATGTACAAGATGGTCAATTAGATTTACTCATCATCCGTAAATGTAATCCTCATGATATGATTTCTATTCTTAAAGATTATACTCAAAATCAACACCCTACAAATCCATTTATTCATTATTTGCAGGCAAAAGAAATCACCATAGAATGTGACAAAGATATTATTTATGATATTGATGGTGAAATAGGTAATGTTTTTCCAATACATGTCACTGTTATCAAACAAGCTATCAACATTATTATTGATTATAAAAAACTCTCTATTCAAAATGCTGAATAGAGAGTTTTTATATTATGGTCTTTTAGGTATAACGATGGCTGCAATAATATAGGCAATTAAACCTGAACCCCATCCTAAAACCAATGCAACAGTAATCAATCTGACAATTGTAGAATCGATATCAAAGTATTCTGCAATACCTCCACATACGCCAAAAAGCATAACATCACTGTTTGATTTATACAATTTTTTTTGCATAGATTTCTCCTTGTTATTTACTAATAATGATGTATTAGCGAGATTTTGCCATTTTTGCTAATGCTAATGCACCACAAATACCAGCATTATCTCCTAATTCTGGATAAACGATATAATCATTAACTTTATCTGTTAAGATTTCATCTTTTTGAATATATCCATTTAATCTTTCTCTAAGATATTTATGAATCATAGGGAATAATTGTTTTTGATGCATAACTCCTCCACCTAAGATAATTTTCTTAGGAGAAATAGTTAATACATAAATAGCCAATGCTTGAGCAATATACCAAGCTTCTAAATCCCATGCGGGATGATCCACTGGTAATTCTTTTGCAGATTTGTTCCATCTTGCTTCAATAGCAGGACCTGCTGCTAATCCTTCAAAACATGTTCCATGGAATGGACATTTTCCAGTATAAGTATCATCTTCTCTCATAGCAAGATTCATATGACCCATTTCTGGATGTAATAAACCATGTACTAAATGACCTTCAACGATGGCTCCACCACCAATTCCTGTACCGATAGTTAAATATAATGCACTATCTAATCCTTTAGCAGCACCGAAATAAACTTCACCTAAAGCTGCACCATTAACGTCTGTATCAAATCCAACAGGTAATTCTGGATATCTTTCTTTTAAAGCACCAACGATATTAAATTGAGCCCATCCTGGTTTTGGTGTTGTAGTGATATAACCATAAGTTTCACTGTTTAAATCTGGATCAATTGGTCCAAAGCATCCTAAACCAATGGCTTCAATGTCTTTACCATCAAAGAATTTGTAAATATTTTCCATAGTTTCTTCTGGAGTTGTTGTTGGGAAAGAATGTCTTTCAAAAATTTCACCATTTTCATCTCCAATAGCAACAACAAATTTTGTTCCCCCTGCTTCAATTGCACCTAATCTCATCTATACGTCCTCCTTAATATAATATCATTATATCAAATCATTTTATTTAAACCACAAATTTTTATTTTAAAACAGATTTCATACCTTGAATAACAACATTTCTTGCTTCAATGGCATCTTCTTTGCTTAGAGGTTCAATACCTTTTAATGGATAATCCATTCCTAAGCTTTCATATTTAGGCACACCCATTGTATGGTATGGTAAAACATCCAATGCTTTTAAATGTTTTAAACCACCAATAAATTGCCCTAATTGATACAAATATTTATCATTTTGAGTAATTGTTGGAACAACAACATGTCGTATCCAAATATCAATACCCTTATCATCAACGTATTTCGCAAATTTTAAAATCATATCATTTGGTTGTTGTGTTAATTTGATATGTTCTTCTGGATCAATGTGTTTAATATCCAACATGATCAAATCAGTCACACTTAACAATTTATCTAATTTCTTTAAATAAGCTTCTGATTCATTAAATGTAATACCAGAAGTATCCAAACATGTATGAACGCCTTCTTCATGACATTGTGTAAATAATTCAGTCACGAAATCAATTTGTAACATAGGTTCTCCACCTGTACAAGTCATTCCACCATTTTTATAAAATGCTTTTTTAGAACGGAATTCTTTCATAATATCTTCAACTGTCATTGTATTACCAACACATGGTTGCCACGTATCAGGATTGTGACAGTATTTACATCTCATTGGACATCCTTGTAAGAATACAACAAAACGTATTCCAGGACCATCAACTGTTCCACAACTTTCTATAGAATGTACATAACCTTTCATTTCTTACCACCTCGGTATTATTCTAACATATTTTAGTATAAATTACATAACATTTACTTTTCAATATAAAGAAAAAAAGACTGTTGGTTACCCAACAGTCTTAAGTCTATTACATTGCGCTATGGAATGTACGAGAAATGACATCATCTTGTTGTTCTTTTGTTAATTTAACAAAGTTAACAGCATATCCAGAAACACGAATAGTTAATTGAGGATATTTTTCAGGATGTTTTTGTGCATCTAAAAGAGTGTCTCTATTTAAAACGTTAACGTTTAAATGATGTCCTCCTTTTTCAGCATATGCATCTAACATTCCAACTAAATTTTCAACTTGTTGTTTATTTTCCATAATTATAATCTCCTTCTATATTTTAAAAATCGTCTTCTCCGTCTATTCTTAAATTAGGGATTTTGCAAGCAGTGTCGCCACAGTCACAATCCATTTTAGAAACAACGTTTACTTCTTCCATGATGATGTTTGCGTCATCTTGAACTTTTACATTAACATGACCTGAACCTTCATTCATACGTCCATCTAGCATTTTGACCAATTCGTCAATTTCTTTTTGTGTCGCCATGAAATTCACTTCTTTCTAATTATTCACCTTTAATAGAATCGATATCTAATTCTCCAGCAAATACTTGATCATCTTTACCTAAAGCACCTGGGATAACTGTGAATGTGTTAGAAATACCATCTTGAGCTTCTTTGAATGGTAATTTAGATACTGATGATAATGAAGCGATAGCTCCATGAGAGTCTCTACCATGCATTGGGTTAGCACCTGGTGCGAATGGTTGACCAGCTTTTCTACCATCTGGAGTATTTCCTGTAGCTTTACCATAAACTACGTTAGAAGTAATAGTTAAGATTGAAGTTGTAGGGATTGATTCTCTATAAGTATGATGAGAACGAACCATATTCATGAATGTTTCAACTAACCAAGTAGCGATATCATCAGCTCTGTCATCATCATTACCGTATTTTGGATAATCTCCTTCTACTTCGTAATCAACGATAACACCGTCTTCATCTCTAATACATTTAACTTTTGCATATTTGATTGCTGATAATGAGTCAGTAACTACTGATAAACCAGCAATACCAGTTGCGAAGTAACGTTTTACGTCTCTATCATGTAATGCCATTTGAATTCTTTCATAAGCATATTTATCATGCATATAGTGGATGATGTTTAAAGTGTTAACATAAACACCAGCTAACCAGCTCATCATATCTTTGTATTTAGCTACAACATCATCAAAGTCAAGGTATTCACCTTCAACTGGACGATAGCAAGGTCCAACTTGTTTTTTAGTTTTTTCATCTACACCACCGTTGATAGCGTATAATAAACATTTAGCTAAGTTAGCACGAGCACCGAAGAATTGCATTTCTTTACCAATTCTCATTGAAGATACACAACAAGCGATACCATAGTCATCACCATGAGTAACTCTCATTAAGTCATCGTTTTCATATTGAATTGATGAAGTTTGAATTGAAGTTTTAGCACAGAATGCTTTGAAGTTTGCTGGTAAACGAGTTGACCATAAAACTGTCATGTTTGGTTCTGGTGCAGTACCTAAGTTAGTTAAAGTGTGTAAATATCTGAAAGATGTTTTAGTAACCATATGTCTTCCATCTAAACCTACACCACCGATTGATTCTGTAACCCAAGTTGGATCTCCAGCGAAGATTGCATTATAATCAGGTGTTCTTGCGAATTTAACAATTCTTAATTTCATAATGAAATGATCGATGAATTCTTGAATTTGTTCTTCAGTGAATACACCGTTTTTTAAATCTCTTTCTACAAAGATGTCAATAAATGTAGAAGTACGTCCTAATGACATAGCAGCACCGTTTTGTTCTTTAACAGCACCTAAGTATCCAAAGTATAACCATTGAATAGCTTCTTTACAGTTTGTAGCTGGTTTAGAAATATCATATCCGTATTTAGATGCCATTACTTTTAATTCACCTAAAGCACGAATTTGTTCACTTAATTCTTCACGTAAACGAATATTTTTACCAGTCATTCTTTGATGAGTAGTTGCTAATTGATTTTTCTTATCTTCAACTAATTTATCAATACCATATAAAGCAACACGTCTGTAGTCACCAATGATACGTCCACGTCCGTAACCATCAGGTAAACCAGTGATGATGTGAGCTGTACGGCAAGCTCTCATTTCTGGAGTGTAAACATCGAATACACCTTGGTTATGAGTTTTTCTGTATTCTCTAAAGATATAAGAGATTTCAGGATCTACTGTATATCCGTTAGTAGAACAAGCTTGTTCAGCAATACGGATACCACCAAATGGTTGTAAAGATCTTTTGAAAGGTTCATCAGTTTGAACACCAACAATTGTTTCTTTATCTTTGTTTAAGTATCCAGCATCATGAGAAGTTAAAGTAGATACGATTTTAGTATCCATATCTAAAACTCCACCAGCTTCTCTTTCTTTTTGAGTTAAGTCCATTACTTGAGCCCATAAATCTTTAGTGTTTTGTGTAGGCCCTGCTAAGAAACTATCGTCTCCATCATATGGAGTATAGTTTAATTGGATAAAGTCACGTAAGTTAACATCTTTATTCCATTTTCCTGCTTGGAAACCATCCCATGCATCATTCCATTTTTCGTTAAAAGTCATTTTCTAACCCCCTGTTATTTTATTTCTCATTCATTATAGCACTCTTACCAAAGTGAAACAATGACAATTTATACATTTTCAAGCAAATGTTTTTGACATTTTTAGTAAATAATGTTATACGAATAAGCGTTATGGATTTGACACCTATAATATATCAAATTCTATTTTTAAATGCCAACTATATGCACCAAAATATATAAAAATTTTTTTACTCTAAAACAAAGAAAAAGAACTGATAAAAAGTAAGTTTTATCAGTTCTTTTTATAGATATTTTTTCAAATCTTTTTCAATAAGTTCAGATTGTTTACCAAAAATCATAGAGATTTGTTCTTTTCCTTCAACAATCCCACTTGCACCTAATTTTTGAATTGTTTCAACAGAGATTTTATTGCGATCTTTGAGTCCAACAGACAACTTTGAAGGTGAACTTTTGACATTCATAATATTGTCTTTACCACCAAGAGCATTAAGTAACATTTCTAAATCAACTGATGATTCTAAATCTGTTTTTAAATCTTTATTTTTAATAAAAAACACATATCCCAAATACAAAAGAACAAGTGCCAAAATAACAATTACACCAATAAAAATATAATTAATTTCCATATATTCACATCCTTTTTCAATTGAAGTATTTCTTTTTTATAGTATACTATAATAAAGTAAAAAAAGAAAGGAGCTAAAGAATGGTTAAGTTAAAAAAACTTTATAAAAAGCAACCACTCATCGTGATCATATGTATACTTGCATTTATTAGTTGCTTTGCAATCCTTAGTGCAGCACCAATGATTTCTAAAAAAGTAGGTAACCCTGATACTATTTGGTTAAAGCAATTGGTTTTCTACTTAATTTCATCTGTTATTATATATATCATTTATAAAGTAGGAAATGATCAAATCTTTGACAAAATATGGTGGATCTATTACTTTTTGCTCTTCTTACTTTTTATTCTTGCAGTTGAACATTTTATTTATACAAGAATATGGCCCGGACATCATTTGATTCCTATTGTCAAAACAGCAGGTGGAGCAACATCCTGGTTCATGTTACCGTTTTTCCAATTACAACCTTCAGAATTTATGAAGATTGTCATGGTCATTGTTCTTGCAAAAGTAACCCAAGAATACAATGATTATTATTTAGTAAGAACATTTGAAACAGAAGTTCGCTATATTCTTAAATGTGTTGGTATCGTTATGGCACCTGCTATTCTTGTTTATCTAGAAAATGATGCCGGTGTTGTACTGATTATGTTGGTTGGTTTATTCTTTGTGTTATTTTCAAGCGGTTTAAGAAAACAATGGTTTGTCTTTGGATTTTCTTGTATTGCCGCCATTATTGTTATTGGAGGTTATCTTTTCTTATATCAACCTCAAATTTTCTCTTCTATTATGACAGGACATAAACTTGACCGATTCTATGGATGGTTTGATCCCGAAGGAACAGTATTAAATCAAGGTTTCCAACTCTTCTATTCACAACTTTCTTATGGAACAGCAGGATGGTTAGGTCATGGATTCCAATCTGTAATTATGCAATTCCCAGAACCACAAACAGACTTTATCTTTGCAGTCATTGTTACATGTTTTGGTTTTGTTGGTGGTATCGCCACTATCTTAGCTGTAGTCGCACTAGATGTAACCATTTTAAAAATTGGTCTAGAAACATCACATGATCGTGATAAGTATATGATTATGGGATTTATTGGTATGTTATTATTCCAACAAGTTTGGAATATTGGAATGATCTTAGGATTACTTCCTATTACTGGTATTACTCTTCCATTTATATCTTATGGAGGATCATCACTATTATCATATATGATTTGTATTGCCATGCTTATCGATATTAATAGTCAAAATAATATATTAAAAGATAAATCTTTATAAATAAAAACTATAAGTGAAATCTTGGTTTCCCATCATTTCATTTATAGTTTTTTTGTTATCACTTTTATTTGTTTTGTTACTGGATGAACAAAGGCAATCATCATACTTGTCAAATCAAAAGGACCTTCTTTACCATCGTAGAGTGTATCACCTCTAAGAGGATGTCCTATTGAAGACATATGAACTCGAATTTGATGAGTACGTCCTGTTTCAAGCACACATTCCACCAAAGACATATCTTCCATTGTTTTTAGGCAACGATAATGTGTACACGAAGGTTTTCCACGAGAATCTATGATTCTTCTCATTTGATGTCCATCTTTATATATAGGCAAATTGATTGTTCCTGAACCAATAACACCACTGACATGCGCACAATACTTTCTAAAAATATGCTTTATGTCTTTTGTCATCATATCATGAACTTCGCGATATTTCGCTACCAACATCAAGCCCTGCGTATCTTTATCCAAACGATTGATAAAATGAATTGTTGAATGAATATCATGTTGGTGATAATAGTAACTTAAAGCATGTGCCAAAGTACGATCATAATGTGTTCTGGTTGGAATGCAAGCCAAGTCTTTTTGTTTATCAATCACCAATAAATAATCATCTTCATAAACAACTTTTAATGGAATATCAACCGGTGGTATTTCACATATTTCTTCTGGATAAATCAAAGTGATTTCATCATCACATTGAACTTGATAACGTACTGTTTGATGTACACCATTGACTAATATATCACCCTGAAGTTTAATCGCTTTTAATATTTTTTTACTTATTCCTTTTTGATACAAAAATTCATCCAAACGTAATGAACAATCACCTATAAAATGTCTTTTATACATTGAGAAAAGCCTTTTTCAATCTTTCAATCAAAGTGACTTCATGAAATTGAATAAATCGTGCTGATTTTTGAGAAAGCTTCATTTCAATATAAGTCACACCTTCTAAATCATAAATCAAATGATCAATACCCAATACTGAATCATGAAAATCTGGTGATTCAAATCGAATTGTATGAGTACTATCCAATACCAAAGGAGATCCTAAAGAGCGATAAGCATTATGATGAATACCTGCAATTTCACTCAATTGAATAATACCTAATTCTGAATACACAACAGCACCACCAATTGATTTATTCAATGCTGTAGACCCAGAAGATGTTGATACACACATTCCGTGTCCTCTAAATGTTTCAAAATATTCATTATTAATATAAACATCCAAAACTTGTGAACGAGAAACATTCACAGCACGCATTTCATTAAAAGCCAAATAAGAATTTTTATTCGTTTTTACATCTAATAAACTGCGATTATAAATTTGGTATTGTCCACTTTGAATATCACGTACCAAAGAATCTATATCTTCTTTTTCATAATCTGTTAAAAACCCCAATGTTCCAGTATGTATACCTACAAAACATACACGATCTAACATTGATTGATAATGATGGACACTATGCAAAACAGTTCCATCTCCACCAACAGTAATAACAATTTCAGGATTTTCTTCATCATATATTAAAAAATCATCCAATTTTTTCTTTAATTGCTTTGCGACTTCACAAGAAGACGCATCTTGCTTATTAATAATTGTATATCTCTCCATATTATCCACCCACCTTATTTTATTATATAATAATTGTAATTTTATTCAATAATAGATACAATAAGAGCGGTGATAAAAATGAGTCAACATATAGAAATAGAATACAAAATCTTACTTACAAAACAAAAATTCAATGAAATACGACAAGCTTATCCTCAATATGAAACATATCAACAAACAAATTATTATTTTTCTCATCCACTTTTTGAGCAAAAGAAATATATGTTACGTATTAGAGAAAAAAACAAGTCTTATGAATTAACATTAAAAAGACCTTATCAAGGTCAAAATATAGAAATGAATGTTCCTTTAAATTTAAGTGAAAAAGATATGTTTTTTCAACATCAAATGATTGATAATGATATCACTCAATTTCTTATTCAAGAAAATATTAATCTTTCTTCACTTCAACAATTATTCTCTCTCACAACACAAAGATATGATATTCAACTTCCTGAAGGTATCCTCTCTTTAGATGAGAATCATTATCTTAACAAAGAGGATTATGAATTAGAATTTGAGGTTTACGATGCAACCAAAGGTTTTACAAAATTTCAAGAGATCATGAAACAATTTGATTTACATTATGAAAAAAATTGCCCGGGAAAAGTTCGTCGTGCAATGCTTGCATATCAAAAAGGAAAAGAGTCATCATAGATGACTCTTTTTTATTCAATAGGTTTTTGATAAAATCCACCATAAAAGTTTTCTGTCTTAACAACATTCACAATAACATGGGGATCAACTTCCCTCATCAAATTCACAATATCTTGAACTTCATATGCTGAGACAACGGTATGTAATAAATTCATATCTTTATGACTATAACCACCAATAGCATTCACACATGATATCCCATGGCGATAGTTTTCAACATATTTTTGAACAATCTTTTCAGCATTTGCTGTTGTGATTTGCATAGTAACACGTTCATAACGATGATAGAATGAATCAATAGTACGTGTTGATATAAATTGGAACAAGATAGAATATCCAGCATGTTCCCAACCAAACATTGCCCCAAAGATAATTAAGATCATTGTATTAAACATGAAGACATATTCCCAAATCGATTTTCCTTTTTTATTCGAGATATACAAAGCAATAAAGTCCGTACCTCCAGTAGAAGCATTCCCTTTTAAAGCAAGTACCGTAAGTAAACCATAAGTAAATCCACCAAAGATAATATTTAGTAGAAGATCATCAAATATTTGAGGAAATTCCAATATGTTTAAGAACAAACTGGCAAGGCAAACTTCTAACAATGAGAAAAAGGTAAAACGTGGGCTAATGCTTTTATAACAAATCATAGCAACTGGAATGTTCAATACAAGCATACCCAAAGACACTGAAAATGAAAATCCAAGATAAGTCGATGTTATTTTTTCAATAAGAATTGCAACTCCTGTAAAACCACTTGATAACAAATCAGATGGTCTAATAAAGCTTTGAATAACAAAAGCTTGTAAGAATGCTGCAATGATAACAGCACATGTTGTCATGACAAAACGAAACGATTTCTTTTGTCTTATTTCTCTGAATTTCATAGACTATTCACAATTTTTTTCACAAGTTCTAAAGACACAACATCATAATCCAATTCATGAGGTGCAGGTGCATAAGCATAAGTCACATTATGACAAGTTGTTGTTGGATCTTTTACCCAATCTTTACATGAACTATGGACTTGTGAAATACCTGTACGATCCATCATTTCTTTAGCATTTGTTGCATTCATTCCACTTCCAGCAAGAATTTCAATAGACTCACCATACTTTTCTTGTAAAGCAGCAATCAATTCAATACCATCCATTGCTTTAGGTTCTAATCCACTTGTAAGGACACGATCAACACCCAATGCAATTAATGTTTCCATTGCTTGATAAGGATCTTTTACACAGTCAAATGCGCGATGGAAAACAACTTCACCTTGATATTTTTTAATAATAGAGATAAATTCTTTTGTTCTTGTAACATCAATGTTTCCGTCTTCAGTTAAGAAACCAAAAGCCAATCCATCACTTCCATTTTTCATTAATAATTCCGCATCTTCTTTCATGACTTCATATTCAGCTTCAGTATAATGAAAACCAGCCCCTCTTGGTCTTACCATAGAGATAACTTTTAAAGATGTATTTTTCTTTGTTAAAATCAAACTTGCAAGAGAAGGTGTTAATCCTCCTAAATGAAGTCCACTATTCAATTCAATACGAGTTGCTCCACCACGATCAGCATTTAATGCATCTTCGTAACTTCCACAACAAATTTCAATCACTCTTTCCATAATGACCTCCTATAAATTGGCTAGATAATAAATACTTAATGCATAGATTTTTGCATTTGTTATTAAATCTTCAATTTTCATCCATTCATTAGGTTGATGTCCAATTCCTTTTTGCCCTGGGAAACTTGGTCCAAAAGGAACAATATTTGGCATAAGTTTTGCATAAGTTCCACCTGTTGTTGTTACTGGTGTTCCATCCATATGTGTAATATTTTCATAGGCCTTTTGTAAAGAAACAACCATTGGACAATCTTTTTCAAATTTAACTGGTTTATAATGATGAACACATTCAACAGTAAATCCTTTTGCTTTATCTTGAATAATTTCCAACATTTTTTCTAATGTAATTCCAGCTGGATAAGAGAAAGTTACAGAGAAAATAAGTTCTCCGTCTCTATGATCTAATTTATAATTACGCATTTCATTAACACCAAATTCATCATCTTTAAAATCAACACCCAATCTTTCACCATTAGGTTTTGCATTCATAAAATAAGTATTAACAAAATCAAAGAAATCATCGACTTGATCTTCGCGTGCACGAATTTCAATAACAGCACGTCCTCTTTCACCATAAACAACAGGATATTTACAATCCGGTGTCCATCCCATAATTGGAGCTTTTTCATGTTGCAAATAATATTCTAGATCTTTAAATCCAGTTTCTTCATCACAACCAAAAATAATACGAATAGGTTTATTGAATTTAACTTGTAATTCTTTAATAGCATATAAAGCAAACAAACAAGTTAAAATAGGCCCTTTATTATCTAAAATACCACGACTATAAATATATCCATCTTCTTCATAAGCACTAAATGGAGGATGTTTCCATCCTACTCCAACAGGAACAACATCTAAGTGACCGATAATACCAATATAATCTTCACCTTCACCATATTGTGCCCATCCGATATAATGGTCTAAATTATGAGTTTTAAATCCTAAACTTTCTGCTAATTTTAATGTTTCATCTAAAGCATGTGCGACATCAACACCAAAAGGCGCGTTTTCTTGAGCTTCTAATTCTACACTAGGTAATCTTACAATATCTTTAATTGCGTCAATCATTTGTTGAGCATTGTCTTCAACTTTTTGTATAATTTTTTGTTCCATATTATTTTTCCACCAATGGAGCAGTTCTTGTTCTCATATAATCATCAAGCCATTCTTGGCTAGCAACTTCATGAATACAATGACCATCAACTTGCTTTGTTAAATAAACGATTGGTTCTTGTGTTTTGGTTGCTACAGCAAATGAGAAACCATCAATATTTGTAGCAACACCCCATTCTCCTTTATTATTCATAGCAATTAAAGATAAATCTCCAGCAGCTCCACGTCTTTCTTTTAATTCACGATCTAGCATTGTCACTGCTTTTTCACATGCTTCTTGAGGATGTAAACCTTCTTTCATTAATCTTACGATTTCATATGAAATACATCCTTTCATTAAATCTTCACCTAATCCTGTAGCGCTTGCTCCCCCAACTTTAGAATCTACATAGAAACCAGAACCAACAATTGGAGAATCTCCAACACGTCCTTTTTTCTTCATAAACAATCCACTTGTAGAAGTTGCAGAAGTCATTTTACCATTTGTATCTAAACAAACCATTCCAACTGTATCATGACCTGCATAAGGTTTAATTTCTTGTTCACGCACTTCTTTCACTCTATTTCTATAATGAATTTTTGCACGTTCAGTTAACATGTTCTTTCTTTCAAAACCTTCTTTATGAGCAAATTTTTCTGCTCCTTCACTGACAAGAAGACAATTCACTTTTTCATGTGATAAACGTCTAGCTATAGAAACAGGGTTAGCAAAATCTTTTAATGCTGCAATAGCACCAATATCAAAAGTATCTCCATCCATATAAGCAGCATCAAGTTCCACTTCCATTTCTTCATTTGGAAGTCCACCATAACCAACTGACTTATAGTATTCAAAATCTTCAACAGCTTTAATTGCAGTTTCAATAGCATCTCCTGCATTGCCACCATTTTCTAACATATGACTTGCTTCAGTAACACCTTCAACAGCCATACGCCATGTAGCGATAATACCCCACATATTTCTTTCCTCCTTTTTAAAAAAATAAAGGATGCTTGGAAAGCATCCTTATTTGAAACAATATTCTTCACAAAGCTTAGTTGTATCTTGACCATTGACAAGTGCATCTGCCAATAGACACATACCATCCAATGCTTCATTTAATCCTGTTCCACCTTTTTTAGGTGTTTTCACAATATGAATTTTATTTTTATATTCAGTTATTGTTTCTTCATTTTCAATAGACATTGCAGCGATTGCAGGAACATCTGTTTTTGTATTGATGTCATAAGCAACACGCGCCGCCATTTTTCCATACCCTAAATAATTAAAGCAAGGTCCACACATTACCATATCCGGTTTTAACTTAGCAATCATAGCAACCAACTTACGACTCACCTCATCTGGATTTTGTTCATAAGTTCCATCACCACAATAAAGGCAAGCAACAATGCGACCATTGACTTTCTTTAAGTAAGGTTCCATCATGATTGCAGGTCCAACTGCTTCTTTTTTAGCACCTAACGGAACCATATGATCATCTTTAATTCCAGCACCAGCTTGAATTTGATCATAAATCATAATGATTTTCATTTTATCATCTCCTATAAATCATCAAATGATAAATCATCCAATGAGAAGTCATCATCATCTTCTTCATCTTCAGGTTTAGTTTGTTCTTCTAATAAGTATTGTTTATCAACAATTTTAATAAATGGCATATAAATAAATACACCTAATACTAATAATGCAGCTTGTAATAAAGCTCCAGCCCAGTTTGTTGCTAAGAAACCAGAGATAATAACTGGAGTTGTCCAAGGAATATTAATACCTGAACAAATAGGTACAAAACCAGTGCTCATTGCAAAATAAGAAATAATGATATTGATTGTAGGAACCAATACGAATGGAATTAACATTGTAGGATTTAATACAATTGGTAATCCAAATACGATAGGTTCATTAATTCCAAAGATACCAGGAACTAAAGAAAGTTTTCCTAAGTTAGTGATACGTTTAGATTTACAGAATAATAACATAGCAATAACTAATGATAAAGTTGATCCACATCCACCAAATGTAGCGAATAAATCTTGGAATTGTTGACAAATAATATGTCCTTCACCAATTCCTTGAGTAAAGAATGCAATATTTTCTGCAGATAAAGTTTGTAAGATTGGGTTAAATACAGCCCCAACAACAGAACCACCGTTCACTCCAAAGAACCAGAAGAAATGTAAGAAGATATAAGCAACAACCATTGCACCTAAAGTATCTCCTAAGTTTAATAATGGAGTTTGTAAGAATTCAAAGATAATTTGGAATACGTTTGTTCCACAATATCCAAAGATTAAGTTAATAGCAAAGAATACAAACATAACAACAGCACCAGGAATCAATGCAGCAAATGATTCTTCTACTGTAGGAGGTACACCTTCAGGCATTTTAATTGTCCAACCTTTGTGTTCAACAAAAGCATAAATATGAACAGATAAGAATGCACAAATAATACCTACGAAAATACCTTTTGCACCAACCCATCCTAATGGAATTCCAGATACAGTCACAGCATGTTTCACACCATCAATTACAGCGTTACCATCAATAGCATATGGCATAATTAAATACCAAGCAACTAATGCAATAGCAGCACCAAAAATTTGGTTGATTTTCATTTTACCAGCAAATGAATATGCGATACCCATAACAGCAAACACAGCCATGATACCAAAAGTAGCATCAGCAGGTTTAGAAATAAATGCAGCTAATGTTTGACCAGTAGCAGGGTTAACAACAACGCTTTCTAACCATTCAATCCATTGTGGAATTGGGAAGTTAGCGATTAATAAGAAAATTGAACCACCAATTAATAATGGAGTTGAAACCAAGAACCCATCACGAATTGACATTAAATATTTGTTACGTCCAATAGCTTCCGCTAAAGGCATTAACACTTTTTCAAGTTTTTTAAACATAAATTTTTCCTCTCTCTATTTTTTACCTTTAATTAATCGAATAGCAGATTTTAAAACTTTTTCACCATTCATAACACCATAATCTTCTGCATTAATAACAGCAATAGGAATACCTTCATTCCCGTAGCTTGCTACAGTTTCATCATACATATATTTTACTTGTGGCCCAAGTAAGATACAATCAGGACGATCAGTTGCAATGATTTCATCTAATTTACCATGTGGAAAAGCAGCAACTTTAATTGGTAATTTATGATCATCTGCAACTTTTTGCATTTTGCTAGCCAACATACTTGTTGACATCCCTGCACTACAGAATAAATAAACTTTTTTCATTTTGTTTTCTCCTTTCGTTTTTTTATTTTTCTAAAGCATGTAAACGTCTGTTTAATCTAATAATTTCTTCAGCCATCAACTTAATTGTTTCAGCAGACATTAATTGATCTTCAGCATGCATTAATAACACATTAGGAGTCACACCTTCTCCACTTGCTTCTTTTTGAATTAAAGATGCATGAGCACTATGTCCAGTTACAAACACAGTTTCTCCTTCTTTAATTTTTGCTTCCGCTTCTTCAAAATCACCTTGTTCTGCAGCACGCATAGCTTCTACATAACAAGATTTTGCAGTACCAACTGCTGAAATGATTTGAAAACTCATTAATTCTAAATCACCCATTGTAAAACCTCCTCTTTTATGTTTTTTATTATAAACTTTATACAATCTTAATGCATAGAGAATTACTTCCTAACTCTAGGAAATAAATTACATATTTACGACCTTTGTATTTCCTATAAAATCATGAATTGCACGATGTTCTTTACCAAATAAAACAAGTAAAGAACTCACAAGAACAAGGGCCATACCTAAATATTTAAATGGAGTAACAAAATCTACACCAAAAGCAATGGTTGCCACTTGATGCCAAATTGCACTGGCTGTAACCAAAGCATTTTCCACAAAAATAATACCCACAACTTGTCTTAAAATCATACTTTTCCATGACACACATGTGTCATCTTTATTCACAATTTTAATTTTACAAATACGTTTCCCAAAAGTTTGTCCTTTCCAAACAAACATAGATACAATCACAAAATATAAGAATGCAAAGATCAATCCTGCAAGACCTGCATATAAGCCATAAGGCTTATCAAAATGCATAATATCTTGACGTAACATTGTTCCATATAATTTTTGGGCAATCATTGAGATAGGAAAAGATACTGCTAATCCTCCTACATACCAATCGATAAAATATGCTAACAATCTTCTTGTCATTGAAGCATCTGTATAGACTTCTTTTTTTACTTTTACACTTTTTACTTTTTTCTCAATTTTATGAGCCATCTTCTTTCTCCTATTCTAATGCTAATTTCATAAATTCTTCATGTGTTTCCACTTCCAAAATACGTGAGAACATATGACTATCCATAACAATATTACTTAACCAATCAAAGAAAATCTTTAACAAATGACTATCTGTTTCTCTGATTGCTAATAAAACAATAAACTTCACTTCAAAGTCTCCCCATTGAATAGGTTTCTTTAAAATCAAAATAGAAATACAAGATTCTTTCGTAGAGACAGATATAGAATGGGGCACTGCAAAACCATAACTAAATGATGTAGCAGACACACTTTCTCTTTTAAACACATCATCTATATAATCCGGTGTCGCCAATCCTTTTTCAACAAGTTCTCCACACAAATGACGAATGACTTCTTGAGAATCTTTTGCACTGTCTTGCACATGAAATAAATCCTTACGCATAAGTTTTCTTACTAAACTTACAAAATCATCATGATATCTATTCTTATCCAAAGCATTCAATGCTTGGAAAACTTGACTTTCGTCTTCATAATTCACAAACAATGAAATTTCAACAGTAGGAATATCCAATTGATGTTTAATTGGGACTGTTGTGATAATTAAATCTGTATCATAGGATAAAATTTCATTTTCCTCAAAAAAGCCCATGACTTTCACAATTTCCATACGTTCTTCAAAATGAAGATTCAAACGGTCAACACATGGTTTTGATAACAATTGATTATGAGGAATAATCGCTACAACACGATATTTATTCACAACGTTTATACGTTCATAAGCAGCACCAAGATGCAAAGCCAAAAACGCCAATTCATTTTCATTCACAACATTATGTGTCATTTTTGAAATCACTTCTCCTGAATGAATAGCCATTTCAAAAACCAAAGGATACTTTCTTTTGATTTCTTTTAAATACATATTTGTCACTTGCACATTATTTTGTTGTCTTTCCAAAAGAGATTCAATATGAGTAATCAAGCCCACTCTTAAATCCCAATCCTTTGAAAGATCAATATCAAAATAATCTTTTAAATGAGCAAGCATTGCTTGAAGAATTTCATCAATACTCTCTTCATGAAATTCTCGATAATTACGACTACTTTTCCCAAGCAACAACAAAGCAAACAAAGCAATTTCATCATCTACCATCTCAATATGCATAGTTTCACTTACAGCCTTAAAAAAATCATAAGAAATTTGATATTCTTTACTTCTTTTTAATTTATCATCATGAGTTTTGGTTGTAATGTAATTATGATTAAAAATACGTTCAATAGCGATCCCTGCATGAATCATAATCATAGGAAAAGCTGTATTTCTTACATGAAAATCATGTTTTTCAAAAACATTTTCCAAAATATCTTTAATTTCTAATAAATCAAATTTGTCCCAAAGATTTGCAATAGAATTTAAATTCATAAAATTCCCTTGAGTTTCTTCAGTTAATAAATGTTTATATAATTTACGTTTATCAATTTCTTCTCCAACCAAGCGAATATGATTTTTAGAACGTACTAATTTTAAACTTGGATAATCACTGATCATCTTTCTAATCTTTTTAATGTCATTATCTATAGAATAACCACTTACAAAAACACTATCTTGTAATCGAATCAAATTGATTTCTTTTGATTTAAATAACAATTCTCTAATTAACCAAACACATCTTTCATAAGATGTTTGAGGAATCAATTCTTTTGTTTCAATATTTTCTTTAGATAAGCGTGTTTTATCAATACGATAACCCAATCTTTTATTAGCTATAATGAGTGGACATTCATAACATTGATGAATAGCTTCTATATCTGAACGAATCGTACGATCGGTAACATTCAACAAATTTGCCAATTCTTTTCCTGTTCGCCAATCATCACAATTATTTAAAATATCGATAATACGCAATTGCCTGTGATTTAACATAATATGTCTCCTTTACACAATGTATTTTATCAAAAATCAATCTTTAAATGAGAGATGTGTTTTTCCTAACTCATAGGAAAAACTCACAAAAAAAGCATAAGTATATACTTATGCTTAAAGACGACCTTTATCTTTGTAATATTCTTTCGTCAAACTAGTGAACTGTGGACAGTAATCACTATTTTCACATTCTTGCATTCTTCTAAGTTCTCGAGGAATAAATGCACGAATTTCTTCTGCATTATATCCAACTTGAAAACGTCTTTCATCAATGATAATAGGGCGTTTTAAAACCGATGGATTTTCTTGAATAAATTTGATCAATTCATTAATAGACATATCTTCAACATCAATATTATTTTCTTTAATAATTTTAGATCGTTTTGAAATGATATCATCTGTTCCATTTTCGCTTCTTTCCAAAAGTCCTCGGAGTTCATCTTCTCTTAAAAGTGTTGAAAAAATATTTTTTTCAACATAAGGAATGTGATGTTCTTTTAACCAATTTTTCACTTTACGACACGAAGCACAACTTGGTGCAGTATAAATTCTAATCATGACATCATCTCCTTTACAGTGTTATTATACATCATTCATTCAATTTGTAAAATTGTTTTCTTAAAAACAATCTGTTTTTCTTGCATTTCACATAAATAGTTCCTATAATGAGAACATAGACTGTGAAAGAATATAGTAATTTACATACTTTGACATAAAGAGAGTTTGTGTGTGGTGAAAACAAACCAAAGATGTAAACGAATTGGGATTCTGGAGTTATGGTGGCATGAGTCACACATCGTTCATTGCGTTAAAATGAAAGTGCATATCTTATGATATGAATTAAGGTGGTACCGCGATTATTTCGTCCTTTTTTAAAGGACGTTTTTTTATTTAAGGAGGATTATTTATGAAAAGAATGTTAAGTGGAATCAAACCAACAGGAAGAGTCACTTTAGGAAACTATATTGGAGCTATTAAACCTTTTGTTTCTTATCAAGATGAATATGAAATGTTTATCTTTATTGCAAACCTACATTCAATGACCATTTATCAAGAACCAAAAGAATTAAGACAAAATACAAAAGATTTAATTGCCTTATATATCGCTGCTGGATTAGATCCAGAAAAAGTCACATTATTTTTACAATCAGATATCTTAGAACACGCTCAACTTGGATGGTATTTAGGATGTATGGTGAATATGGGAGAATTATCTCGTATGACACAATACAAAGACAAAGCATCTAAAAGCGAAATTATTGGATCTGGTATCTTCAATTACCCTTCACTTATGAATGCTGATATTTTAATGTACGATCCTGATTATGTTCCTGTTGGAGAAGATCAAAAACAACATGTTGAATTATGTCGTCATATTGCAGAAAGATTTAATTCACGTTACAGTGACACATTCAAAATTCCTGAACCAGTCATTGCAAAAGTTGGTGGGAAAATCATGGATTTACAAAATCCGACAAAGAAAATGTCTAAATCAGATATTAATGGTAAAGGAACAATCTATATCCTTGATGACATTAATATTTCTAAAAAGAAAATCAAGTCAGCTGTTACAGACAGTGATAGTCATGTTCATTATGATCCAGAAAATAAACCAGGTATTTCTAACTTACTTGAAATTTATTCAATCTTATCTGGTCGTACAATTGATGATATTGAAGCACAATATGAAGGTAAAGGTTATGGTGAATTTAAAGGTGATTTAGCTGAAGTTGTTGGTAGTGAATTAGAAAAAATTCAAGCACGTTATAAAGAAATCACAACAGGTTCATACTTAGATGAAGTTCTTGAAGAAGGTGCTCAAAAAGCCAGATATCATGCTCGTAAAAAACTTGCGAAAGTCGAACGTAAAATTGGTATTTCTATTAAGAAAAGATAAAAGAAAAACAATCTCTAAGAGATTGTTTTTTTATTGACATAAATTTAATAAATGATTCTTCTTTTGCATAAGATAAGCATTTAAAACCTTATCTAATAATTGTTTTTGTTTAAGCAACTGAAGTAAAAATACATGACTACAGTCTAAAGCATCGTAATTTACCCAACAACAATCATACTCTTTTTTACTTTGTGTTGGATATAACAAATCATCTCCAATTTGAATTGGTGTTTTGTATTTATGATCCTCTTTGACAAAATGTCCCAATTCACAAAGTTTTTGATTTCTTAATTCATGATGTCCATCTTCAAAATAAAGCATGACATATTGTTCATAATTTTCAATAAAAACAATCATTATTTTACAGCGATAACTTCTACTTCAATAAGTGCTCCTTTAGGTAAACGAGCAACTTCTACAGCACTTCTTGCTGGATATGGTTCTACAAAATATTGTGCATAAATAGCATTTACTGCTGCAAAATCATCCATATTATCTAAGAATACTGTTGTTTTCACAACATTAGAAAAATCTAAACCTTGACTTTCTAATAATCCTTTTACATTTTTTAATGATTGATGAGCTTGTGCTTCAATTCCTTCTGGCATTTCTCCTGTTTCAGGATTTAAAGGAATTTGTCCTGAAAAGAAAATCATATTTCCTAAATCAATTCCTTGACTATAAGGTCCAATAGCACCTGGTGCTAAATCAGTTTTTACTACATTTTTCATCTTGTTTCCTCCTCTAATAATCTTTATTTATTATATCAAATTCCATTTTTTTCTACAAATATTTTCAATTTATTCTTTTATAAAAAAAGATTTTCGTAAACGAAAATCTTATAAATCACATAAACCTGTACCTTCTCCATACATTGCATACCAGTCTGCATTAAAGTCATCAACAGCTTTTTCAATGTTAGGATTTTTGAAGATTTGAGTCAATACATCAAAAGGAGCAGTAATTGCTTGAGCACCATAGTTAAATGAATCTCTAACTTGTTGTACACCTTTGAAACTTGCTGCAACAATCTTAGAGTTTGACCCATCTATAGCAATACGTGTAGATAATTGATCAATCAATTCCATAGGATCAGCACCTAAGTTACCAATACGATTTACATAAGGAGCAATATAATCTGCATCAGCAGCTAAAGCCATATAAGCTTGCATTAAATCATAAACAGCAGTTGCTGTTACACGTACACCTTGAGATTTTAAAATTTTAATAGCTTTGATTCCTTCATAAGAAACAGGAACTTTTACATAAACATCTTCATCAATTTCTTCTAAAATACGATGAGCTTCTTTAACCATTTCATCACAATCTTTAGAAATAACTTGAATATGTAAGCTTCTTTCTTTACCAATAATTTTTCTGATTTCTCTCATATGTTCATAAAAGTTTTCAGGGTTTGTTTTTTTAACGATTGAAGGATTGCTTGTTACACCAACGATTGGCATATATTCTACAGCTTCCTTGATTTCATCTAAATTCACAGTGTCAATAATAAATTCCATTTTTAATCTCCTATTCTATTATTAAATTTTTTAAACCTGTTTGATAAACAACATCATAAAAGTGTTGCATTTGTTTTGCATTATACATTGGATGTTGTTCTAAACCATATTCCATATCTACAAGATCATATTTGGCTGATGCAAGAGGATTATAATTTAAGAGTTCATACTTTACATCAGGATATATATTATGTAAAAACGAAGCTATTGAAGAAATATTTTCATCTGTTGCTGTCATTGTTGGTATCAATGGCGTTCTGACAATAACTCTGTCTTTATATGGACTTTCTAACACATATTGTATATGATTTTTAATCATTTGTGAAGAAACATTAGTGAACTTCATATGTTTTTGTTCATCATCAATTTTCAAATCAACATACAATAAATCTATATACGGAAGTGCACGTTGAATAAGGTCTAAACTTGTATAAAACGATGTTTCTATTGCCGTATGAATTCCTTCATCATGGCATCGTTTTAAAACATCAATAAGGAATTCTCCTTGCATAAAAGGTTCCCCACCAGAAAACGTAACACCTCCACGTTTCATAAATACTTCATCTTGCTTAATTTTATCCATCAACTCATCAAGAGTATATTCTACGCTATCATATTGAATGGCACCTGAAGGACATGCTTTGATCAAATGATCATAATTTCCTTGATACTCCTTATTAAAATAAGGACGATCATTGGTATAAACAATTTCATTTTCTTTTGCAAATTGTTCACAACGTCGACAATGAATACAACGATTTGCAAAATAAAGAGGTTGTTTTTTTACAAGCAAGCCTTCTGGATTTTGACACCAGCGACATCTTAAAGGACATCCTTTAAAAAAGACTGTTGTACGAAGTCCTGTTCCATCATGAACAGCAAATCTTTTGATATCAAAAACCAAAGCTTTAGATGTTGTCATAAGTTGTTCTTTCTATAATTTCATCTTGTAATTTATCAGCAAGTTCAACGAAGTATGCTGTATAACCAGCAACACGAATTGTTAAAGAACGATGTTTTTCTGGATGCATTTTGGCATCAATTAAATCTTCTTTTCTTACGACATTAAATTGGATATGAGGAACTTTCAAATCCACAAAAGAACGTAAGAACATTTCAAATTTATCACAACCTGTTTGTGTCTTAAAGAATTCAGGTAAGAATTTCATATTCAATAAACCACCATTTGTTGTAAGTGAATTATTTAAACGAGATACTGATTTTAATACAGCTGTAGGTCCTTGTAAATCACGACCATAAACTGGAGACATTCCCCCATCGGCTAATGGTGTTAATGCATTACGACCATCTGGAGAAGCACCCACATTTTCTCCCATAGGAACATGGGCAGACACAGTATACATACCAGTATGGTATAACCCACCACGATAATTTGTATAATTTTTCATGCAGCTTCTAAAATATCTTGCCCATTTGGCACCAAGTTCATCCACCCATTCTACATCATTACCATATTTTGGTACTTTATTTAATAACATTGTTTGAGTAATTTCATGTCCTTTGAAATCATCTTGTAAAGCTGTTAATAACTCATGAGCACTGATCATATTCTCATCATAAACCAATGATTTAATTGCAGCAAATGAATCTGCGAGATTGGCAATTTGAATCATTTGAATACCTGACAAATTGTATTTTGCTCCACCTGCTGTTACATCTTTTCCTTTATCTAAACATGAATCAATCACTGTTGATAAGAAAGCTGATGGAAGACATTCTTGATGTGCTTGTTCTACAACAACTTCTGCTTTCATCATTTCTCCAATAAAATAATCGACTTGTTTTTGAAATGCGTCTTCTAAATCAGCAAAAGTTTGATAAGTTTCTAAGCTTCCTAAATCTAAACCAATTTGTTGATTTGTTATTAAACAACGACCATGATTCAAAGTCAATTCTAAAGCTTTGTTTAAATTAAACATCGCAGCATCACTCCAACCCAAACTATTACCATGAGTTGTTAATTCTACACAGCCTACAATAGCATAATTATAAGCATCTTCTTTTTCTATATTTAAGTCATTAATCATAGCATCTACAATGGCTTCATCATTAAAGAATTGAGGCATTCCACTTCCTTTAGCAACAACTTGAATAGCTTCTTGCATAAGTTCACGAGAAGACTCTTTATTCAAACGTACAGATAAATTAGGTTGAGGTAATCCTAAATGATATTGTGCTTTTAAGCATAAAAGAGACACATCATTATAGACATCATGTCCATCTTTATCCATTCCTCCAATAGCAATATTAAATCCAATAGGAAAACCAGCAAAATATTTTGCACTATGTTGATTTCTTAAATACACAATTTGATTGAATTTTAACCATAAACATTCTAATAATTCTAATGCTTCTTGTTGTGTTAAGACTCCTTCTTCAATATCTTTTTTATAATATGGATATAAATATTGATCAATACGTCCTGGTGAAAATGAAGAAGCATTTGATTCCATGTGTAAGATGACAAATAAAAACCATAGTGATTGTAATGCTTCATGAAAATCAGAAGCAGGTCGTTTCGATAAATTCAAACAGTTATTTGCCACTTTTTCTAAATCTTTACGACAAACACCATCTTGTTGTAACAATTCATCATGAATCAAATGATAATATCTTTCCATAAATGTACATGCACCTTCTAAAACAAGAATAGTACATTCATAAAATTCTTTTTGATCTGGAGAACATGTTTTTAAATGTTCTTTGGCTTCTTGTAATAAACCACGAGGTCCTTTTTCTAACCATAATTGCGTATGAGGACAAATATGTCCTTGCGCATGATCTTTTTGATTAATTTTTACAACTTTAGACATTGCATCAATTTCTTTACCATATCTTAAACGAATAACATCTTCCATAGAACGATTTTTCCAATAAGGATAAATCGTTTCTCTAAATTCTTTAATATCTTCTTGTCGTACTTCAAAACGATCTTGAGGACGTGTAGGTAATGTTTCAAATTCACGATTAACCCATGAGCATCCACTTTCAGGAAAAACAACACCATCACGTACACCCGTTGTACGATTACCCACAATAAGTTCTTCTGGTTCTACACTGATTTTCAATTCTTCCAAAGCTGCCTTTAAAGATAAAGCTCTTTTTTTAGCAACAGATAATTCTTCATTTTCTTGATAAACTCTTGTAATAATTCTTGCTTGTTCAATAGATGCATATCGTTTATGAGTTAACATCTTCTCTTGTAAAATAGAAATTCTCTTTGTTTTTTCTAAATTCATCATAAATCCTCCTATACGACCTTCAATTCGTAATCTTTCATATCTTTATTATATCGATCATGAGAAACAATCATTCCATCAACATCATCTAATGTTCCAAAAACAAAATTTCCTTCTTCATTAAACTTACGATCTTCACACAACAAATAACTCATACGACTTTGTTCTATGACATTCTTTTTCATAAAACCATCTTCTACATCATAAGTAGATAATTGTCCATTTTCCAAATTCACACCTACGACACCAATAAAAGCAAGATCAATCTTAAACATTTTCATCATTTGAATCGCCAATTGATCCCAAATAGCATCCCCTTGTGCATTGACATGTCCACCAATAAAAATCAAATCGATTGATTCTTCATGACGTAAAACATTTAAAATTTCAATCATATTGGTAATGACTGTTACATGGAGATGTGCTTCTTTTAAACGATAAGCAAACTCCAAACTTGTCAAAGATACATCTAAAAATAATGTATCTTTTTCACTAACAACACTCATCATTTTTTGACTCATAGAAATACGTTCATCACTTGGAAGAGATTTTCTTTGTTCACTGTTATATAAATGAGGATTATGTCTTACCTTGATTGCTCCACCATATGCTTTTTTTAATAAGCCTTGTTTTTCTAAAACTGACAAATCTTTACGAATACAATCTTCAGTAACTTCAAACCTTTGACTCAAATCTTTCACAAGAACTTTTCCATCATGATTCACAAGTTCTACAATACAATTTTGTCTTTCTTTCGCAAACATAGCATCCTCCTTTATTATTCTTTATTATTATATATTATTTTTTATTATTATCAAATGGAAATAATAAAAAAATGACGAATTTATTCGTCATTTTCATGAAATGTTTGGCAACTTGCAACTGCACGTTTCCATAAATTGTATTTATCTTGAGATGATTCTTTAGAAATTTCTGGTTCAAATGTTGAATGAATTTCAACTTTGAAATCATCAAAATTCCAGAATCCTACAGCTAGCCCAGCCAAACGTGCTGCACCTAATGCTGTTGTTTCACTTACTTTTAAACGTGTAACAGGAATTTGTAAAATATCACTTTGACATTGTAATAAGAATTTATTTGCTGTAGCACCACCATCTACATACAATTCTTCAATCTTTAATCCTGTATCGTTTTCCATAGCGATAATCAAATCTTCACTTTGAAAACACATGGCTTCTAAAGCAGCACGAACAATATGTGCTTTTGTTGTTCCTCTTGTGAGTCCAACAATCATACCACGCACTTGATCATCCCAATAAGGTGCACCAAGTCCAACAAATGCTGGTACAATAACAACACCGTTAGAATCCTCTACAGATTTGGCTAATTTTTCTGTATCTTTAGCATCATCAATCAAATGAAGTCCATCTCTTAACCATTGAATCAAACTTCCTGAAACAAAAATACTTCCTTCTAAAGCATACATTGTATGTTGTCCTATACGCCATGCAATAGTTGTTAATAAACCATGTTTCGATTGAATGGCTTCATTTCCTGTATTCATAAGTAAAAAGCCACCAGTTCCATAAGTATTCTTCATTTTTCCTTTTTCAAAACAGTTTTGTCCAAACAAAGCTGCTTGTTGATCTCCAATCATTGAAGCCACTGGAACAGGTTCTTCACAGTTAAAGAATAAATGAGAATCACAATGACAATAAATTTCACTTGAAGATACAACTTCAGGTAACATTGATTTTGGAATACCAAAGATATCCAATAGTTCCTGATCCCAACATTGATCATAAATATTATATAACAAAGTACGTGATGCATTTGTCACATCTGTTTTATGACATTGACATCCACTTAATTTATAAACCAACCATGAATCAATTGTACCAAACATTAATTCCCCTTTTAATGCACGTTCTTTTAAACCTGGTACATTTTCAAATAACCAAACAATCTTTGTTGCACTAAAATAAGGATTTAATACAAGGCCTGTTTTTTCTCTAATTGTTGGTTCGTATCCTGCTTTTTTTAATCTTTGACATACACCTTCGCTTTGACGTGATTGCCAAACAATAGCGTGATAAACTGGTAATCCTGTTTTTTTATCCCAAACAACAGTTGTTTCTCTTTGGTTTGTAATACCAATACCTGCGACTTGTTGAGGCAAGATTCCTGCTTTTTGAATTGTTTCTGTGACAACAGAAAGAACAGATAACCAAATTTCATTAGCATTATGTTCTACCCAACCTGGCTTAGGGAAATATTGAGTAAATTCTTTTTGAGAAGAAGCAACAGCTTCCATATCATGATTATAAAGTATTGCTCTGGAACTTGTTGTTCCTTGGTCAATTGCCAAAATAAATTTTTCCATTTTTTCACTCTCCATACCAAATTCATCATACCATATTTTTTACAAAATGAAAACGCCATCATTTCATAAAAGAAAAAAAGCACTTCTTACGAAGTGCCTTTTCATTATTTAAAGTATTTAACTCCAGCTTCGAATAATAATTGATCCATTTCACCATAGATGTTTTTATTTCTGTTATCACCTTGACGTTCACTATGAGCCATCTTACCAATAACACGACCATCTTTAGAAACGATACCTTCAATAGCACAGATAGAACCATTAGGGTTAAATGGTGATTCCATTGTAGGATTTCCTTGTGGATCAACATATTGTGTAAAGACTTGTCCATTATTGAATAATTCTTCAATAACTTCTTGAGGAGCAACAAAACGTCCTTCACCATGAGAAATAGGTACTGTATGAATATCACCAACATTAACATTTGCTAACCAAGGTGATTTTACAGAAGCAATTCTTGTTTGAACCATTTGAGATAAGTGACGTCCAATAGTATTGAATGTTAATGTCGCATCATCTCTGTTCATATCTTTGATATGACCATCTGGTAATAATCCAAGTTTAATTAATGCTTGGAATCCGTTACAGATACCAATCATTAAACCTTCACGATTATCTAATAAATCATTGATTGCAGCTTTTAATTTAGGGTTTCTAAGAACAGTTGCAATAAATTTACCAGAACCTTCTGGTTCATCACCAGCACTAAATCCACCTGGAATCATAACGATTTGAGCTTTTTTAATTGCTGCTTCTAATTCATCAACAGATTTCTTAATATCTTCTTCTGTTTTATTTCTAATTAATACCAATTGTACTTTAGCACCAGCTTTTTCAAAAGCACGTTTAGAATCAAATTCACAGTTAGTTCCTGGGAAAACAGGAATAACAACTTTAACTTCATCATAAACTTTTGAAGCATGTAATGCAGTTCTTTCTGTACAATCTTTAACAATAACTTCTTTTGTAGGAGCTTGTTCTTTTGTTGGATATACATCATCTAATACACCTTCATAGATTGCATAAGCATCATCTAAGCATACAGATTCACCGTTATAAACAACAGTATTTGTATCAGTAGTATGACCAATAATTCTTGTATGATCCATAGTCACAACTGAATCATCAGCAACTTCTAATACGATATTTCCATAATCTTTTGTAAGTAAACTATCTAATTCAACATGAGCAAGTTCAACACCGATTGCATTACCGAATGCCATTTTATAAACAGCTTCTAATACCCCACCATCTTTAACAGTGTATGCACTATAAACTTTTCCTGCTTTCATTAATTCAATAACAGCATCATATTGTTGTTTTAACACTTCGAAATCATAAACATGGAAATCATTTTTAGGTAACATCACTTCTACTAAAGTATGTCCAGCAGCTTTTAATTCTGGAGTCATTACATTTTTAACATCTGCTCCAGTAATAGCGAATGATACTAATGTTGGAGGTACATCTAAATCTTCAAATGAACCTGACATAGAATCTTTACCACCAATTGATGGTAATTTCATAGCATCTTGAACATGGTAAGCACCTAATAATGCTGCAAATGGTTTACCCCATTTGCTAGGTACATTTAATAATTTTTCAAAATATTCTTGGAATGAGAAACGGATTGTATGATAATCTCCACCCATTGCTACAATTTTAGCAATAGATTCAACGATTGCATACATAGCTCCATGATATGGAGACCATTTTGCAATTAATGGATTATAACCATAACTCATTAATGAACATGTTGTTGTTTCTTTTCCTAATACAGGAATTAATGCAGCCATACCTTCAGTTTCAGTTCTTAAAGTTTTACCACCAAATGGAGATAATACAGTACCATTTCCAATTGATGAGTCAAATCTTTCAACTAAACCTTTTTGACCACATACAGATAAACGACTTAAAACTTCGTTTGTAGTATCTTTAAATGATTTTTGAGCTTCTACTGCAAATGGAGCTTCATTGAAATCAGGTAAATGTACTTCAATATCTTGATGACGACTTGCACCATTTTTGTCTAAGAACGCTCTATCAATATCAACAATAGTTTGTCCTAAATAATGCATTGTTAAACGATTATTGTCTGTAACAGTTGCAACTCTTACAACTTCTAAGTTTTCATCGATACATGCTTGTTTAATAAATTCTTCATCTTTTTGATCAATAACAATAGCCATACGTTCTTGAGATTCAGAAATAGCAAGTTCTGTACCAGTTAAACCTTCATATTTTTTAAGAACTGCATCTAAGTTAATATTTAACCCTGGAGCTAATTCACCAACAGCAACACAAACACCACCAGCTCCAAAGTCATTACAACGAACGATTTTTTCAGAAACAGCACTGTTTCTAAATAATCTTTGAATTTTTCTTTCTTCTACAGGGTTACCTTTTTGAACTTCAGCACCTGCAGTCGTTGTTGTTTTTAATTCATGAGATTTAGAAGAACCTGTAGCTCCACCGATACCATCACGACCAGTTCTACCACCAATTAATAAAACGATATGATCTTTTAATGGTTCTAAACGTTTGACTTGTGCTTTTGGTGCAGCAGCAACAACAGCTCCAACTTCCATACGTTTTGCAACATATCCTTCATCATAAATTTCATGTACATAACCAGTTGTTAAACCAATTTGGTTACCATAGCTTGAGAATCCATGAGCAGCTTCTTGACAAATTTTTCTTTGAGGTAATTTCCCTTTCATTGTTTCAGCTAATGATTTTCTAGGATCTCCAGCACCAGTAATACGCATTGATTGATAAACATAAGCACGACCAGACAATGGGTCACGGATTGCTCCACCTAAACATGTAGCAGCTCCACCAAATGGTTCAATTTCAGTAGGATGGTTATGAGTTTCATTTTTGAACATTAATAACCAATCTTCATCACCATCTGTTGTATGAACAGTTAATTCAACTGAACAAGCATTGATTTCTTCAGAAACTTCTAAGTCATCTAAGTATCCAGTTTTTCTAAGTTCTTTCATAGAGATAGTTGCTAAATCCATTAAAGTTAATGGACGTTTTGTATCTACACCATAAACAACATGTCTTGAAGTTTTGTATTTTTCAACATCTTTTTCTAAGATTTCTTTGAATGCACCATTTTCGATATCTAAATCAGAAATAATTGTCGCAAAAGTTGTATGACGACAGTGATCAGACCAATATGTATCTAATACTTTTAATTCTGTTTCAGTTGGATCTCTTTTTTCTTCATTTTTATAATAATCTTGAGTAACTTTTAAATCATCATAGTTCATAGCCATACCATTATCTACGATATATTGTTTTAATTCATCATCAGAGAAATGAACAAAACCTTCGATAACTGGTACTAAATCAATATGAACATCACCATCAGTTAAATCTTCAACTTTATCAAGATTAGCTAATCTTTGATCCACTGGGTTAATTAAATATTTTTGTGCACGAGCAATATCTTCATCACTCATTTGACCTACTAAAACAATAAGTTTTGCACATTTTACTTTTACATTTTTTTCACCAGTTAAAAGTTGGAAACATTGTTCACATGCATCAGCTCTTTGATCATATTGACCTGGTAAATATTCAATAGCGAAAACATGTTCATTATTTGTAACAGGATAATCTTCTCTATGAATATCATCAACCATTGGTTCACTTAAAATAGTAGAAATCCCTTCATTTAAAACGTCTTCACTTACACCTTGAACATCATAACGATTAACAACTTTCACACCTTCTAAGTTTGCTAAACCAAGTTGTGTTTTTAAATTGTTTAATACTTCATCTGCTTCTACAGCAAATTCTTTTCTTTTTTCAACATACACACGATAGACTTTACTCATCTTTTCACCTCATTAAATTAGACCTATGTCTTTACGATAATATTTTCCATCAAAATCAATAACATTAGCAGCTTCGTAAACTTTGTTACGTGTATCTTCTAAGCATGTACCTAAAGCACAGATATTCAATACGCGTCCACCAGAAGTTACAACTTCACCTTTATCATTAAATGCAGTACCTGCATGGAAAACAACGATATCTTCATTGACTTTATCTAAACCAGAAATAACCAATCCTTTAGGATAGCTTCCTGGATATCCACCACTTGCTAAAACCAAGCAAGCAACATGTTCATCTTTCCATTTTACTTCTACTTGATCAAGAGTTTGTGTAGATACAGCATACATAATATCAAACAAATCACTATCTAATCTTAGTAAAATAGATTGTGTTTCAGGATCTCCGAAACGAACATTAAATTCTAATACTTTCGCTTTATTGTTTTCAATCATTAATCCGATGAAAACAACACCACGATAATCCATATTATCAGCTTTTAACCCAGCCATAAATGGATCTAATATATCTTTTTGAAGAACTTCATCCATGTTTTCAGGCATAAATGGATTTGGAGAAACAGTTCCCATACCACCAGTATTAGGACCTTTATTTCCATCATAAACTTGTTTATGATCTTTTGCACTTACCATAGGTACAATTGTTTTCCCATCAGTAAAGCAAAGTAAAGAACATTCAAAACCAGTTAAGAATTCTTCTAAAACAACTTTACTTCCAGCACCATCTAAGCTACCATCAATCATCATTTCTTTTAAAGTGCTTTTTGCCATGTCTTCATCTTCACAGATAACAACACCTTTACCAGCAGCAAGCCCATCAGCTTTAACAACAACTGGATAAGTGAATGAACTTAAAGCTTCAATAGCTTCATCATAAGAATTCACTTCTTTATAAGCAGCTGTAGGAATATGATGTCTTGCCATAAAGTCTTTAGAGAAAGCTTTACTTCCTTCTAAAGTAGCAGCAAATTTTGTAGGACCAAAAACTTTATGGCCATGACTTTCTAATAAGTCAGCAAGCCCCATACATAAAGGAACTTCAGGACCAATAACAGTAAAGTCAATATTATGATCTTCTACAAATTTTAAAATACTATCTAAATCTTCAACACTTCCAGGATGACAAGTTCCAATTTGGGCTATTCCAGGATTACCTGGAATAGCATGAATTTCATCAACCTTAGGACTTTTCTTTAATGTATAAGCAATCGCATGTTCACGACCACCACTACCAATAATCAATACTTTCATATGATCCTCCTATTAATGTCTAAAATGTCTATAACCACTAAATACCATTGGGATATTTTTTTCATTACATAAATCAATAGAATCTTGATCTCTAATGCTTCCACCAGGTTGAACAATAGCAGAAATACCTGCATCAGCTGCAACTTGAACACAGTCATTAAATGGGAAGAAAGCATCACTTGCTAAAACAGCACCATTGAAATCTTTATCTTGATTGTTGTGGATTGCATTTTCAAGAGCCCAAACACGAGAAGTTTGTCCTCCACCAATAGCTAAAGTTACACCATTTTTAACAATACAAATCGCATTTGATTTTACAAATTTTACAACTTTCATACCAAATTCCATATCAGATAATTGAGCTTCTGTTGGTTTTGCTTCAGTAACAACTTTCATTTCATCAATCATTTTTGTATTAATATCTTGAACAAGAGCTTTTCCTTCAAGATATTTAATATCATATTTTGCTTCACGAACATCTAAGTTCTTTAATTTTAAAATACGTAAATTTTTCTTTGTTTTTAAAACTTCTAAAGCATCATCATCAAAATCAGGAGCAGCAACGATTTCTAAGAAGATTTTTTTCATTTCTAAAGCAGTTGCTTTATCAATTTTGTAGTTAACTGCAACGATTCCACCAAAGATAGATTGAGGATCTGCTTCATAAGCTTTCATATATGAATCATATCCTGTTTCACCAATAGCAACCCCACAAGGAGTAGAATGTTTAATAGCAGCAGTAACAATACTTCCGTTGAATTCTCTTACAACAGCAATAGCACCATATAAATCATTAACATTATTAAATGAAATTTCTTTACCATTTAATTGTTCATAATCTAATAAACTCTTTTGTACAAAAGAATCAACATAACTATTTGCACGTTGTTGTGAGTTTTCACCATATCTTAAATGATCAACTTTCTTTAAAGAAATATTTAAAGTATCAGGGAAATCATCACCAACAACACTTGCAAAGTAACGAGAAATCATAGCATCATATGCACCAGTTGTACTGAATGCTTTATAAGCTAAATTTAATCTGAAATCAAAATCATCAGTTTTATTTTCAATTGCTTCCAAAACATTATTATAATCACGAGGATCAGTAACAATTAAAACATCTTTAAAGTTCTTTGCAGCACTTCTGATCATTGAAGGACCACCGATATCGATGTTTTCAATCATATCAGCCATTGGTTTACCATCTTTTAATGCTTTTTCGAATTCATATAAATTCACACAAACCAAATCAATAGGTTGAATATTATGTTCTTTAATAGTTTCAACATGTTCAGGTAAATCTCTTCTGTATAATAATCCACCATGAACCATTGGATGTAAAGTTTTTACTCTACCATCTAAAATTTCAGGAAATCCTGTCACATCATCAATTGCAATTGCAGGAACATTCGCTTCTTTTAATTTATTTAATGTACCACCAGTAGATACAATTTCAAAACCTAAACGAATTAAACCTTGGCAAAAATCAACGATGCCATCTTTATTTGTAACACTGACTAACGCTCTTCTCATAATATTTTTACCCTTTCATTTTCTACTTTAATTTTACCTTCACAATAAAGTTTTACTGCAGTCGGTAATAAACGATGTTCTACAGTTAAAACAGTTTCTTGCATTTGTTCTGGAGTTTCTGCATGAGAAACATCAATCGCTTCTTGTAAAATAATAGGTCCTCCATCAACAACATTAGAAACAAAATGAACTGTAGCACCACTCACTTTCACACCTCTATTAAAGGCATGTTCATGTACATGTAATCCATAGAAACCAGGACCACAGAAAGAAGGAATTAATGATGGATGAATATTCATAATACGATTATGATAAACATTGATCATTTCATCAGGAATAATAGCCAAGTAACCAGCCAAAACAATGAAATCCACTTCTTTTTCTTTTAAACGTTGCATTAAAACATCTTGATCTTTAATGCATTCCGCTGGAATACCAGCCTTTCTTGCTCTTTCTAAACCATAGGCATTCTTACGATTAGAGACAACCAAGACGATTTCGCCTTGGATATCTCCATTTTGTGTATGGTCAATAAGAGATTGAAGATTTGTTCCACCACCAGAAACAAATACAGCCATTTTTAGCATAATTCTACACCTTTATTTCCAGCTTCTACATAACCAACAACATAGCATTTATCACCAGCATCTTCGATTGCAGCCATAGCTTTTTCAACATCACCAGCATCAACAGCAATGATCATACCTAGACCCATATTGAAAGTATTGTACATCATATCTTCAGCAACATTTCCACTCTTAGCAATTAAATCAAAGATTGGAGGTACTGAATAACTATCTTTTTTCACGATAGCTTTGATTCCTTCAGGTAACATTCTTGGAACGTTTTCAAAGAATCCACCACCAGTAATATGAGAACATCCTTTAATTTTAACACCAGCGTTTTTCACACCTTTTAAAGCTTTAACATAAATTCTTGTAGGAGCAATTAAAGCTTCTCCTAAAGTTTTACCTAATTCATCATAATAAGTATCTAAAGATTCTTTAGTCATATCAAATACAGAACGTACTAATGAGAATCCATTACTATGAACACCACTTGATGCAATACCAATTAAAACATCATTTGGTTGAATGTTTTCACCATTAATAATATCTTTTTTATCAACAACACCAACAGCAAAACCAGCCAAATCATAATCATCAACAGGCATTAAACCTGGATGTTCAGCAGTTTCTCCACCAATTAAAGCACATTCAGATTGTTTACATCCTTCAGCAACACCACTAACAATTGTTGCAATTTTTTCAGGATAGTTTTTACCACAAGCAATATAATCTAAGAAGAATAAAGGTTCTCCTCCAGAACAAGCAATATCATTAACGCACATAGCAACAGCATCAATACCAATAGTATCATGTTTATCCATAACAAATGCTAATTTTACTTTTGTACCACAACCATCTGTTCCTGATAATAAAACAGGTTCTTCCATATTTTTAATAGCACTTAAATCAAATGCTCCAGCAAAACCACCAAGTCCACCTAATACTTCAGGTCTCATAGTTTCTTTTACGTGTTTTTTCATTAATTCTACTGATTTATAACCAGCTTCAATATCAACACCAGCTTTTTTGTAATCCATCTTTTTTTCTCCTTATATTTTATTTGAATTTTTCAATAACTTCTTCATTAGCTTTCATTGCTGCTTCTTCCATAGCAATACGTTCTTGAGCTAATTTGTTTCTAATACATTCATGGTGAACTCCCATGATTTGTAATGCTAAATAAGCTGCATTCTTGCTTCCGTTAATAGCAACAGTTGCTACTGGAATACCAGAAGGCATTTGAACGATTGATAATAATGCATCCATTCCTTCTAAATTAGATCCACTAATAGGGACTCCAATGACAGGAAGAACAGTTTGAGAAGCAACAACTCCAGGTAAAGCTGCAGCCATACCAGCAGCTGCGATAATAGCTTCAGTGCCATCATGATTTGCTTCTTTAATAAATTGACTTAATCCTTCATGTGCTCTATGTGCAGATAAACATCTCACATTCACTTCAACACCATAATCTTTTAAAATCTTTACAGCTGGTTCTACTTTAGGTAAATCACTAGTAGAACCCATAATAATTGCAACTTTCATATACGGTCCCTTTCTCCTTAGAATAATCCTGTAATTTTTCCACTTTCATCTATATCCATATGCACAGCAGCAGGAACTTTTGGAAGACCTGGCATACGCATAATATCACCACTGATTGCCACTAAGAATTGTGCACCAGTGTTTGGAATCACATCATTAATAGTAATAGTAAATCCTGATGGACGTCCAATTAAAGACGCATCATCAGATAATGAATATTGAGTCTTAGCAACACAAAGAGGTAAGTTTCCTAATCCTTGTGCTTCATATTTTTTCATTTTATTTAAAGCTTTTTTCGTAAAGACGACATCGTCTGCACCATAAATTTCTTTAGCAATCACTTTCATTTTTTCAGAGATTGATAAGTCTAAACTATATAATGGAGAGAAATGTGCTTCTTCTTTATCTAAGATAGCCAATAATTTTTCAGCTAATTCGATACCACCATCTCCACCTTTAGCCCAAACTTCACTCATTGCAACATCTACACCTTTTGCTTCACAAATATCTTTTAATAATTGTAATTCAGCAGGAGTATCAGTTGGGAATGCATTGATTGCAACAATACTTGGTACATTGAATTTTTGAACATTTTCAATATGTTTTTCTAAGTTTTCAATACCTTTTCTTAAAGCATCCAAATTTTCATTATTTAAATCTTTTTTAGCAACACCACCATGCATCTTTAATGCACGAACAGTTGCCACAATAACAACAGCTTCAGGATGTAAATCAGCTTGACGACATTTAATATCGAAGAATTTTTCAGCCCCTAAATCAGCACCGAATCCAGCTTCAGTAATGGCAATATCTCCAAGTTTCATAGCAAGTTTTGTTGCCATAACAGAGTTACAACCATGAGCAATATTTGCAAATGGACCACCATGAACAAAGACTGGAGTATGATCCAATGTTTGTACAAGGTTTGGTTTAATAGCATCTTTTAATAATAATGTCACAGCTCCTGTTGCTTGAATATCATTAACAGTCACAGGTTCACCAGCATGATTGTAAGCAACAATCATACGACCAGCACGTTCTTTTAAATCTTCTAAAGAAGTTGCCAAACAAAGAATAGCCATGATTTCACTAGCGACAGTAATATCAAAACCATCTTCTCTAGGTACACCATTGACTTTTCCACCAAGTCCACAAATGACATGTCTTAAAGCACGATCATTTAAATCCACAACACGTTTCCATACAATTTGTCTTGTATCTATATCTAAAGGATTTCCTTGATGAATAGAATTATCTAACATAGCAGAAATCAAATTATTTGCAGCTGTAATCGCATGAATATCTCCCGTAAAATGTAAGTTAATATCTTCCATAGGAACAACTTGAGCATATCCACCACCAGCAGCACCACCTTTAATTCCAAAGCAAGGTCCTAAACTTGGTTCACGCATAGCAACAACTGATTTTTTCCCTAACTTATGAAAAGCTTGAGACAAACCAATCATTGTTGTTGTTTTCCCTTCTCCAGCAGGAGTAGGGTTAATGGCAGTCACCAAAACCAATTTCCCATCTTTTTCATTTTTTAATCGAGAAATAGCATCAAGTGAAATTTTTGCTTTATATTTTCCATAAAGTTCCAAATCATCTTCGCTTAATCCTACTTTTTCTGCTACCTCTTTAATTGGTAACATTTCAGCACTTTGTGCAATTTCAACATCAGTTAACATAACGCCACCCTTCCTTTTTTCTTATTTGGACTTTCACACTTCTTTTATACCATATTTGGATAAATTTCTCCATAATATAGGTATATATTTGAAAAAAACAAAAAAAGAGCCTACTCATCCAGACGATTGCCCAGACGGTCGACTCTTAACTATTATACTTCCATGTGGTTACTTCCACTTCCGTCAGTTGTATAACTACATGAATGATATCATTTTTAACCTTAATTTTCAATAAGGAATACCTTTTTTTCTATATAAAATAAGACTTTTTTACACAAAAAAACAATGATCAAAATCTTGAAAAAACCTTGAATGAAAACACCATCTCATAAAGAATATGTTATAATGAACATTAGGAGGTTTGACATATGCAATTTAAAGAAATATCACTAGAAGATTTACAATTCAATCCTTTCCAAGCCATTGGAAAAGACTGGATGCTTATCAGTGCTGGAGACGAAAACAAAGCCAATACAATGACCGCTTCATGGGGTGGTATGGGTGTGTTATGGGGAGAAAGTGTAGTCACTGCATATATCCGCCCACAACGTTATACAAAAGAATTCGTCGATCAACAAAATGAATTCTCATTATCATTCTTTGATGGATACAAAGACGAACTTACTCATTTAGGTCGTGTTTCAGGTCGTGACGAAGATAAAATCAATACTGTTCATTTCCACACAACATATTTAGATGGTGTCCCTACTTTTGAAGAAGCAAAACTTGTATTTATTGTCGAAAAATTATATGAAGACACTATCAAACCAGAAAAATTTTTAACACCGGACATTGATAAGTGGTATGAAGCCAAAGACTATCATACAATGTATATTGCAAAAATCAAAAAAGTCTATATTAAAGAATAAAAAACACCTCATTGAGGTGTTTTTTATTTATGCATTCATTTCTTTATATTCTAAATATTCATCA
>SAMEA104404106__coassemble_450_pt1 | contig 43074 bp, 42 predicted proteins | sample SAMEA104404106__metabat2_high_PE_001 | metagenome-assembled genome bin SAMEA104404106 (sample SAMEA104404106) | Balaenoptera acutorostrata
TATATATTTCCGCCATTACTTCAGTATATTTCTTATTTTTGTAGCTTTCTTTTGCATATTTACTTACACCATAATTATACCCTTTATTTAGTAAGTCATCAACCTTTTCTTTTGCTAAAGATTCCATCATTAATTTGTATTCTTCAAAATCCGTTGCTGTTTTTATATCTTTATTAAAAATTTTCTTAGCTTCTTCATTCTGTTGGACATGAACTAATTCATGAATTATGTGACTTTTTGCATCACCTACAGAAACATATTCATCAGTAAAATAATTCGAGGTTTCCTTTTTAAAAATAGCTTCATTAAGGAATAAGCTATTATCACTAGCTCTATATCCCCCTGTAGTTTTTCCTACAAATGCATCACTTTTTAAAATGTAAATATTTGGTTTGTGTTTTATCTTATTTCCATAAATCAACTTGTAAGCTTCGTCTACAGCCTTGCTAGCATTAGACGCCTCATATTTAGTTAATTCCGAACCATCGTCTATAAAAACATTTTTACTGCCTAATATTTTCTTTGCACTGATTTCTTTGCCTTTTCTCGAAATATTTATTGCTTCTTTACTGTAACGTGTCCTATATTGCATTTGATTTTTAAAATTACATTCACATCCATCCAACCAATCTTTATACGTTAGATCTGCTGGAATGATATTCTTTTCACCCGTCTCATCATCTGTGGCCAAGCGTTCCATATTGCTGATTGTTTCATCATCGAGATAAGCAATTGTTGTACTTCTGCAGAACGGATGCATAGGTGGACAATTGACACCAGGTTGTCTGTCTTTTACTTTGAATACTTTATGATCCATGCTTTGACAAATAAAAAAAGATCTTGACTAATCAAGATCTTCTTCTGGTTGAAATAAAATAGTTTTTAATTGTTCTTCAATTTCTTGCATTAATTCAGGATGGTCTGCTAAATAATGTTTAACATTTTCACGACCTTGTCCAATTTTTTCACCTTTATATGAATACCATGCACCTGATTTATCGACAATATCATGTGCAACAGCTAAGTCAATAACTTCTCCATCACGAGAAATACCATGACCATAAATAATATCTACAGAAGTTGTTTTAAATGGAGGTGCAACCTTATTTTTAACAACTTTAATATTCACTTTATTTCCTACAACATCACTACCAATTTTGATAGCTTCACTACGACGAATTTCAATACGTACAGAAGAATAGAATTTTAATGCACGTCCACCCGTTGTTGTTTCTGGATTTCCATACATGACACCAATTTTTTCTCTTAATTGGTTGATAAAAATAACTGTACAAGATGTTTTATTGATAATTCCAGATAAGCGACGCATTGCTTTAGACATTAAACGTGCTTGTAATCCTACAGAGTTATCTCCCATTTCACCATCTAATTCCACTTGTGGAACGAGAGCAGCAACAGAGTCGACAACAACCAAATCAATTGCATTACTTTTTACAAGTGTTTCAGCAATTGCTAAACCTTGTTCACCACTGTCTGGTTGAGATAAAATCAATTCATCAACATTAACACCTAAATTTCTTGCATAAACAGGATCAATAGCATGTTCAGCATCGATAAATGCAGCACGTCCTCCTTGTTTTTGAACTTCAGCAATAGCATGTAATGTTAATGTTGTTTTCCCACTTGATTCAGGTCCATAAATTTCAATAATACGACCTTTAGGATAACCACCAATTCCAAGAGCAACATCAAGAGTCAATGAACCTGTAGGTATAACATCAATATCTACAGCCACACGATCTCCAAGTTTCATTACTGAACCTTTTCCAAATTGTTTTTCAATTTGGCTAATAGCATCAGCAAGAGCTCTTTCTTTTTGTGTATCAATATCTTCAGTTTTTTTTGTTTTTCTTTCTGCCATAAAAAAACTCCTCCTTATATCCCCATATTCTTAAAGTAAATCAAGAATATTCTTTATCCCAAGCATCACTGCTTTATCTTTAATATCTTGACGAGATCCATCAAGATGATATTCATAAGTATAACAAGAGTCTAAATAAGCAATACCTATATAAATAAGACCAACAGGCTTATTTTCCATAGCCAAAGGCCCAGCATTTCCTGTAAAAGAAATACAAATATCACTATCAAACAACTTTTGTCCTTGAATAGCCATACATCGCGCCACCTCTTGAGATACAACCCCATAAGTATCAATAATATTTTGATCAATACCTAAAACAGTATGTTTAATACATGTTTGATAAGAAACCAAACTACCTCTATATACAGCAGATATACCACTAATACTCCCTATTTGATTTGCAAAAGAGCCTACTGTAAAACTTTCTACACTACTAATAGAAAGATGACGAGCTATAAGAATTTGCGCCAACTCGTCCATTTACATAGTCTCCATAATATGATCTTTATTTTTAATAAAGTAATCAACACCACTCAAGAATGAAATGATTGTTGCAACCCAAATCATAATTTGATCCATTGGAATACCAAAATAAGCAAAGATAATATTATTTAATAACAATAAGCAAATAGCAATCATTTGAGACATTGTTTTTGCTTTCCCATAGAAACTTGCTGCAATAACAATATTTTTTTGACTAGCAACAAGACGAATAGCATCCACAATGATATCTCTAGAAATCATAATGATTGGCACCAAAATAGAAATCTTTTGAGATGAAGCTAATAGTAATAAAGCTGAGTTAACAATGAGTTTATCAGCAATAGGATCTATAAATTTACCAAAAGTTGTTATTAAATTATTTTTTCTTGCAAGATAACCATCAAAATAATCAGTTAATGCAGAAATAGAAAAAATAAGGAAAACAACAATATCTAATAATGATAAAGACGTTGATAAAACATGATAAACAGGTATTTGAATACCAAAGTATTCATAAGGAAACAAATAAACGAAGATAAATAAAGGAACACTGAATAAACGAAGGACAGTTAATTTATTAGGTAAATTCATTTTATTCTTTCTCCAAAGTTAAGCTCAATACAGTGACACCTTCAGTTTCATCTGCTTGATCCAATACCAATTCTTGATCATTAATAAAATATTTATGTCCTTTACTATATCCATTTTTCACTGAAATATTTTTTACTTCATTTGCATTCATTTTAACAACAACTTCTTCACCTTTATTATAAACTTTGGCTTTAAAACCTTCATAAGCGTTTTGATCAACTTTTAATTCGCACCAAGAATTATTACCAAAAACGATTTTAAAATCCATTTCTTCTAAATCAGTTGGTAATTTGACAAGATAATCTAGTGTATCATTTTTTGTGACAACAATTTTTTGTAATTCTGGTTGAGGTTTTTGTTCTGGTTTTTGAGCAGGTTCTTCAGGTTCTTGAGTAGAAACATCTCCATCAACAACAACACCTGATTCTGAATCAAATTCAGGTTTAGGTAATTTAGAACGCGTTGAATACATTCCAAACCAAACAACACCAATCACTAAACTGACCAAAACCAAAACAATGACAGAACGAATAATTGTCACATGAGATTGATCTTCATAGACAGAAGGCTTTCTTGTAAGCTGTGGTAATGAAAATGAAAATTTCTTACCATGTTGAACAACATCTTGATTGTGTGTTGTATCCACTTCTTCTTTCTTTTGAAGTTCTTCTAATTGGATTTCTTGAGTCAAATGAATATATTGTTGAGTCAATTCTCCAGTATCCATATTTAAAACATGAGAAATCTTTTTTAAATACATTTTCACATAGGCTTCATCACCTTGGTAACGATCAAATTCCCCATTTTCTATATCCCTTAAAACAGCAACAGAAATTTTAGTTTGAGAAGATAATTCTTCTAATGTTATATTTTTTGCTTCTCTTTGTTTTTTTATTTCTTGACCTAAATCAACCACGTAAAAACCTCCTTGCTATAAGTAATCATACAATATCAACAATATTATTACATAAAACACTGTTAAAAACAATAAAAACCCTCATTTATCAACGAAATCGACAATGTTCACATAATCAAATAATAAAAAAAGTCGATGATATCGACTAAAATAAGAGCTCATTCTGATAAGCCGGGTCCTGTTTTTCAACCAATTATTTATCTATGCTTGCGCATCTAAGTCTCCGTTCAATTCCTTCAACTTAGCTCCCCTACCAAATTTGGGTTTCATCCTTGCAGAGTTTACCTCTTTTCATTCTTTTCTTTCAAAAAGACATAGTTTCTGTGGCACTTTACAGCTTATCAACCTTGCCCGAAGGTTTAGGTCTTAGGCCTGTCGTTAGATTTCTCTACCTGCATTTATTAGACACAGTACAAACACTACAATCATCGCAGATTGTGGATGCCCGGACTTTCCTCTACATAATGTAGCAATTAGTTTTCATGAGCATATTCATTTTACTATGTTTTTTCTAAAAAGCAAGAAAAAAAGACAATTTTACTTGTCTTTATAAACAACTTTTTCCAGATTAGAAATACGTTTTAAAATGTCTACATTTGAAGATAAATTGTTTTCAATAGAATCCATATTGTCTTGTTGTAACATTTTTTCTTTTTCTAATTGTACGATTTGTTTGTGTAATTGATCGTTTTCTTTTTGTAATCTTTCAACATCTGCATAAGATTGATTTAACATTTCCGCAAAGGCATTGTAATCTTGAACGATATTATCTAAAAAATAATCAACCTCAGTTGCATTATAACCTTTAAAATCAATTTGAAATTGTTTATTTAAAATTTTCTTTGGACTTAATTGTACTTTATTAGCCATTTATAACACCACCTTATATCTATTTTCACAAAAAATCATGGAAAATGCAAGGGCTTTTTTTATTTCACATGAATATCACTTTTGTTCATCCAAAATCAATCTTATTTATGATATAATATGCTCGTATATAATAGAAAGGATGAGTTATGGTTAGTTATCCCAATTTAAAGAAAACATATCATCAAACAGTCAGTACTTCCTCTTCTAAGCATTATACAGCCAGAAGAGGTATGTCTTTAGAAGAAGATATCTCATTATCTAACGAATACTATTTGATACAAGATCGTGCCGTTATATACAAAAAACCAACCCCTGTTCAAATAGTAAAAGTCGATTATCCTAGACGTGCTTCTGCCAAAATAACAGAAGCCTATTATAAGATTCCTTCTACAACTGATTATAATGGTATTTATAGAGAAAAATATATCGATTTTGAGGCAAAAGAAACAAGAGTGAAAACCTTCCCTTTTGGAAATATTTCTAAACACCAAATTGATCATCTTCAAAGGATTCTTCATCATGGTGGAATTGCTTTTGTTATTATTGCATTTACTACTCAAAATGAGGTATACTTAATTGACGCGAGTCATATGGTTCGCGAATATTATCATTCTCAAAGAAAGTCTATGACTTATGAGCAAATTAAATCTTTAGGACATTTGATACCCCAAGGATTTCAACCACGACTTGATTATTTAAAAATTGTTGATCAAGTTTATTTTAAGGAGGACGAATGATGAAAAAATTAAAAGCCAAAAGCACGAATGGCAATCATAAAGGACAGAAACTACAAAAGAAAAAAGTCCTACAAGTCATTCTTGGTATTGTAGCAGCTCTTGCAGTATGTGCTGTTTTGTATTTTGGATTTGGTATTTTTAAAGAAATTGAAGGTTTCTCTAAAGACAGATTACTAAACAAGCAAGCATCTGTATTAGTTGATGTGAATGGAGAAGAGTATTTTTCATATGCAGGTGAATCTGCAAGTAAAAATGTTAAATATGAAGATATTCCTCAAGTGATGATTGATGCTGTTGTCTCAGCAGAAGATTCACGTTTCTTCGAACATAATGGATTTGACTTACCACGTATTGTTAAAGCTTTAGTTGGAAACATTTCAGCTGGTGGAATTACAAGTGGTGGTTCTACAATCACACAACAAGTCATTAAAAAATCTTATTATCCAGATGCTCAAAGAACAATTGAAAGAAAAGTTGGAGAAATTATCTTATCTATAGAAGCGACTTCTCAAACAACAAAAGAAGAAATCTTAGAATTATATTTAAACAAGATTTACTTTGGTTATGGTAATAAAACAATTGGTCTTTATTCTGCTTCTCGTTATTATTTTGATAAAGATGTTCAAGATTTAACTTTACCTGAAGCAGCATTATTAGCAGGAACATTAAATTCACCAAATCAATATGATCCATTTATTAATTTGGATAAAGCGCAAAAAAGACGTAATACAATTTTAGATTTAATGGAAATGCATGGTTATATTTCTGAAGAAGAATGTGAAATTACAAAAGCAATTCCTGTTGAAAACACATTAAAATCAAACCCAGTAAGCTTTGGTGGTCAATACCAAGCTTATGCTGACCGTGTTTATCGTGAAGTTGAAGAAAAAACAGGATTAAATCCTCAACAAACATCTATGAAAATTCATACTTATGTTGATATTGATTTACAAAAGAAACTTGATGATATTGCATCAGGTAAACTTCATACATATTTAGATGATCAAATCGAAATTGGTTCAACAGTTGTTGAATCAAAAACAGGACATATTGTTGGTATCATATCTGGACGTAACTATAGCCCTCTTGGATTAACTTACGCCTATGCCAATAGCAAAGAAGAAGAAATGAAAACTGGACAACAATATGGACAAAGAAACTCTCCTGGTTCATCATTAAAACCAATTATCGCTTATGCTTCTGCATTTGAATTCTTAGATTATTCAACTGCTCACTATGTTCACGACGTTCCACTTTCTGGAAGTTATAATCCAAAGAACTGGAATGGTAAATTCCATGGTGACATTACAATCAAAGAAGCATTAGCAAAATCTTGGAACCTTGCCGCAATTCAAACATACTTAGAAGTCTTACATGATGTTGGTGCTGATAAAATCAGCGAATACATGAGTAATTTAGGTTTCGATATGTATGGTGAAGAATCAGCTGTTAAAAATGCTGGTTTTGCAATTGGATCATGGAACAGAAACGTTTCTACTGAAGAAGAAGCTGGTGCCTATGCTGCAATTGCTAATGGTGGAACATATATTGAACCACATACAGTTTCAAAAATTGAATTATTAACAAATGGTGATACTATTGATTTAGAAAAACAATATCAAGCCGAAAAGAAAACAGCAATTTCTGAAGAAGCTGCCTTTATGATCCGTGACGTTATGACTAGCTATGTTAAAGGCGGAGGCGGAGCTTACGGTGGACTTAACATTGGTTATAACATCGGAGCAAAAACAGGGACTTCTACTCATGGTGCTGGTCCTTTAGAAGGTCGTTCTAAAGACAACTGGATGGCCGCTTTCTCTCCTGACTATGCATGGAGCGTTTGGGTTGGATATGACGCCCATACAAAAAAGGAATTGGTTTCTGCAAAAGATGCAAACCAAGTTGCAGCTTTAATCGCAAAATATGCCCATGATGGACATCTTGAAAACAAATATCCTGGTCAACCAAAAGATGTTGTAAAAACTTCATGTATCTCAGGTATTTATCCATATGTTTCAGTCAATGGATCAATTCCAAAAGATCGTGTAAGTACAGGTTACTTTAAAAAATCAAATATGCCTAAAGGTTCTGCTGAAAGTGCTGCATTAAATACATTAGATATGTTTAAAGCAACAGCAAACAATAATCGTATTGATGTTCAATTTACACCTTATGATCCTAAGAGTATGACAGAATCAAGTAAACCAACGAAAGTTTACAAAACAAGCGATGGTCGTTCTTATAAACTTCCATATCTTGGAGATATCAAACAAATTTATGGTAAAGTTGTTTACGTTGTTGAAGTGACAAATTCATCTGGTAAAGTCGTTCACAAACAAACTTCAAGTAAAGATAAATTTACATTAAACTTCAATCCTGGTTCTGGTTCTTATACAGTCAAAGGATATTATGCTTATGAAAATTCTTCTACATATTCAAATGCCATCTCACAAAGCATTGAATTCAAACATAAAGAAGAAGCTTCATATCAACAAATTGGTGGTATTGAAAACAATATTCTTACATTAGATATTAAAGTTCCTGAAGGAAGTACAATCGTTGTCAAAATCGAAGATATAAGAAAAGATATTTCATCTTCTCAAAGATTAACAATTGATTTAAGCAGCTTAACTCCAGGACATTCATATACTGTCTATATTATTGAAAATACAGCAAGTGGTGAAACAAAACATCTTTCCCCTCTTACAATTAAAATTTAAAACAATCCGAGAAGTCAAACTTCTCGGATTTTTCTTTTATTCAACAATAAAAAAAGGAAAAAGTTATAAATACTTTTTCCTTTTTGGTTCTCTACATATATCAATTAAAGGACAATCCATACATTGAGGATTCGTTGCCTTACAATGATATCTTCCAAAAAATATAAGTTGATGATGTGTTTTGATCCATCTCTCTTTAGGAATCTTCTTTTGTAATTTTCGTTCTACAGTTAAAACTGAATCCTTTTTAAATGCAAATCCTAAGCGTTTAGCGATTCTTTCAACATGAGTATCAACTGCTAAGGCTGGAATTTGAAAACACTCTGAAACAACCACATTTGCCGTTTTACGCCCTACTCCTGGCAAAGTTGTTAAAGCAGCATGATCTCTTGGAACTTCACCATGAAAATCATCAATTAACTTTTGAGCCATGAGCTTTACATTTTTTGCTTTATTACGATAAAGGCCAATAGTACGAAGGTCTTTTTCTAATTCTTCTATAGGCGCATTGGCATAGTCTTCAACAGTATGGTATTTTTGAAATAATTTGTCTGTCAATTTGTTTACGCTTTGATCTGTTGTTTGAGCAGATAACATCACAGCAATTAATAATTCTAATTCGTTACTATGATTCAACTCACAACGGGCATCAGGAAACATTTGGTCTAATGTTTGTAAAATTCTTTCTAATTTCTCGTTATTCATTATGGTCCCACCATTGATAGTCTTTAATAGCCTCATCCACTTTACTTTCTTGAGGAGTGTTACTTTGTGTTACAAAGCGTTTATTAACACCATATTTAGACCAATTGTATAGAATCTTTTCAATATATCGAAAATTAACTACACCAGATTTAACAGCTTCATTCAAAGCATCCATAATCATTTTATCTTCAAAACCATTGGTTTTGAAAGATTGAATAATAGACAATTCAGGTTGATTCAATGAACGACCAAAAGCATTTTCAAACATTGAAATCAAATCAACACATTTTTCTTTTTTCATTTCTTGATTTAATAACATTGCTTGTAAAGGTCTTAAATCAAGCTTTCCTTGACATCTAGAAATCACTTTCTTATCTAACAAATGAATCAAGATATTATCAATCTCTTGTACTTTTAAAGAACAATATTCACTAATAGAAGCAGGAACAATAGGACAAATACCTAAATCTTCCATAAACATGATAAGTGATAATACAAAGATTTCTTGATCTTTTAATTTTAATTGTTTTCCTTTAATAAATAATAATTTTTTAAAATCGATACAACGATAATCTACCAATTCATTCATTTCCTTAATCTCCTAATTGCACAGCTCTTATAAATTCCCCAGTTTGTAAATCATAATAAAAATATATTAATTCATCTTCATCTTGATATTTTGCATAATAAATAAATTGTGAATGATCATAAGCAATATCAAGATGTTCAACATTTACTTTATATCTTTTTTTAATATCTTTGATGACAGCTTTTTCATCAGCGATCTTTCCTTGATAACTATCGACATATTCTTCATCTTCATCATAAACAACATATGCATCTTGATCATTAACATTAATTTTCATAACATATAAAACATCATGACCACGATACTCAAAGAAGTAATCTTTATATTCATAATTTTCTTTTTCGCAAATATTATTTCTTATATGATCCAAATGATTATGATAATCATAATATGGAATATGGACATTTAACATATAAAAAGAAACAACAATCAATATGATAACCAAAACAGAAACAATGGCAATAAAAACATTTTTCTTCATTTTTACACCTCCATTGCATCTATTATATAACAAATAAGAGAAAATCAAAATATAAAATCATAAAAAAAGTAGGTCATTGACCTACTTTAATCATCTCTTGAACTTCCTAAAATCATCAAGAAAATTCTTAACATACTCATAAGAGTAGAAATCATTCCTGCAACATAAGTCATTGCTGCTGCAGATAACATTTTTCTAGCTCCAACATATTCTCCATCAGTTAAATATCTGTTTTTCAAAATAACCAAGGCACGTGCTGAAGCATCGAATTCAACAGGTAATGTCACCACTTGGAAAGCTAAGATTCCACACATTGCAAAAAATCCTAACCATGCGATTGGTGTACGGTTAAACATCAATCCAATAAAGATAGCAATCCATCCTAGATATTGACCAATATTGGCAATAGGAAGAATAGCATTACGTAAAGAAATAGGCATATAGTGATTTTTATATTGAATCGCATGACCACATTCGTGAGCAGCTACAGCAAGTGATGCAATCGATGTTCCTCGATAAATATCACTGGATAAACGAATCACTTTTTGACTTGGAGCATAATGATCAGTTAAAAGACCAGAAACTTCTTCTACTGTAATATCATATAATCCTTCACTATCTAAAATTTCACGAGCCACTTGAGCTCCGTTTAACCCTTTTGAATTTGGAATACGTTTATAGCGCTTATATGTAGACTGTACTTTAGATTGTGCCCAGATGGCTAAAATCGAAGCCAATAAAACAAGTACAGTTCCAAGCATATAATAAGAATTTCCATAGAAACCATAAAAAAACGGCATATTATCACCTCATATTTATATTATATAATCATTATGAACTAGATATGAAAAAGATGCAATATTAATTCATTGCATCTTTTAATCTATTACTTGGTTTAAATGAAACTGTACGACTTGCTGGAATGACCAAGATTTCTTTAGTTTTAGGACTTACACCTTTACGTTCTTTACGATTATTGACTTTAAAAGTACCAAATCCAGAAATCAATACTTTATCGCCACTTAAAATACTTTCAATCATTGTATCAAAAACTGTATCTACTAACGCTTCAGCTTCTTTTTTTGTTAGATCTTTCTTTTCTGAAACGACATCAATAAGTTCTTTTTTATTCATTTTAAACATTGCCTCCTACATAAATCTAAGTAGGATTATATCATTTGTAATTATCCCTTGCAACAAGAAATTGACAAAATGACTTGCAAATTGCAAATGTAGAAAATACAAGCGTTTACATCTTTTTGTTTTCAAATTATCCCCTTGTAAACAACATAATTTTCACTGAATTGCCCAACAATAAAATAAATTTCTTTTCAAAAACAAAACTCAATCTCCTCTTTTTCACTTTCTTTAAACAATAAAAAAATTCTCTTTGACAAGCCTGTATAAAGAGAATTTTTGATCTTATTTTTATGATTCTTTTTTTAATTTCTTTTCATAATTTTTTATTTCTTTCTTCCAATACTTATTGGCATGTTTCATAAACGTTCTTTCATTTAATAATGAAACTTGAAGTGTAGCTTCTTGATTTTCATGAATAACATTGGAAAACTTTTTGATATTGTTGGCAACAAGAAATTTACAGTATGTTTGTAATATAAATAATGCAGAACCAATACACAAACAACCTTTATATTGGAACTTTTGACGATGACACCAATTTTGTACAATTCTTTGTGATAGAGAACATTTTTCTGGTTCATATTCATCACAAGCAATCATAGCATAAACTTCTAACTGAGGTTGATCAATAGATTCTAATTTATCAAATATTTCTAATGTTGTCGATGGGACTGAATTCATCGTGGTCATAAACACTAAAATTAATTGATTATATTCAAATAAAGAACGAGGATCAAATGATTGGCTATCTCTAATATCAATGTATTGATGATCTACATCTAAATAACTACGTAAGTAATCAATATAAGGATTCATAAACATTTGAGATTCTTTTAAACCAGAATAAAGGATAAGTATTTTATTCATAATCAATACCTCCAAATGTACAAATCACTTCTTCTAATTCTTCTTCTAAACAAAAATATGAGTCTATAGAACGGAAACTATATCCTAAAGAAGATTCATCCAATAAATCTTTAAAGAGTTTTCTTTCTTCTTCATTAATATCTCCATATCCAATAACCACCAATTTCTTTTTCAATTGACTGACACACAAATGACATGTTTCTCCATCAACCAAATCATAATAAGGTTCCAAATTAACAACCATACGTTCAATCATACGTTTAAATGCAATATCAAAACAACCATATTTCACTTTGGTAATATAAATAATTAATGAGCAATCATTGAACCATTTAGAAATTAATGACATATCATCTCTAAAAGCACATTTGCCTTCACATTTCATACAAGTCAAACAACCATCACAAGTAGAAAAATGAATATTATTTAAATTAACAACAACAGAATTTTTAAAATATTGTTCAGGTATTTCTTTATCAGTAATTACTAAATTCTTCATCTTACATCGACTCCTACATACTTATTATTTTATAATTTCAATGCTTTTTTGTCAAACAACTCTCACTAAAATATCCCATAAAAAAGCAAACACTTATATCATAAAAAAAGACACTTTTCTTTTAAAAAGTGTCTTTATAGAAAAGATTGCCTTCTATTCAGATTTTAACTCTCTTGTCATAATTTCTAAAACAACAGTTTGAGGATCTGCATTTTCATATAAAACTTTATAAACAGCATCAACAATTGGTGTTTCAATTTGATAATCATGATGTAAAACATCATCATGAATAACTTTACAAGTACGAATACCTTCACAAGTCTTTTTGTTGTGAGTCATGAAGTCGATTGCACGACTACTTACACCAATATCATAACCTGCTTGGAAGTTACGTGAATGAATTGATGAACAAGTCACAATTAAATCTCCGATTCCAGTCAAACCAAAGAAAGTATTTTGTTTACCACCTTTTACCATACCGTATAAGCTCATTTCATGAAGCCCACGTGTAATTAAAGCAGCTCTTGTATTATCACCATATCCTAGCCCAGAAACAAGCCCAGAAGCAACAGCAATAACGTTTTTATAAGCAGCACCATATTCAGCACCAATTTCATCTGTTGTTGTATAAACTCTAAAATATTGATTTGAAAAAAGATGTTGAATATGAATAGCAGTATCTTCATCAACAGACACTGCACATACAGCAGTTAAAATTCTTTGAACAACTTCTTCAGCATGACTTGGTCCAATAAGTGAAGTCACTGGATAAATATCTTCTTGAGAAAGTACGCTACGAATTGTATCAGACATTCTCATATTTGATTCCATATCAAACCCTTTAGCGGCATTAACAACGTAAATTCTTTTTTTCAACAAAGGTTTTACTTTTTCCAAAGTTGAACGAACAAATTGAGTTGGAATAGTAATTAATAAATAATCACTATCTTCCAAAGCCTTTTCTAAATCACTTGTCGCAACAATTGTATCTTCTAATAAAACATCTTTAAAATATTTATAATTGCAATGTCTAATATTAATATCATCGATTTCATTTTGATCAATACCATACATCATGACTTGATGACCATTATCATTAAGAACACGTGCTAGACCAGTAGCCCAACTTCCTGTCCCAAGTATAGCAATTTTACTCATCCTAATCCCTCTTTCTTGCAATAATGTGAATTGGTGTACCTTCAAATCCAAACGCTTCTCTTAAACGATTTTCTAGATAACGTTTATAACTAAAATGAAGATACTCAGGTTCATTTGTAAACAACACAAAAGTTGGAGGACAAATACTGACCTGATTAGCATAATAAATTTTCAAACGGCCACCATTAAATGTTGTTGTTGGATTCATAGCTTGTGCATCAATTAAAATATCATTCAATACACTTGTAGAAACACGTTTATGATTATTGTCATAAACTTCTTTAATAAGTGGGAATAATGTGTCAATTCTCTTCTTTTCTTTTGCAGAAACAAAAACAATTGGAGCATAATCTAAGTATTTAAATTCTTCACGTAATTTTTGTTTCATTTTATGCATAGTTTTGTCATCTTTTTCAACCAAATCCCATTTGTTAACAACCAAGATAACACCTTTACCAGCTTCATGTGCATTTCCAGCAACATGTTTATCTTGTTCAATAACACCACGATCAGCATCAATAACAACTAAGACAACATCACTTTTTTCAACAGCAGATAAAGCACGTAAAATAGAGTATTTTTCAACTGTTTCATAAATTTTTCCTTTTTTACGCATCCCTGCCGTATCAACTACACAGTATTTTTGACCATCTTTTTCAAAAACTGTATCAATAGCATCACGTGTAGTCCCTTCAATATCAGAAACAATAACACGATCTTCTCCAAGTAATGCATTCGTTAATGAAGATTTACCAACATTTGGTCTCCCAATAATAGAGAAACGAATTTGATCTTCAGGTTTATCTTCTTCATTTTGAGGTAACAATTGAATCATTTGATCCAAGATATCACCAATACCAATACCATGACTACCAGAAACAGCGATAGGTTCACCTACACCTAAATTATAAAAATCATAAATATTATCTTTAAAAGCTTGATCATCAATTTTGTTTACAGCTAAGATAATAGGCTTTTTAGATTTTTGTAACATTCTTGCAACAAAATAATCTTCTTTTGTAATACCTTCACGTCCATTAACAACGAATAAAATCACATCTGCTTCTTCAATAGCAATTTCAGCTTGCATTTTAATTTGTGTTGTAAAAGAAGCATTTTCTAATTCAATACCACCTGTATCAATAACACGGAATTCTCTTGTTAACCAAGTTGCAGACGCATAAATACGGTCTCTTGTCACACCAGGAATATCTTCTACGATAGAAACTCTTTCACCAACAATACGATTAAAAATAGTTGACTTACCAACATTGGCACGTCCTACAATAGCAACTACACCTTTAATCATCTATTTCACTTCCTTTCATTAAATTCTTTGTTCTACTAATTTCATCACTTCAGCAACAACTTCATCTAAAGTCATTTCTGAAGTATCAATTTCAATGGCATCATCCGCTTTTTTAAGTGGAGAATGCTTTCTATTCATATCTTGAGCATCTCTTTCAGCGATATCTTTTTTGATATCTTCTAAGCAAGATTCCATTCCTCTACTCAAGTTTTCTTCATGACGTCTTAAAGCACGACATTCAATACTAGCAATTTGATAAATTTTTAGTTCAGCATCTTTTAATACGACAGTTCCAATATCACGTCCATCTAAGATTACGCCTCCACCTTGAGCCATTTGACGTTGTTTATCAACTAAAAATTCTCTAACTTTAGGATATTTAGAAACAATACTTGCTCCTTTCGAAACTTCGTTTTGACGAATTGCAGAAGAAACATCTTCTCCATTCAATTGAATTGTTCCATCGGGGAACATTACAATATCCATATTGTCTAATAAAGCATCAACCCCAGCTTCATCTTCAAAAGCAATGTTATGTTTTAAAGTGTTATAAGCGACACAACGATACATTGCTCCTGTATCAATATAAGTATACCCTAATTTTTTTGCTACTAATTTAGCAATTGTAGATTTCCCAGCAGCTGCTGGTCCATCAATCGCAATAGAAATTTTTTTCATATCAATATCCTCTACTTTCCTTTAAAAAAATGTTTCTTTAACAAAAATAAAGACCAACACAACAAAGACAATTAATAAAATAATAATAGCATAATTTAAAATCTTTTCCATTAAAGTTGGTTCTTGTGAAAAATCATCTTCTTCATCTTCTTCATCTTCATCTTCTGGTTCAGACATAATGTCTTCAACAGTCACACTTTCTTCATATTTCTTTAATTCTTCAGCATCTTCTTGAGGAGACAAACTGGCAAGTTTTTCTAACAATGATTGTTTCTTTTCCACTGTTGGTTCTTCTACTTCAGGTTGAACAACATCTTCTCCTTTGATTTTATTTAAAATATCTAAACGTGTATTATATTGATCTTTTCCGACATTTTCTTTTGCTTCACGAATTGCAGATTGAACATTGTCGTTTTGAGCTCTCACGTTTTCATAAGATAAAGGTTCCCCTAATGTATCTTCAATATTAGGTTCATGTTGTTCTGGAATAAAAGACAAGAAGTCATCATTTTCATCCACAGTTGTTTGTGGGATTTGACGATCAATAGCCACTTCTTCTTTCATTTCATCTCTTAATTCTTTATATTTGTTTATTCTTGTTTGTTTTTCCATCTATAATCACCTTCCTCATTATACCATAACTATAAAAATTATAAAATAATCTTTAAAAATAATTCATTTTAGTTTATAATGGACTTATGGATAGGAGGAATATATTATGTTCAAAGTAAATGAAAATTGCATCGGTTGTGGTGCTTGTACTGGTATTTGCCCAGAAGTTTTCGATTTAAATGCTGATGGAGTAGCAGAAAACATCTTAGGTGAAGTTCCTGCAGAATTATTAGATGCAGCTAAAGAAGCAGCAGAATGCTGCCCAGTTGGAGCAATCGAAGAAAATTAATAATAAAAGTTAGCAAAAAGCGTATTGCTAACTTTTTTATTTTTTAAAACACATTTCTAAATAGAAATGTGTTTTTTCTTTAACGTTTTTGAGAATTTTTCTTTTTCAACGCTAATGCTTTTAAATCTTTTACTTCTTGAGGTTTTAAACGTCTGTATTCTCCGGGTTTTAAACCTTTTAAATTAATAAATCCAATTTGAATACGATGTAATCTTTTCACACGATGTCCCATTGATTCAAACATTTTCTTAACTTGTCTATTTTTCCCTTCAACAAGTTTAATCAACAACATTGTTGTTTTATGTTCAATATCTTTGTTTGTGACTTTAATTTTACAAGGTAATGTTTTTACACCTTCTAAATAAACGCCTGTTTCAAGTTTATGTAAAGTTTCACCATTAACAAGTCCATCAACAGTCACTTCATATACTTTTTCTAAATGTGAAGAAGGATGCATCATTAAATTTGCAAATTCTCCATCATTACTCATCATTAATACTCCTGTTGTATCATAATCTAATCGACCAACTGGATAAATACGTTCTGGTACCTCTTCAAAATAATCAACAACAGTTTCACGTCCAAGTTCATCACTTAAAGAACAAATACATCCTTTTGGTTTATAGAATAAATAATAAACCTTATTTTCTCCTTCAAGTGCATGATCATCAACCATAATAAGATCACCTTTTTTCACTTTTACGCCTAATTCACTTACGACTTCACCATTGACTTTGACTCTTCCTTGACGAATTAAATCTTCCGCTTTTCTACGAGAAGTATATCCACTCGCAGCAATTACTTTTTGTAGTCTTTCCACAGTATCACGTCCTTTCCTAGAACATTATACACAAGTTTTATAATTAGACAACAATTTTCATCCCTTACATCAATAAAAAAAAGACTTTCCTAAGAAAGTCTAAATGGCATGAAGATTTTTTAAAGATAAATCTAAGATTGGAGCAGAATGTGTTAAAGCACCACTAGAAATATAATCCACACCAATATCTGTTAAAGCTTGAATGTTTTCTAATGTCACATTACCAGAACATTCAACTTCAGCACGTCCATTAATCCAATTAACAGCTTCTTTCATTTGTTCTTTAGTCATATTATCTAACATGATAATATCAGCACCAGCTTCTACTGCTTCTTTTACCATGTCCATTGTTTCTACTTCAATTTCAACTTTTCTAACAAATGGCGCATAATCTTTAGCCATAGCAACAGCACGACTTACACTTCCTGCTGCACCAATATGATTATCTTTTAATAAAATTCCATCAGACAAATTATATCTATGATTATATCCTCCTCCAACTTTAACAGCATATTTTTCAAAAATACGCATATTTGGAGTTGTTTTTCTTGTATCTAATAATTTTGTATGACTTCCTTCAAGAAGTTTTGCCACTTCATGAGTGTAAGTAGCGATTCCACTCATTCTTTGTAAATAGTTTAAAGCGACTCTTTCTCCAGAAAGAAGTGTACGAATATCTGCTTTCACAGTTGCTAATAATTGTCCGTTTTTTACAAAATCACCATCTTGACAATGCATTTCAAATTCAACATCATCATCTAATAATTCAAATGTACGTTGAAAAACATCCAATCCAGCAATCATACCATCTTGTTTACAAATCAAATCCACTTGACCCATAACAGCATCTTTAATAATAGAATTTGTTGTGACATCTTCACTAGAGATATCTTCTTGTAAAGCCAATTGAATATAGTGATCGACTTGCACTATTTTTGTTATATGATTCATTAGAAATCCTCCTATTATTTAGATTCTTCAATAATATGTTGAGCTGCACGTTTTGCAAATACCAAACTTTCAAGTAATGAGTTACTTGCCAAACGATTCTTACCATGGACACCATTACAGCTTGTTTCACCAACAGCATATAAGCAATCCATAGACGTATGGCTATGAGAATCAACCCAAACACCACCCATGAAATAATGTTGTGCTGGCACAACAGGAATACATTCTTTTAAAGGATCATATCCTTCTTCAATACATCTTTGATAAATATTAGGGAAATGTCCTAAAATATCTTCATCAGGAATATTTTCCATTGATAACCAAACAAATTCTGTTCCATCTTTTTCCATTTGTTCTTGAATAGCATGCGTAACAACATCTCTGGGTAATAATTCATCAACAAAACGTTCTTTATTTTTATTATATAATAAAGCGCCTTCACCTCTTACTGATTCAGAGATTAAAAAACTTCTTCCAGGTTTTTTTGTATATAAAGTTGTTGGATGAATTTGCACATAATCCAAATGTTCTAAACGAATATTATGTTTTTTAGCAATATCTAAAGCATCCCCTGTAAGATGTGGGAAGTTTGTAGAATGTTTATATAATCCACCAATTCCTCCAGTTGCTAAAATAGTTGTGTTTGCTCTGATTTCAAAAGTTTCTCCATCTTTATTTTTTGCAATCACACCACAGCATTTTCCGTTTTCTTCAATGATATCAGTCATTGTTGTATATTCATATAAAGTGACATTATCCAATTCTTTCACTCTTTGTAATAATTTACTAGAAATTTCTTGTCCAGTAATATCTTTATGAAATAAAATTCTAGGTTTTGAATGAGCACCTTCACGAGTATATAATAATTCTCCATCTTTTTGTTCAAAATCAACACCATAATGAATCAAATCATTAATAACATCTCTTGAATTTCTAATCATTAGATCTACAGATTCTTTTCTGTTTTCATAATGACCTGCTTTCATTGTATCTTCAAAAAATGAATCATAATCAAAATCATCTCTTTGTACACAAATACCACCTTGTGCTAAGAATGAATCACTGCTTTCGCAATCTTCTTTTGTAATAATGATTATTTTTTTATCTCTTGGAAGACATAATGCACTATATAATCCTCCAACACCAGTACCTACAATAACTATTTCTGTTTCCACGTTTATCCCTCGATTTCTATTTTCCTAATTCAAGCATTAATTCTAATGGCTTTTTAGATTTAATAGCCAATTCTTCATCTACAAAAATTTCATTGTCTCCTGTTTTTAAAACATGAGCAATATTTTCTAATGTAATTTTCTTCATATCAGTACAAATAGGTTCAGTTTTTGTAAAATAGAATTTTTTATTAGGATTTCTTTTTTGTAGCTCATAAGCTACACCTTTTTCAGTACAAATAATAAATTCTTGACAATCACTCTTTGTAGCATAGTCAATAATACCAGATGTACTACCAATATAAACAGCTTCTTCTAGAATAGAAGCTGGACATTCAGGATGTGCTAACATTAACGCATTTGGATGTTCTGCTTTTAAATCTAAAATTTCTTGTTTATTAACATCATTATGAATAGGACAATATCCAGGATTCATAATGAAATGTTTTTCAGGAACTTGTGACGCTACATAAGCTCCTAAATTCTTGTCTGGAGTGAAAAAGATATTTTTATTTTTTAACTTTTTCACAATCTTTACAGCATTTGATGATGTGACACACACATCACAATATTGTTTTAAATCCGCACGAGAATTGATGTAACAAACAACTGCAAGATCATCATATTCCTTTCTTGCCTTATGAACCAATTCTACTTGAGCCATATGTGCCATAGCACAATCCGCACTCACTTCTGGCATCAACACAGTTTTTTCAGGACATAATATTTTAGCACTTTCAGCCATGAAAGATACACCACAATAAACAATTGTTTGTTCTTTCAAAGTTGCTGCTAAACGACTTAAATAAAAAGAATCACCAATGTAATCAGCAATTGCTTGGACTTCAGGATTGACATAATAGTGTGCCAAAATCACTGCATCCTTCTCTTTCTTTAATGTTTGAATTTCTTCAACTAATGTCATCGTTCTTACCTCACTTCACTTCACATGATTTAATCGTTTTTAATGAATATGTTCTAAAATCTTGTTTATTATACAATAGCATTCCGTATATGACAAGATAATTAAAGTATATTATTGTCATGACACATAAATATATACATCTTCCTTGAAAATTTGTACAAAACTGTTATAATTTCAAGATGAATATATATGTTAATTTTATAACATAAACATGAGGAGGCAATTATGTCAACGAACTATATAAGCCCTCTTTCTTCAAGATATGCAAGTCAAGAAATGAAATATCTTTTCTCAAGTGAAATGAAATTCAGAACTTGGCGTAAGCTTTGGATTGCTTTAGCAGAATCAGAAAAAGAGCTTGGTTTACCAATCACTCAAGAACAAATTGATGAAATGATCAAATATCAAGATGATATTAATTACGATGTTGCAAACGCAAGAGAAAAAGAAGTCAGACACGATGTCATGAGTCATGTCTATGCTTATGGCGTTCAATGTCCTAAAGCCAAAGGTATTATTCATTTGGGCGCAACATCTTGTTATGTTGGTGATAATACCGATATCATTATCATGTCAAAAGCATTAGAACTTTTACAAAAGAAATTAATCACAACAATTCATACTCTTGCATTATTTGCAGATGAATATAAAGATTTACCAACTTTAGGTTATACGCATTATCAAGCGGCTCAACCAACAACAGTTGGTAAAAGAGCAACTCTTTGGATTCAAGATCTCATGATGGATTTTGAAGATTTAACTTATGTTCTTGATTCATTAAAATTATTAGGATCAAAAGGAACAACAGGAACACAAGCATCTTTCTTAGAATTGTTTGATGGTGATCATCAAAAATGTCGTCAACTTGATCAAAAAATAGCAAACAAATTAGGTTTTTCAGCTTGTTATGATGTCAGTGGACAAACATATTCTCGAAAAATAGATAGTCGTGTATTAAACGTTTTAAGTGGAATTGCACAATCAGCTCATAAATTCTCTAACGATATTCGTTTATTACAACATATGAAAGAAATCGAAGAACCTTTTGCTTCACATCAAATCGGTTCATCAGCGATGGCTTACAAAAGAAACCCAATGCGTACAGAAAGAATGGCTGCTTTGGCTAACTATATTATTTCTGATACATTGAACCCTGCTATTACAGCTTCAACACAATGGTTTGAAAGAACACTTGATGATTCTGCAAACAAAAGGATTGCTGTAAGTGAAGCTTTTCTAGCAACAGATGCCCTTCTTGACTTATATAACAATGTTGGTAATGGTCTTGTGGTTTACCCCAAAGTCATTCATAGTCATTTAGAAAGTGAACTTCCATTTATGGCAACAGAAAACATCTTAATGGATGCTGTGAAATTAGGTGGTGACCGTCAAGAATTACATGAAAAAATTCGTATTCATTCTATGGCAGCTGGTCGCGTTGTCAAAGAAGAAGGAAAACCAAACGATCTTTTAGAAAGAATTGCTAAAGACGATGCTTTCCCTTTCACTTTTGAACAATTACAAGCTCTTTTAAAACCAGAAAACTATACTGGTAGAGCAAGCCAACAAACCAAAGAATATTTAGAAGAAAAAGTCAATCCACTATTAAAACAATATGCTCATTTCATTGGAAATGACAGTGAAATTAATATATAAATTTCAACAAGGAGAATAAATTATGATCAAAGCAATTGTAGGTGCCAATTGGGGAGATGAAGGAAAAGGAAAAATTACAGATTCCTTAGCTGCCCAACATGACATCGTTGTAAGATATCAAGGCGGTAGTAATGCTGGCCACACAATAAAAAATGAATATGGAAAGTTTGCTCTTCATATGTTACCTTCTGGTGCATTTTACCAACATGTCACATGTATTATTGGTAATGGAGTTGCATTAAACATTCCAGGATTAATCAAAGAAATACAAACACTCACAAGTCAAGGTGTTCCAACACCTCATCTTTATGTCTCAGACAGAGCTCAAATTGTGATGCCATATCATATTTATTTTGATCTTTACGAAGAAGAAAGATTAGGTAAAAACTCATTTGGTTCTACCAAATCAGGAATAGCCCCTTGTTTTAGTGATAAATATGCAAAAATAGGATTTCAAGTTGGTGAACTTTTCCTAGATGATGATTATTTAAAACAAAAACTTCATAATATCTGTACAATTAAAAATGTTTTAATCGAACATTTATATCACAAACAACCTTTAAATGAAGATGCTTTATTCCAAACTCTTGTGGAATATAGAGAAATGATCAAGCCTTATGTCAAAGATACTTCTGCTTATTTACATCAAGCAATCAAAGACAACAAAAAAATCCTTTTTGAAGGTCAACTCGGATCAATGAAAGATACAGACCATGGTATTTATCCAATGGTGACATCTTCATCTACTCTTGCAGGATATGCTAGTGTTGGTGCTGGTATTCCTCCCTATGAAATCAATGAAGTCATTGCTGTTGTAAAAGCTTATTCATCAAGTGTTGGTGCTGGTGAATTTGTCAGTGAAATTTTTGGTAAAGAAGCAGATGTCCTTCGCCATAACGGCGGTGATGGTGGTGAATTCGGAGCAACAACTGGTCGTCCACGTCGTGTAGGTTGGTTTGATAGTGTTGCAACACATTATGGATGCCGTATGCAAGGTGCGACTTCTGTAGCATTTACTGTTGTAGATGCACTAGGATACCTAGATGAAATCCCAGTTTGTGTAGCCTATGACATTGATGGAGAAATCACAACAGAATTTCCTCACCCATCTCAATTAAAACACGCAAAACCTGTAATAAAAACATTCCCAGGATGGAAATGTGATATTCAAAATATCCATCATTATGATGATCTTCCTATAGAATGTAAAAATTATATTGATGCAGTAGAAAAATTGATTGGATATCCAATTACTCTTGTTTCTAATGGTCCTGAAAGACATTCATTACTTACAAGAAAATCATTGATTTAATCACAAAGCCATTGTTCAACAATGGCTTTTCATTTACTAAACATTGATTTTAAATTTAGTAAATGATAAAATATAAGAAAGGATGTGACGAAATGGCAACAATTAAAGATATTGCTGAACTTGCTGGTGTCTCTAGTTCAAGTGTTTCACGTATTTTAAATAACGATCAAACGTTGAATGTAACTTTAGCCACAAAGCAACGCGTATTAGATGCAGCAAAACAATTAGGATACAAAAAAAAGAAAAAACAAAAAGTAGATACATGTATGACAATTGGAATTATTCAATGGGTATCTCCTGTTCACGAAACAGAAGACCCCTATTATTTATCAATTCGTCAAGGTGTAGAAGATTTCTGTTTCCATCACAAAATCGCAATCAAACGTATTTTCCGTACAGATGTTGATGTGAGTTCACATCTTCAAGGTTGTGATGCTTTGGTATGTATTGGTAAATATAGTAAAAGTGAAATGGAAGCTTTAAAAAAGGCATGTTCAAACATTATTTACTTAGATATGAATATTGATCCAATCTACGATTGTTCCATTGTATTGGATTTTAAAAACGCAATGAAACGCGTTGTTGATTATTTACATCAATGCCACCACCAATCTATTGGGTATTTAGGTGGTAATGAATATATCGATGGACAACTTTATCCAGATATGAGAAAAAAATATTTCAGACGTTATTGTGAAGAATATCAAATAGCATACAAAGACTATATTATCGAAGATAGCTTCTCTATTGAATCAGGATTTACAATGATGAATGAAATGATTCAAAATGGTCAATTGCCAAGTGCTATTTTCTGTGCAAGTGATCCTATCGCCATTGGTGCACTCAGAGCTTTAACACAAGCCAATATTAAAGTTCCAGAAGACATTTCTATTATTGGATTTGACAATATTGATACAGTCAATTATACCAATCCACCTTTAACAACTGTATTTACCCCTACTTTTGATATGGGTTATATGGGTGCAAGATTGGTATTTGATGCATTTGTCCATAATGAAAACATTGCTCCAGTACGTATTCAAATGCCTTGTTTCCTAATCGAACGTGAATCATGTAAAAATATTATTGAATAGAAAAAGAATCTCATAACGAGATTCTTTTTTATTCTTTCCATTTTTGAGTTCTTATATAACGAATAGTATCATCTAAACCATGTTGATCTAAATAATTCAACAATAACTCAAGTTTTTCTTTGGTACGAGGATGCATAATATAACAATGACAATGTTGTAAATAATAGTAAAGTGGATAATGATCATCATAATCCTTACCACGATAAACCATACTTGCTGCAACACGGTCACAAAACATCTCTAATACATAACATAAAGGCATTGGTGCCGCTTTTGGTCCAGTCCTTGTAAAGTCTACCCAAAACTCCCAATGATGTTTATTGCGCCCTTTATGATGTAACCAAGCCAACGAATATCCCTTTTCTATTCTTTCTGCAGCATTAGGTGAACGTGTACCTTGATAATAATGGACACCTGTCATAAATTCGCATAAAGAATATTTAGAGAGATCATGTAATAATCCTTGTTTATATAAGCCAACTCTAAAACATAATTTTCCAACATACCATTTATGTTTTGTAATTGTTTTAAAATGATTGCACGCTTTCATAATATCACCTAAAAACAGTATACACTTTTCATTTCCGTGAGTAAATACCTTTATTTTTTGCAAAAGAATGATATAATAGGTAAGAATATAAAAGGAGGTGCTTTTATGCCTATAAAAATTGATATTCATACAAACATCAATGATCATGACTTAACATCAGAAACATGTTCAGAAATTATCAATATGTTACAAAACAGTTATCAATCCATAAGAAAAGATATGTATCAACATTTCTTAAATTATAAACATCTTAACAAATCATTAATCGTTGTTGGAATCTTATTTTTAATGTCAATTCTTTTTGATTCATTTACATTTATTTATCTTATGCCTATTTCTGTCATTGTCTCAATGGCTATTTCATTGATCAGTGCAGAATATTTAACAAATCAATCACGTAAAATCATTAAACAACAGTTAAAACATTATAAAGAAAAACAAGCTTCTCTTATGAAAAAAGAAAACTTGCAAGCTTAAAGCTCTTTATTAAAGAGCTTTTTTATTTTATTAATTTTTCTAAAGTTGCGCGAACATTATGAGCAGCATCTTCTTGAATTTCAATAATTTGAGCACCACGCCCAGAGGCAATGCTTCTTAAATCACAGGCAATAGCTGTATGAAATGAACAACCAATGACCAAAAAAACATCTCCAGATTGTAAAGCATTCACCCATTCATAAGCCTTTTGATAACATGGTGCAGGATCCCCATAGAGAACAGGCTTATTATATAAAGTCCAAGCTTTATCCATTTCATCATCATCAGGTAAGCCTCCATGTAATTCTAAAGCTTCGCTTCCTGCAAGTGCATGTAATCCATCTATATTCATAGTGATCACAGGAATATGATATTCAGCCAAAGCATAATGAGCATCATTAGGCTGAGCACCATTCATATTCGCTTTCAATGCACGAATGACATCATTGTATTCCTCATGATGACTTTTTGCAAATGAACGAAATAATTTTTCTCTTACGTCCGGTCTTTCCATAAAAGTTGGTATATGACTTTGTTTACTTATACCAGCCCCTGTAAAAGCAATAATTTTCATAAACTTCCCTTCTTCCTGCACTTATTGTAACAAATAATTTTATAATTTATTTTTATTTTCTTATTGAGGAAATATTTCTTATTTATTCCTTTTTAGCATATAATAAAATAGAGGTGGTTTTATGGATGAGTTCTTAAGAGATATCAATACACTTGTATTTAGAGAATGGATATTAAACCAGACTTATGAAAATTGCAACATTCGTGTGCATGAGAAGCATTCTAATATCATTGTGATTGAATCCAAATACAGTTATAGTGAAATTATTTTTAACATTAAAAACATTATTGAATTTCATGTTATCAACCGTTTTACCAAAGAAACAAAGTTTTATTTACACTTTCAAATCAAAACATTGAAACATGCCGTTCAATTATATAATGAAATGTTAGGATGTATCGAAAATTTAATTCTACATCCACAAATTAAGATTCTATTAACATGTAGTAGTGGTCTTACAACTTCATTTTTTGCATCCAAACTTAATGAAGCATCACGTATTTTAAATTTAAACTATTCTATCGATGCTGTTGGATACAACAATCTCTACAAAGTTGCCCAAGACTATGACATGATTTTACTCGCTCCTCAAATTTCATATCAATATTCTAAAACAAAAGCAGCCTTTAAAAATAAAATCGTCTTAAATTTCCCACCAAATGCTTTTGCTCAATATGATATCCAAAAATCATTCTTATTTATTAAAAACGCATTACTTCAAAGAAGCAATGTTGATGATGTATCAACACAACTCTCAGTACCATCACAAGTTTCTTTTGAAAGTAATATCCTTGTCCTCTCTATCTTTAAAGAAGACAACAAAATACAAATACTTTATCGTTTATACAATCACTATCATGAAATATTAATTAATAACACAATTATTAAATTAAAATTTCATATGCAAGATATACTTGACATCGTTGATACATGTTTATCAAAATACGAACGCATTGAAAAAATAGCCATCTGTACACCAGGAATCAATATTCATAATCATTTAAATGATACTGAAATTGATGATTTGGATCAAAGTCAATTCATTGAACTTGTCAATTCAAGATACAATCAAGAAGTCTATTTCTTCAATGATATCAACGCAGCCACTCTTGGTTATTACAGGTCTCAAGAGAATTATCAAAACATTGTTTTAATGTATCAACCACGAGATGGTTTTGCAAAAGCAGGAATTATCATGAATGGTCAACTTGTTGCAGGAAGAAATCAAGTAGCGGGTAAACTCAAATATATTCCTTACTTACTTTCACGAGAACCTCAGTTTGAAGATTTTAATCCAGACTTTATGACTGAACTCTTATGTAAAACAATTGTCTCTGTCATTGCTGTATTGAATCCTGATGTTATTGTCATTAGCTGTGATTACATATCACAAACAAAGGAATTGATAAAGGCCATTGAAACTTTTGTCCCTTCTCAATATATTCCTCAAATTAAACTTCTAGACCATTTCCAAGAATATTCTATTCTTGGTGGAGCAATATTAGCCAATCAAAAAAAGAGTCTCTAACGAGAGCTCTTTTTTTCTATTTCAATCACATAAGGTGAATGATTTTTATTTAACATTTTATAAGTTGAAACATTATACTGATGAGAATCCAAACCAGATACATAATCATCAATCCAAAGACTTTCCTTATACCCTTCTTCATGTCCAGGATAAACAACAATAAATAATACTTTGTTGACCATTTGAATCGCTTTAATCAATGCTTCTTGTGTTGTTTCCAATAATGTTGTGACATGATGAGATTCTAGAGGAAGATATCCAAGATTGAAAATACCAACATCAAATGAATCAAGATAACGATCACAATGTTGATGTCCATCAAGAATCAAGTGAACATGGGATAAATCCTCAAACAACGAAGACGTATGATCTAGAGCTGCTTGTTGAATATCAAAAGCATAAACTTCATCACAAACTTGAGACAAAAACAAAGTATCGTGACCATTTCCCATTGTCATATCAACACCGATATGTAAATCTTTATAATTCTTAATACGAGAATGAACATAATCAACCATCATCAACATTCTATCACTTCTCCATCATTATAAATCTTCATATCACAATGATAATCTTTATAAATTACAACCAAATAACCACGATGAAGTTTTTCAACAATAGCATATCTAAACAAAAGTTCAGGATCAAGTTCATAACGTTCACAGAGATGACGAATAACATCTTTACGTTCTTGTTGTTGTAAAGTGGGTTCATACCATTTTTTAGGTTTGACTTTAAATTGTGAGAAATAATCAAGGATCAATAATTCATGGAAATCTTCTCTTTGTAAATAAGAGTCTAAATAATAGAACAATTCATCCAACTGATAACCCATTTTTTTATAACCATGGTCTTTATAAAAAACACCCAAATGATAAAAGAAATAAAATGGTGATGATTGTTCATCCATAACTTTATTCATCGTTCTGACAAATCGACCACTATTCCAATATTTTTCTAACATATCTTCAGCAATATGAATATTTTCAACATCTTTAGCAGATAACCATTTGTTTTCAATCATTTCATATGGAGAATAAGATTGATAAGTATATCCATAATCATCAGCATCTCTTCTCAAAGATGTCCCTCTTAACATTTTTAAAAATCCAAGTTGAAGTTCTTTTGCACGAAAAGCAAAAACATCATCAAATGATTGAGCAAAACGTTCAAAAGATTCGTAAGGAAGACCGGCAATTAAATCCAAATGAAGATCACATTTCCCATCATTCATGAGTTGTTTAACAACATCACTTAATCTTTCAAAGTTTTGAATACGTTTCACAGCACGATTTGTTGGTTCGTATGTTGATTGAATACCAACCTCAAAACGCAATAAGTTTTTAGGCGCATTGTCTCGAATAAAATCAATAATTCTTTGATGTAAAACATCGGCATTGATTTCAAATTGATATTGTTGTCCAGGTTTATAATGCTTAAAAATATAATCCAAAATATGAATAGCATGATCTGCTTTGGCATTAAAACTACGATCTAAGAATTTGATTGTTTTGACATCACTTTGACAGATGGCTTCAAGTTGTTGATCTAAATAATCTTGACTGAAAAAACGTAATCCTTTTTCTAATGAAGATAAACAATATTGACATTGAAATGGACATCCACGACTTGATTCAAAATATAAAATACGTTTAGACATGTTTTCCTTATCTTGAGGTAATGTATAAGGAGAATCAAGTTTTTCAACCAAATCAAGATCTACAACAGCAATTTCATTTTTAATACAATCTTTTGTTTGAACACCAAAAATATGTTCATGAGAATGATTTTCTAATGCTGTTAAAAGAGCTGGAAAAGCCACTTCCCCTTCTCCTGTAATCACATAATCGACATCATATTCATTTAAAAAATAAGAGGCTTCATAAGTCACTTCAGGTCCACCAAAAACAATAATCAATTCTGGATTTCTCTTTTTTAACATACGACACACTTCATGAATATATTCAACATTCCAAATATAGCAAGAAAAAGCAACAACATCCAGGTTTTGACTTAATATATCTTCAACAATGTGATTTAAAGAATCTTTAATTGTATACTCTTTAAAATCAACATCATGTTCTTTATAACTGGCTACATATAATAGTCTTAAAGATAATGAAGTATGAATAAATTTAGAATTTAATGTGGTAATTAACGTTTTCATTTTTATTTCCCCCAAAAAATAATCTAGAGAATAGTCTCTAGATTATTAGTTTTCTTTAAGTTTTGGAATAACTCCTTCATATAAGCAATATTCTTCCAATGTCCATTTTTGTTCATAGATTTTTTTCGCAACATCTTTACCTACGTATCTAAAATGCCATGGTTCTTTAGCAATACCAGTAATTGGAGCTTTATCTTCTTCAAATCTTAAAATAAATCCGTATTTATAAGAATTCTTAATACACCATTGATATTCTGCCGTATCACCAAAAACAAGACGTTCTCCTTTGATAACACTTTGACTTGTTAAATCAACTCCTAAGCCAGTTTGATGTTCACTTGCTCCTGGAATAGCAACCAAGCTAGCTGCAGTGACTTCATCATATTTTTTAAAATATTCATCATAAATATCTTGTTGATCTTTATAAGAACGATATGCACTGTTGATGACCAATTCATATCCTAATTTTTTTGCATCTTTATACATTTCAACCAATGCATCAGCAGCCTCTTTTTGTAACATTGGTTCATCACAATCAGGAGCAATAGGCATATCTGGTTTTACCAATTCAGCAGGTACATAAGATGAAGGTAATTGGAAACCTTTTTTCACTAAAGTTAAAATATTATCAGGATTTTGGATTGTATATGTTTGATTGACTTTGTTTTTAGAAATAATAAAAGGATAAGCAGTTACTAATACAGCATAATTGTAACTGTCATATTTTTTATACATTTTTAAATATTGATCCATATCAGTTAATTGGAATCCTTGAATCTTCATAAAAGGTTGAATTGTTGCATATTTATATTGCTTTTTCACTAAGTATTGAATATCATCAACTGAACTTACAGAAATAATATCCCAAATTTGGTCTTCTGTATATCCTAAAGCACGCATTTGATTTGAGTAATTTAGGAAAATATCATTAACAGTTGTCACGACAACTTTAACATCAGCTTTTTTATAGATTGATAAATATTTTTCATATTCATCATACAATTGTACTTGATCACTTTCTTTGATCCATTCTTGAATATGTGACATTTCATCATGTGATAAAATTTCATCAACATCTTTGTCATCCAATCTCAAAATATCATTTTGAGCAGAGAATGAATATCCCTTAAACATTAATTGGATACGATTCCAATTAAACCAAATTAGTCCAATCAAGATTACTAAAGTTGTTCCTCCTGCAACAAGAATACGATCCCATCGCATAGAAGAATATCTTGAACGAGAATACGGACTATAATAATTATAATTTCTACGTCTATTAAATCTCATGTCTTCACTCAGTCCTTTCGATTTCTTAGTTTATCATATATATTTATGAAATTCTAGGCATTTCATAAATATTGTCATAAACAACACAAGTTTTACAAAATTGATATTGGTATTGAAAAAAATGTGTATTTATGATAGTTTTAATATATTGAACAAAGGAGGATTTCTATGCATTTTGTAATTTGTGTATTTATTGCATTGGTCTGTTTAGCAACAGTTGTGATCTTTACCGAAGTATTTCCTAAATGGTCAAAAATAGCTCTTGCCCTTATCGGTTCAGGAGCAACTGGCTACGCTATTGCAATTCTTATAAGAAAAATTGCTATGATAACAAAAGCATTTGCAAAACCCGATTTATTACCAACAATTGGTATTGCAACAATCATCGTCATCATCATAGTGTGCTTAGTAAGCAAAAAACTTTCTAAAAAAGCTTAAAAAGTTATAACATTACGTTATAACTTTTTTTATATAATCTTTGTTGAATTGTCTTCTAAGTTGATGACTTCATCAACGATAGGTAAATAAAATTCAGGCTCATGGCTTACCAAAATGATTGCACCTTTATAAGCAATCAATGCTTTTTGTAATGCTTCTTTAGCAATCACATCCAAGTGATTTGTAGGTTCATCTAAAACCAGAACATTGGCTTCTTTATTCATAATCTTACAAAGTCTTGCTTTGGCATTTTCACCACCTGATAAAATCATCACAAGAGATTCAATATGATCAGTTGTTAAACCACATTTTGCAAGCATCCCTCTAATTTCACCATTTGTACGATCTGGAAATTCATCCCAAATATAATCTAAAGTTGTTTTCTTAATTGCATTTTCTTCTTGTTTAAAGAATCCAATTTGGACATAAGGATCTTTAATGACTTCACCACTATAAGGTTTTTGCATACCAATAAGTGTTTTTAATAATGTTGTCTTCCCCAATCCATTGACACCTTTAATCGCAATCTTTTTATTTCTTTCAAACACCAAATGCATTGGTTTTGTAAGTGGAGAATCATAACCAATCACCAAATCTTGACATTCAAACAAAACCTTACCTGGAGTTCTTGCTTCCAAGAATTGAAAATGAGGTTCAATATGTTCTCTTGGCTTTTTAAGAATATCCATCTTATCTAACTTCTTTTGACGAGAATGTGCCATATTTCTTGTTGCCACACGTGCTTTGTTTCTCGCTATAAAATCTTCTAATTCAGAGATTTCTTTTTGTTGTTTTAAATAAGCATTCTCTTCTTGTTTATGTTTTAATTCAACTTGTTGTAAATAATAATTATAATCCCCTTTGTATCTTGTTAATTCACCATTATCTAAATGATAAATAACATTAACAACTTGATTTAAAAAATGCTCATCATGACTCACCAATATAAAAGCATTTTCATAATTTTGTAAAAATTGTGTTAACCATTGAATATGATTTTCATCTAAATAATTGGTAGGTTCATCCAAAATCAAAATCATAGGATTTTCTAATAATAATTTTGTTAATAAAACTTTAGAACGTTGTCCTCCAGATAAATCTGTAACTTGTTTATCTAAACCAATATCTTGTAATCCTAAACCATTAGCAATTTCTTTGATTTTGACATCAATTGTATAGAAACCACTTTGTTCAAGAATGTTTTGAATTTCACCAACATCTTCTAACAATTGATCCATTTCTTCAGGACTGACATCGGCCATTTTTTCATACAATGATAACATTTCTTTTTCTAATTCATAATCATGAGCAAATGCATCTTGTAAGACTTCATATATTGTTTGCCCTTCTTTTAATACAGTATGTTGATCAAGATAACCAGTAGTGATTCTTTTACACCATTGAATTTTCCCACTGTCCGGTGCTAATTTTCCTGTAATAATATTAAGGAAAGTGGTCTTCCCTTCTCCATTTGCACCTACAAGTCCAATATGTTCACCATTTAATAATCTAAAACTTGCATCGTCAAGAATTGTTCTTCCCCCATAATCATGACTAACATGTTCAACTGATAATATACTCATAAATCCTCCTTACAAAACAAAAGTAATTCTATTATACAACAGCACTTCAAGAATTCAATAAAAAAGAGACTTTAATCATAAAGTCTCTTTATATTTATCCTAAAAATTCTTCATAAATCGCTTTAATAGCAGGTTTGAAATAACAATTTCTTACACCTAAAATTAAATTCAATTCACTTGAACCTTGGTCAATCATTTTAACATTGACATTTTCTTTAGCAAGAGCTTGGAAAATACGAGCAGCAGTACCACGGCTTGCTTTCATACCACGACCAACAATTGCAATTAAAGCTAGGTCTGATTCAAGGACGATAGAATCAGGTTCTACAGCGCGATGAATTTCAGCCAAAATATCTTGTTCGTAATCAATAAATTGTTCTGTTTTGACAATAATTGTCATTGTATCAATACCTGTTGGAATATGTTCAAATGAAATATTATGTTTTTCAAAAACAGAAAGAATTTTACGACCAAAACCAATTTCATCATTCATCATATCTTTTTCAATCATAACAGTTGCAAAACCAGTAGACCCAGCAATACCTGTTAAAACATGATCAGGAATATGACAAGTACTATCTACAATTAATGTTCCAGTATCTTCAGGATGATTTGTATTTCTAATGTTAATTGGAATTCCTTCTTTTCTTACAGGAAAAATAGAATCTTCATGAAGAACTGAAGCACCCATATAAGACAATTCTCTTAATTCCTTATAAGTAATTGTATCAATTACACGAGGATTATGAACAATACGTGGATCAGCTACCAAGAAACCAGAAACATCTGTCCAGTTTTCATACATAGAAGCATGGGCATTTTTAGCAACAATTGAACCAGTAACGTCAGAACCTCCACGTGAAAATGTCTTAATAGCTCCACTTCCATCATTCCAAGATCCATAGAAACCAGGAATAACGGCACATTCAATTTCTTTCAATTTTTTTGATAAAACAGGATCTGTTTGTTTTTCATCATATTTTCCATTTTCATCAATAAAAATAACATCCTTTGCATCAATAAATTCAAAATCTAAGTATTTCGCTAAAACTTTACCATTCAAATATTCTCCACGGCTAGCAGCATAATCTTGACCAGCATGTTCTAAGAATTTCATTTTAATTTCTTTAAAATCTTCTTCTAAAGAAATATCAATGTGTAAATCATCAATAATTTCTTGATATCTTTGTTTGATTTGTTCAAAAATAGATTCGAATTCTGGACGATCTACATAACGATAAGCTTTATATAATAAGTCTGTCACTTTTGTATCACCATCAAAACGTTTCCCCGGTGCACTTGGAATAACATACTTTCTTGCATCATCTGATTTGATAATATCATAAACTTTTTTAAATTGGTTGGCATCAGCTAAAGATGAACCCCCAAATTTAACAACTTTACTCATACTCTACTCCCTCTCTTTTTTACAAAATCATAATCATTGTTTATTTCATGTTTGTAATAAAGTTCTTTTTAAAATATTTCCGTTCTTATCATATCACATTTTTAAAAAGAGCTATATAAATATTTTATTAAAATAGCAAATTGACAACAATAGGTGCTAGAAAAACAGTAATAACTCCTGCAATAACAATCGATAAACTGCTCATTGCGCCTTCTAAATCACCTAGTTCTAAAGCTTTCGCTGTTCCAATAGCATGAGCGCTATTACCTAGAGCCAAGCCTTTGGCTACAGGATGTTCAATACGGAAGTATTTGAACACAGTTTGAGATAAACATGCACCTAAAATTCCAGTCACAATAACCACCCCTACAGTTATTGTTGAATTTCCACCAATCAATTCAGAAACACCAATTGCAATCGATGTTGTTACTGATTTAGGCAATAAAGAAAAAATCAACATATGAGGCGCATCCCACAATAAACAAATCACAATAATACTCAACATTCCCGCAATACTACCACAAATTAAACTGATAAAAATAGCATCAGCATGTTTGGCTAAAATACGACTTTGTCGATACATAGGTATGGCTAGACATATTGTAGCAGGTGTGAGAAAATGCGTCATCATTTGCGCACCTTGATGATATGATTGATAATCAATCTTCAGTATAGATAAAATAATAATTGTAAAGATGGCACTTAATAATAATGGATTCACAAATGGATTATCAAATCGAGTACGAATCTTTAACGCTAACCAATAAGTAAGAAGACTTAAAGCAATACCAAAATACACGGAATGACTGACATAATTATTCATGCTTATTCTCCTTCCTTGTTATTAATAGTTCTGCTGTTTTGCTTGTAACAACCATCACAACAATTGTACTCAAAAACAAAACAATCGTAATCACAGCAACATAAGCAATCAGTTCTTCTTTAACATTCATTAAACTGACAGCTGAAGGAATAAACAAAACAGGCATAATTAAAATAAACCAATTTGCAACATCTTCAACTTGATCTAATTTAATGATTTTTGTATATAATGCAATTAACATGATCCCAAGTCCATAAACACTTGCTGGAATAGGAAAAGGTAATAATGATAAGAGTTCTCCTAAAAAAGAGATAAAAATAATAATTAAAAACTGATGAATATATTTCATGTGGTCCTCCTAAAAAAGAATCTATAGTAAACTATAGATTCTTTTTGTTTAAGCATATCTCTTTTTTATCACAAATAGGACGAAAAATAAAGTTATAAGACCTGAACCAAATGTAAAAAATACATTTTGAGTAAGACCGGCAACAATATATCCTACAATACAAGCACTGGCAACAACCATTGCATATGGGAATTGTGTTGATACATGACTGACGTGATGACATTGTGCACCAGCAGAAGCCATGATTGTTGTATCAGAGATTGGTGAAATGTGGTCACCACAAACAGCACCAGCTAAGATTGAAGAAATACAAATCACTAACATAGGATCTGCTTCTCCAAAGATATGAGTGACGATTGGAATTAAAATACCAAATGTTCCCCAAGATGTTCCAGTAGCAAAAGCAAGACCAGTTGCAATAACAAATAAACATGTTGGTAAGATTGCTGTTGAAATAGAATATTGTTTTAACATTGTAGAAACAAATAAACCAGCTTGTAATTCAGATGAAACAATATCACCTAGTGTCCATGCTAAAGCTAAGATTGTCATTGCAGGAACCATCATTTTAAATCCTGTAGGTAAACATTCTGCAAATTCAGTATAAGTAATAACTTTTCTTGGTAAGTACAACACAAACAAGAAAACAATTGTAAAGAATGAACCTAAAACAAGTCCTAAAGGTGCATCACATTGTGTAAATGAAGTAATGAATGGAACACCATCAAAGAATCCTCCAGTGTAAACCATACAAGTAATACAACTTACAATTAAAAACATAACAGGCAAAACCAAATCATAGATTTTCCCTTTACTAGAAACTTCTAATAATTCAACATCTTTATATTCATCACAACCATGGTGAACATCACCATTTGCTGCTGACAATTCATGATTTTTCATTTCTCCAAAATCAATTTCAAATAAGATGATACAAATGATCATGACAATTGTAAGTAAAGCATATAAGTTAAATGGAATTGTTCTTAAAAATAAAGTAAATCCATCTCCACTTGTATATCCTGTAACAGCTGCAGCCCAACTTGAAATTGGAGCAATAATACATACAGGAGCTGCTGTTGCATCAATAATATAAGCCAATTTCGCACGTGAGATTTTAAATTCATCACAAACATTACGCATAACACTACCTACTGTTAAACAGTTAAAGTAATCATCAACAAAGATCAAAGCTCCTAATCCAAAAGTAGATAATAAAGCACTTTTTTTATTTTTAATTTTCTTCTTAGCCCAAATTCCATAAGCACGGCTTCCCCCTGCTCTTGTCATCAAAGCAACAATTGTTCCTAAGAAAACCAAAAATAATAAAATTCCAATATTTCCTTTATCTGATAAACTGTTCATCATTGTTTCAAAAACTTTTACAACAGTGTCTATCAAATGAAAATCAGTAATTAATAATGATCCAAAAAAGATTCCTAAAAACAATGAAAAATAAACTTCTTTTGTTTTTAATGCTAATCCAATAGCAAGGATAGCAGGCAATAAAGCCCAAATAGTTCCAATATATTCCATATAAACCCTCTTTCTGTCGTTCAAATGGTAAAATAAAAGCTTTGACCAGAACTAGTCAAAGCGAAAATAAACAATCACTAAGATAGCCCTCCACATACGTGACAGTTCCGTGTATATTCTACAAGAAACCAGCGCAAGAACAATTGGTGTTATTCCTACACTTCGGCAAATTTCCCTTTCATCAATAACAGTCACCAAACTTTATTATTGATTACTCTTGATTTTTGCGCCTCTACCATTTATAAGACAGATTTAGTTTATCACTCTTTTATTTTTTGTCAAGAAAATAATATGAAAAAGAGTATGTTTTCACATACTCTTACATAATTGAATCAAGCAATTGATCGATTTCATCAATGCGTTTGACTTGAGGTTTTTTGATCAAACGACCTTGAACCATAACCATATCAACATTCTTTAATTGTTTTAAATCTTCCAAAGGATCTCCATCAATAACAATCATATTTGCAGATTTACCGACTTCAATAGATCCAGTCACATCATCCATTTTAAGGATTTTGGCATTTTGATATGTTGCTGTATGCATTGCATAAGCTGGTGAAACATCACAAAGTTTAGAAAATTGATAAACTTCACGCCACATGTTATAAGATGTTACCAATGGACAAGATTCATCCGTACCTAGACCAACAGGAATTCCTTCAGCCATAGCACGTTTAGCACCTTCTACCATTCCATCCAAAACAACTTCCGAATTATAAACACACATTTCATTCAATTTTGTAATTTCTGGAGATAATTTTGCTAATGGTAAAGCTGGTGAAGTTGTAACAATAAATGCAGATTTCTTATCTTTAAATAATTGAACAAGTTCATCATCTAAGAAACTCCCATGTTCGATAGTATCTACCCCACCTTCTAAGGCCACTTTAATTCCTTTAGAACTTTCTGTATGAGATGCAACATGATATCCCAAAGCATGTGCACGATCACAAACAGCTTTGGTTTGTTCAACAGTCATTTTAACAAGACCAGGTTCACCTTTGACTTTCGCATCCATAACACCACCAGTTACACAAATTTTGATATAATCAACATTTTGTTTTTGATGATCATTAACATATTCTGTTAATACTTGAGGATCATCACTCGCAATGGCGAAAGTTCCATCACCATGACCATGAATACAAGTAATTGCAGGTCCTGGAACAATCAATCTTGGTCCTAAAGCTTTATTATTTTTTATTAAATCTCTAACAAACACATCGGAATAAACAAAATCCCCAGATGAACGCATAGTTGTCACACCAGAATTTAAAGAATTCAGTGCATGTTCTTTGACCAATCGACGCACAACAACATGTCCAATAGGTGTATGGATAAAACGCATTAACCATTTTTGTGCATTTCCTCCACCAAGCGCTTTACTTGGCTTCCCAGTTCCAAATAAATGAGCATGTAAATTAATCAATCCCGGCATTAAGAATTTACCATTTAAATCAATAATTTCATATCCCTCTGGAATTATTGAATCAAAACATATTTTTTCAATAAGTCCATCCTTTACGAAGACATTTGCATCGTACTTTGTCAATTCATAATTTTTACCATCCCATAACTTCGCATGAGTAAAAACATAATTCATAACAATCCCCTCTTTCAATTGATTATAATTATATTTTACTCCTAATTTAAGAAGATACCTAATTATTTATCATTTTTTAAAAAATTAATATTTTCTAAAGCAAAATTTCTACTTTGAGGATGATCCTCTTTCAATTTTTGTTGTGTAGATGTATTAATATTTTGATAATCCAAACGAAGTTCTCTCGATGACATTCGATACGCTCCTGCTCCTGTAACAATCAACTGTTCTAACGCATCAGAAGTTGCGACAGTGATTTGATAATCATTAGCCATTTGACGTGTTGCACGTTCAATATACATATCTGCTGTTTGTTTTTCTTTTGTATAAACAACATGGATATTGTGATAAGTTGTTGATTGTCCCAAATTACCTGGAACTTTATAAGCATCAAAGACAACTATTAATAAACATTTCTTATATCCTTGATAATTACACATCATATCTAACAAACGGAATCTTGCACCATCTAAATTGTCTTTTGCAATGTCTTTAAGCTCTGGCCAAGCATGAATGACATTATATCCATCCACAAGAAGACATTGTTGTTTCTGTTTTTGAACTGAAACATATGTGTCTTCTTTTTGAGGTGCGTAATAGTCAAAAGACATATGTCTTTTGACAGGACCATATGTTCGTGTAAAAATATGTTCTAATTCATCATCTTCACTTAAATGAGAAGAATAAGAAGATGAAGATAATGATTGAACAGGACGATTTATTTTTAAATCAATATGTTTATAGTCTGCTACTTGATCATAAGGCACATAGAATCCCGCCCCATGTTGACAGAAAACTGATCCTGTAGGATTATCCAAATCATTTTCAAAATGATATTGATATTCATCAATAATACGTTCTTGATCAAAGCATGGTTCATAACCTCGCATTTGATAAGTTAATCTACCTTTCCCTTGTGTATAAGATAAAACATCATTTTGATAATTTTGCATTGTTTGAGCAGGTGCTTTCCCTACAATATACACAATATCATGAGCATCTTTAACCTGTGCAGTCCCATGCATAGATTCTATATCAAACAACGCTTTTCCAAGTGCAGAAGAAGGAATCATCAATTCATAATCAAGATAAGGTTCTAATAGTACGGACTCTGCTTGAGCCAAACCTTGTCTTACTGCACGATAAGTGGCCTGTCTAAAGTCTCCACCTTCTGTATGTTTTTGATGTGCTCTTCCAGCAATCAACGTAATTTTCATATCTGTAATAGGTGCACCAATGAGGACACCTTTATGTATTTTTTCTTGTAAATGTGTAAGAATTAATCTTTGCCAATGTTTTTCTAAGACATCTTCTTGGCATTGACTATCAAACACAAGTCCACTTCCCATTGGTAAAGGTTCTAATAAAAGATGAACTTCTGCATAATGACGCAACGGTTCAAAATGCCCTACACCAATAACAGGATTTTTTATAGTTTCTTTATATACCAATTGACCTCGATCAAATTCAACAGAAACATGATAACGTTCTTCAATAAGTTTTTGTAAAACTTCTATTTGAATTGCGCCCATAAGTTCAACCGACAATTCTTTCGATTCTTCTTGATAAATCATATGTAATTGAGGATCTTCTTGTCCCAATTGTTGAAGTTGATTTAAAACTTTATATTGATCACATTGAGGTGGTAAAATCACTCTATAATTCATATAAGGTTCTAATACAGGTTGATGCAACTGTGACTCATAACCCAGTCCATCTCCTATTTTGCATTTTTTTAACCCAGTAACAACACAAATATCTCCAGCATGTGCTTGAGAAACAAGATTATATTTTAAACCAGAATACATTCTAATTTGATCAACTTTCTCATCATGAAAAGCATCTTTAACATTTAATGTTCCACCTGTAATTTTCATATGTACAAGAGGTTCATTTCCATCTCTAGAAATTTTATAAATTTGAGCACCAAAGTTATCAGGATAAGCTGGTTCTAACATCAATTCATAACAAGCTTCCAACATATCTTGAATTCCTTCATTTTTTAACGCAGACCCAAAAAAACATGGAAAAATCTTTCTTGATTCAATTGCTTTTTGAAGATCACTTTTTTCAAGTTTTCCATCGATAAATAAATTCAAAAGACGTTCATCACACATAGCAATATTTTCTAAGAGATTGTCATCGTTCATATTTAAACAATGATCACTCAAATGATTTTGTAAATCATTCAACAAATCATCTGTATCATATGATGAGATATCCATTTTATTAACAAAGATAAAAGTAGGAATATGATACAATTCCAACAATTTCCAAATCGTTTGTGTATGTGATTGTACACCATCAAGACCACTAATAATCAAAATAGCATAATCTAAAATTTGTAGTGTTCGTTCCATCTCACTTGAAAAATCGACATGTCCTGGCGTATCAATAAAAGTAAGGGACATATCTTTATATTGTAATAAAGATTGTTTAGAAAAAATCGTAATACCACGGTCACGTTCTTGATGATTAAAATCTAGGAAGGATGTCCCATGGTCCACCCTTCCTAAATGTCGAATACTTCCTGTATTATATAGTAAACTTTCGGTTAATGTTGTTTTACCAGCATCGACATGTGCCAAAGTTCCAACAATAACTTTTTTCATGATCATCCCTCCTTAAAGACATGATTTAAAAATGTTTCTTTTTAAATGAATGATAATAGAAGATAAATAAAAGTGAAGTTGTTGTCCAAGTAATTGGATAAGAAACAATAACCCAATTAAAAGTATGGAAGAATGGTGTCACTGACATAACCCAAATAATTCTTAAAACGCAAACACCTAAGCAAACAATAATCATTGGTTTTAAAGATTCACCACATCCTCGAATTGTTCCTGAATACACTTCTACACAGCAATAAGTAAAATAGAATGGTGTTAAGAATGAAATCATTTTACCACATTCTCTAATAATATTCATATCAGAAGAGAATAAGCTTGAAATAGAATTCCCAAAAACAAATAAGAATCCACTGACAATTCCTGCAGAAACAAGTGTCATTACCAAAGAAGAACGTGCTCCTTTTTGTACACGATCATATCTTCCCGCACCATAGTTTTGACCTACAAATGTTGTAATAGCAGCACCAAACGCTGTCATAATCATCCAGAACAAGGCATCAATCTTCGTATAAACAGCCCATGCTGCAATGATTGTTGTTCCAAATGCATTGATATAAGATTGTAAAACCAAGTTAGAAATACTATAAAGAGTTGATTGAATACCTGCAGGCATTCCAATACGAATAATATGTTCTAATATAGGCATATTAAAACGAATGTCACGCCAATTCAAATGATAACATCCATGAGTTCTCATTAATTTCACTGTAACCAAAACAGCTGAAATCACTTGAGCCACATCAGTTGCAATCGCTGCACCAATAATTCCCATATCCATATAAACAACAAAGACAACATCTAAAACAATATTCACAATACATGCAATAATCAAATGATATAAAGGTGTTTTCGAATCACCAATTGCTCTTAAAATACCAGCACCAATATTATAAATAGCACCCGGAATCATGTTTAAGAAATAAATTTGCATATAAACAGTAGAGTCATTTAAAATATCACCTGGAACACCAATAAGCTTTAAGCAACTATATGAACATAAAAGTCCAAAAACAGTGAAAATAAACCCACTGACAATTCCTAAGGCATATGATGTATGAACTGCAATCCCCACTCGCTTTTCATCATCAGCGCCAAAATATTGTGCAATCACAACACTTGAACCAGAAGCCAATCCTACAAAGAAAGTTGTTACCAAAGCGGTAAGATTACCAGTTGATCCTACAGCTGCTAAGGCATTCGTACCCACATATTGACCAACAATAATGGTGTCGACAGTATTATATAATTGTTGAAAAAATGTCCCAATTAATATTGGAAAGAAGAAAAACAAAATTTGAGTCCAAATCGTACCTTCTAACAAATTTATTTTTTTATCCATAATCATACCCCTCTTCTCTTTCCCCAAAATATCATCTCTATTTTTGCTTTATCTATTGTACAATGTCATATTAAAAAAATAAATACATCTTTTTATATTTTTTTATTTTTTTATCATATCATATTCATCCTATGATATAATGTATACACTTTATATAAAAATGAAGAAAGAAGGTCCGTATATGATACGTTTTTTTAAAGAAAATATACAACACACATTACATAGTCGATTAGGAAAAATACAATGTCTTATGCTTTTTATCAATACACTCTTTTTCATCTTTATCGCCTATTCCTTACATTCTTATTTCACGCCTT
>SAMEA104404106__coassemble_456_pt1 | contig 42823 bp, 41 predicted proteins | sample SAMEA104404106__metabat2_high_PE_001 | metagenome-assembled genome bin SAMEA104404106 (sample SAMEA104404106) | Balaenoptera acutorostrata
CCTGACCCTCTGATTAAAAGTCAGATGCTCTACCGACTGAGCTAGCGGGTCATAATAAGATGGTGGGGAGGGGCGGATTCGAACCACCGAACCGAAAGGAACTGAGTTACAGTCAGCCGCGTTTAGCCACTTCGCTACCTCCCCAAACATGGTGCCGGCTAAAGGACTTGAACCCTCAACCTACTGATTACAAGTCAGTTGCTCTACCAATTGAGCTAAGCCGGCATTAAAAAAAATGGTGGAGGTTAACGGGCTCGAACCGCTGACCCTCTGCTTGTAAGGCAGATGCTCTCCCAACTGAGCTAAACCTCCGTTTGGCTGGGATACCTGGATTCGAACCAGGGAAATGACAGAGTCAAAGTCTGTTGCCTTACCGCTTGGCTATATCCCAATCAAGAATGCTCATATAATATATCATGTGAATATCAATAAGTCAATACATTTTCAGAAAAAATATAAAAAGAATAGAAAATTCTATTCTTTTTATTTCTTTGCATTCATAATTTTTTCAATGCTTACAATTTTTACACATAAAATAAATAATTTTACCGCTTGAGTGAGTTCGTTTTGATCTGGAAATGAAGGTGCAATTCTAATATTTGTATCTTTTGGATCAATTCCGTAAGGGAATGTTGCTCCTGCATTTGTTAAAATTGCTCCTGCTTCTTTACATTTGGCAACAATTGTCTTTGCACAACCTTCTAAACTGTCAAATGAAATAAAATATCCACCCAAAGGACGTGTCCATTTGGCAATTCCTAATCCAGAAAGTTCTTTATCTAACATATCTAAAACAATTTTAAATTTTGGTCTTAAATATTCAGCTTGTTTTGACATATGTTCTTGAAGATGAGTCATATCTTGAAGATATAAACAATGTCTGAATTGATTTAATTTATCAAAACCAATACCTTGAATTGTCATATGACTTAAGATTTCTTTTTTATTACGAGGTGATGTCGCCATAGCAGAAATACCAGCTCCAGGAATTGTGACTTTTGATGTTGAACAGAATTCATAAACCAAATCAGGATTTCCTTGTTTTTCACATTCTTTGATAATGTTTTTCACATGATCTTGTTGATCGTCATAAAGATGATGGACACAATAAGCATTATCCCAATAAATTCTAAAATCTTTTGCAGCAGGTTTTAAAGAAGCAAAACGAGTGACAACTTCATCACTATAAGATATTCCACTTGGATTAGAATATTGTGGAACACACCAAATTCCTTTAACGCTAGCATCGTTATTAACATAGTGTTCTACCATATCCATATCTGGACCATAATCATTTAATGGAATATTGATCATTTCAATACCATAATGTTGGGTAATCGCAAAATGACGATCATATCCAGGAACTGGACATAAAAATTTGATCTTATCAAGTTTACACCAAGGTGTTTCTCCTTGAACACCATGAGTATATGATCTAGTGATTTGATCAAACATAATATTTAAGCTAGAATTCCCACAAACAATTACTTGTTCAGGATCAACATCAAGCATATCTCCAAAGAATTTTTTGGCTTCATCAATACCATCTAAAATACCATAGTTTAAATAGTTTTCATGTTGACTAAAGTCTGTTTGAGAATTTAATGTATCAAGCATATCCAAACTCAATTGAATTTGATCGTGATCAGGTTTCCCTCTTGCCATATTCAGTTGGATATGTTGATTTTTAATGTTATTATAATCATTTTGTAAATTATCATATAAAGTTTGCAGTTCTTTATATGATAAGTCTTTATAAGCTTTCATATGAATACCTCCTTCATATATGTTTTTTATTTTACTATTCTCACCTTTAAAATGCAACAAAGGTCCTATTTATAATTGTGAATTTTGTTCACATTTATAAAATTATTAGATATAATGAAATATATGGAGGAAAAGGATAATGGATAAAAAAGCGTTTTTTAAATTAAACTACGGATTGTATGTAGTAACAACAAAGAGTGGAGAAAAAGAATCAGGATGCGTCATCAATACAATGACTCAAGTCACTTCATCTCCAGCACAAGTGTGCGTAACATTAAATAAAGATACTTATACTGGATCATTAATCCAAGAAAGCAAAGTCTTTAATGTAAATGTTTTACTAGAAGAAGTAAGCATGGACACTATTCGTCAATTTGGTTTCCAATCAGGAAGAGATGTTAATAAATTTGAAGTTGGAGAATATGGAATTGACCAAAATGGTGTACGTTACTTATTAAATGAAAGTGCAGCAACTTTTACATGCCGTGTGAAAAATATGGTGGATGTAGGAACACATATGATGTACATTGCAGAAGTAGAAGATGCAAAAGTATTAAGTGAAGCACCAACTTTAACTTATAGTGCATATCATTCTAAAAAGAATGGAACAACTCCTAAAGGAGCACCTTCTTTTGTAGAAGAAACAAAATCAAATGGTTGGCAATGTGATGTATGTGGATTTATTTATGAAGGTGATGAATTACCTGCAGATTACATTTGTCCAATTTGTAAAGTCGATGCAAGTCACTTTGTAAAATTATAGAAAAATAGGTATAACTTTTGATAAGTACCCTCTTTACTGGACAAACCAGTAAGGAGGGTATATATCATTTTCAGTTATACCTTTTATTTATTCTGACATTATTAATTTTTTTAATGTCACAACGAATGTTGTTGTACGATCATGACTGGTTGCAAAGATTTGACCATCATGCATTTGAATAATGTTTTTTGCAATGGATAAACCAAGTCCTGTTCCACCAGTTGATGAGGAACGAGAAGCATCACTGCGATAAAATTTGTTAAAGATGTAAGGCAAATCTTCTTGAGAAATAGCTTCTCCATGATTCATGATTTTAATGGTTACATTTTTTTCATCATTAAAGACTTCGATATGAATATCTTGATGATCATCACCATATTTTATAGCGTTGGATAAAAGATTATCAAAAACTCTAGCAATAAGTTGACCATCACCTTTAATAAATAAATTTGGTTGACTAATTTTTACAATTGGATGAAGATCATGTTCAATAAATGATGGATAAAATTCATCAGTGATTTGTAAAACCAATTCAGATATATTTAAAGTTGTCATATGGACTTTAATATTGTCTTGATCGAGTGTTGTGAATTCAAAAAGATCATCCATTAATTTTTGTAATCTTTTTGATTTTTCATAAGCTACAGATAAATATTTATCTTGATCTTCTTTAGATAAGTTTTGATTGAGTTTGATTAATTCTAAATATCCAATAATGGTTGTTAAAGGAGTTCTTAAATCATGAGCAATGTTTGTAATCAAATCCTTTTTCTGTTTTTCTGCATTTCTTTCTGCATCAAAAGCTAATCGTTCATTTTCCTTAAGAATATTTCCTTCTTTTTCTTTATCCTGTAAAGTTTTAGCAAGAGCGTTGATGTTGGCTGCCAATAAACCAAGTTCATCATCATAAACAATGGGTGCATGTACATCATAATGACCAGCTGTAACATCTTGTATTGTATGAATAAGAACATTGATATATTTTAAATTAGAATTCATTAAATCATAAAAGACAAATAAAAAGACAACCAATAATAAAACAAAGGAAATAATATATTTTATTTCTTTGCTGATATTAGCGAAATGGAATGTTTCTAATAATAATAGGATTGCACTATAAATTAAGAAAGTAATAAAGTAAGAAATAATTAAGTTAATAAGAAGTCTTCCTTGAAAACTTCTTGTAAATAATTCTTTTAATTTCTTAATCATAAATCAAATTTGTATCCAATACCCCAAACAGTTTTAATATGTCTAGGATTTCTTGGTTGTTTTTCAATTTTTTCTCTTAATTTACGAATATGAACCATGATTGTATTATTAGAATTATTTGATTTTTCATGCCAAATACTTTCAAATATTTCTTCAATAGAAAAGACTTTTCCTGGGTTTTGAGCAAGAAGTGTTAATATTTCATATTCAATTCTTGTTAATGGAATATAACGTTGATCTAAAGTCACTTCTTTTTTCTTTGTATCAATGATCAAATCATTGGCTTCAATGATATGTGATTCATCATGTAATGGTTTATTAAAAACTTGAGATCGTCTTAATTGTGATTTGACTCTTGCAACGAGTTCTATAGCGTTGAATGGTTTGCTTACATAATCGTCTGCACCTAAAAGTAAACCTTCTATTTTATCGTTAACATCTGTTTTGGCAGATAAGATGATTACAGGAACATTGTTTTTCTTTCTGATCACTTGAAGAGCTTGAATACCATCAATTTCAGGCATCATAATATCTAAGATAATTAAATCTACAGGTTGTTGTAAATCTTCTAATAAAGTCAAAGCATTATATCTTTTTGTGACTTTATATCCTTCTTGAGTTAAATAAATTTCAATTAAATCTGTAATTTCTTTTTCGTCATCTATTACTAATATATGAGGTGTGTTCATTGTAAATTCCTCCTAAAATTATTATATAGAAAAACCTTAAAATAACAAGAGCATATCAATATGATATGCTCTTATCTTAATGACCATGTGGTTTATTTTGTAGTAATTCGTGTTCAAATGTTAAATCTGCTTTTACCATTTGATATAAAGCAATACCTAAAGGTATTAAAGCCAACCATATCGCACGGATGGATAAAACATGACATAAGTATGTTAAACATGCTCCTCCAATAAAGAATGCAAGTAACATTTCGATATGAACAAGACCTTTCTTTAATGCATAATGATCTCTTTTTCTAATGATTCTTGCACAAGAGATTCCGACTTGTCTTACATGGTTTGTACAAAATGTTGTAGCCATAGGAATACCTTCTGCTTGTCTAAATGTATTATATTGCATAGAAGCAGTAAAATTAATAATGACTTGTACAATTTGATGTGGCCATGCCAGTGGCATAAAACCAATAAGAAAGAGAATAAACATTTCATAAATAATAAAGCAAGTGTCCCAGCGAAGAAGACCTATCTTTTTAATATGAAATGGCATCAATTCCGAAATGATTGTTCCTAATAAATAAGCACTGATCGGAATAAGGAAATAAAGTGCTCTTAGAAATTCCCCTTTACCAAAAGCAATGGACATAATGACAATATTTGCAGTTTGTGCATTACAAAAGACACCACCACGAATATTGAAAGTATATGCTCCCATCATTCCTGAAGTCATCATTAGGAGTGCGAATATAAACTTATGTTCGCATACTAAATAGTGTTGAGATGTATCGTTTTCCATTTTTATTACCTCGAATCGGGTAGATTATAGCACAATTCGACAAGGAGTTAAAGGTATGGTGAAAAGACAATGATAATAAAAAAAGCTTTTTTCAAGAATTGATGAGAAGAGTGTGTTTTGAAAGGGAATATGTTATATTTAAGAATATATGGAGGAGATAGAATGGATATAAAATTAATTTTAATGGATATTGATAATACATTGGTGACAAGTGATAAAACTTTATCTTTAGAGACAAAAAAGGCATTAATGAAAGCTCAACAACATGGAATACATTTGGCTCTTGCTTCAGGGAGACCATTATCTGGTATGATTGCCTTAAGCCGTGAACTTGAAATGGATAAATATGAAGGATATTTGATTTCTTATAATGGGGCATTGGTTACAGATTGTCAAACTGATGAAACTTTATTTAATCAAGCTTTAAGTATTGAAGAAAGTAAAGCTGTTTTGAATCATTTAAAATCTTTTGATCGTGTACGTCCAATGATTGATAAAGGAAATTATATGTATGTGAATAATGTTTATGATCAATATATAACATTCAATGGTGAACCATTTAATGTTATGGAATATGAATCAAGAGGTGGAGGATTTCATTTGTGTGAAATTGAAGATTTAGCAGAATTTGTTGATTTCCCATTGAATAAAATTTTGACAACTGCTGATCCCGAATATCTACAAGAACATTTTGAAAAAATGAAGGCACCTTTTGAAAATGATTTAAACTGTATGTTTACAGGTCCTTTCTTTGTAGAATATACAGCGAAGAATATTGATAAAGCCAACGCTATTGAAGCAATTTCTAAAGTAACAGGTTGGACAAGAGAACAAATGATGGCTTTTGGTGACGGTCATAATGATGCCACAATGCTTCAATATGCAGGTTTGGGAATCGCAATGGAAAATGCTGTTCAAGATTTGAAAGATATTGCTGATGATGTGACATTGTCTAATAATGATGATGGTATTGCTGTATCATTGTATAAATATATACCTGAATTAAAAGATAAAGAATAGGAGGGGTTATTATGATGAAACTAGGAATTGTAGGAAGTGGAATGATTGTTCATGATTTGTTGCGCTTTGTTCATGATGTGAAAGGTATTGAACTTATTCATATTTCTGGGACAAAACGTAGTGAAGAAAAACTAAAAACAATTCAAAAAGAACATCACTTTTTAAGATATTCTACGGATTATGATGAATTATTGAATGATGAAGAAGTCAATACAATATATGTTGCTGTAAATAATCATTTACATTATGAATTTGCTTTAAAAGCTTTAGAACATCATAAACATGTTATTTTAGAAAAACCAATGACAACAACCATTGAAGAATTAGAAGAATTAATGACACTTGCAAGAAATCAACAATTGTTTTTATGGGAAGCCATTACCAATCAATATTTGCCTAATTATCAAGTTGTGAAGGATTATTTACCTCAACTTGGTCATATTAAGATTGTAGAATGTAATTTTTCTCAATATTCTTCTCGTTATGATGCGTTTTTAAAGGGAGATGTTTTACCTGCTTTTGATTATCAAAAAGCAGGAGGAGCATTAATGGATTTAAATATTTATAATATTCATTTTATTGTAGGTTTATTTGGTAAACCTAAAGATGTTCACTATTATCCTAATATTGAAAAAAATGTAGATACATCAGGAATCTTAATTTTAAATTATAAAGATTTTCAATGCGTATGTATTGGTTCTAAAGATTGTCGTGCTCCTTTATCTAATAATATTCAAGGAGATCGTGGATGTATTCATATCAGCAGTCCTGTAAGCTATATTGAATCTGTTGATATTATGATGAATAAAGAAGATACAGTGCATGTTCAAAAAAATAGAGATGTTCATAGAATGTATGAAGAATTTAGTGCATTTGTTGATATGTTTGAACATGAAGATTATGAAAGATGTTATGATATGTTAGATCATTCTTATATCGTGACTGATATTCAAACAAAAGCAAGAAGACAAGCAGGTTTATTATTCCCTGAAGATGACAACTCTATTTCTAAACCATAAAATCTCGTGATGATACGAGATTTTTTCATGGAATGCTTTTGTATATTTGACGATTTTGTGCTAGAATAGGCAAGGAAGGTGATAACATGATGAGAATAGGGCAATCTATAGATATTCATCAACTTGTAGAAGGAAGAAAACTGATTTTAGGTGGCGTAGAAATTCCATATGAAAAGGGATTGAAAGGTCATAGTGATGCAGATGTTTTATTACATGCTGTTATTGAAAGTATTATTGGTGCTTTGGGACTCGGTGATATTGGAAAACATTTTCCTGATACTGATCCACGATATAAAGGTATTTCTTCAATGGTATTATTGGAATATACTTATGAGTTAATGAAAAATGAAGGTTATGAAATCGGTAATATTGATAGTATTATTATGTGTGAAGAACCAAAAATGGCACCTCATATTATGACGATGCGTCAAAATATTGCTCGTGTATTGCATTGTGATGTCACACAAGTGAATGTAAAAGCAACAAGAGGAGAAAAACTAGGCTTTGTTGGGAGAAAAGAAGGTATGGTTTCTCAAAGCGTTGTCTTGTTGAATAAGAAAGGATAAAGTTATGAGTAAAGTAAGAGTAAGATATGCACCAAGTCCAACTGGACATTTACATATCGGTGGTGCAAGAACTGCATTATTTAATTATTTATTTGCAAAACATCATGGTGGAGATTTTATTTTCAGATTAGAAGATACTGATATCGAAAGAAATATTGAAGGTGGAGAAGCAAGTCAATTAGAAAACCTTGAATGGTTAGGAATTGTACCTGATGAATCACCATTAAATCCTAATCCAAAATATGCTCCATATAGACAAATGGAAAGATTAGATATCTATAGAAAATATACAGATTATTTATTAGAAAAAGGATATGCTTATAAATGTTTCTGTACTCCTGAAGAATTAGATGCTGAACATGAAAAACAAGTAGCTGCTGGTGTAGCTCCTAAATATAACAGAAAATGTTGTCATTTAACTGCTGAAGAAGTGAAAGAAAAAGAAGAAGCTGGTATGCCTTATACTATCAGAGTAAAAGTTCCAGCTGGAAAAACTTATGAATTCGATGATATGATCAGAGGACATGTTTCTTTTGAATCAGAAGATATCGGTGACTGGGTATTGGTAAAAGCTAATGGTATTCCTACTTATAACTATGCTGTTGTTATTGATGACCATAGTATGGATATCACTCATGTTTTTAGAGGTGAAGAACATTTATCTAACACTCCTAAACAATTAATGATTTATGAAATGTTAGGTTGGGAAGCTCCAACTTATGGACATATGACTTTAATTGTTAATGAAGATAGAAAGAAATTATCAAAACGTGATGAATCAATCATGCAATTCGTTTCTCAATATAGAGAAGAAGGATATTTACCTGATGCAATGTTTAACTTCATGGCATTATTAGGTTGGTCTCCAGAAGGTGAACAAGAAATTTTTGATCATGAAGGATTAATTCATGAATTTAGTGAAAAACGTTTATCTAAATCACCATCTATGTTTGATAAAGATAAATTGATTTGGGTGAACAACAGATATATTAAAGAAAGATCTTTAGATGATGTTGTTGCATTATGTTTACCATTCTTAAAAGAAGCTTATGATTTATCTGATAAATCAGAACAATGGATTAGAGATTTGGTTGCTGTATATCATGATCAATTATCTTATGGTAAAGAAATTGTTGAACTTGTTTCTTTATTCTTCGAAAATGAACTTCATTTAGATGATGAAGCAAAAGAATTTATGCAAGATGAAACAATTCCTAATACTTTAAAAGTATTCCGTTCTCATTTAGAAGCTTTATCTGAAGAAGAATTTACAAAAGATAATATTCAAGCTTGCATCAAAGCAACTCAAAAAGAAGCAAAAGCAAGAGGAAAAATGTTATACATGCCAATTCGTATTGCGACTACAGGAATTATGCATGGTCCAGATTTAGCAAGTTCTATTATGTTACTTGGTAAAGAAAAAGTATTAAGCAGATTAGAAGGATAATATATCCTTCTTTTTTTATACGAAAAAAGACATAAAAAAAAGTAGAGATAAACTCTACTTTTTAATCATTATTTTTCTAAGATGTATTCAGTTAATTTCATTGGTTCAACGATTTTACCATCTTTGTAAACACGCATGTTTCCACTTGCGATTTCATCGATTAAGATAACTTCGTCATTGTTATAACCAAATTCAAATTTAATGTCATATAAATCTAAACCTTTTTTAGCTAAATCTTCAGCTACGATGTTAGTGATTTTTAAAGTTTGTTCTTTCATGCTTTCGAACATTTCTTTACTCATAACTTTTAAAGCAACTAAACCTTCGCAAGTTACTAATGGATCACAACGATCATCATCTTTGAAAGTAGCTTCTACATATCCACCTTCTAAAGGTGTTCCATCTTCAATATATGCTCCATAACGACGGATAAAGCTTCCTGTAGCTTTTAAACGACAAATAACTTCAAGACCTTTTCCAAAAACAGTTGCAGGTAAAACTTCCATTGTAGCTTCATCGATATTTGCACCAACATAGTGAGTTTTAATTCCAGCATCTTTTAATAATTCAAAGAAATGAACTGAAGTTTCAAGGTTAGCTTTACCAATACCATCGATTGTTAAACCAACTGTGTTTTCACCTGGATCAAATACACCATCTTTACCAGTACAATCATCTTTAAATTTTAATAAAACATTTCCATTTTCTAATTCAAATACGTCTTTTGTTTTTCCTTCATAAAGTTTTTTCATAATGTTCCTCCATATACTTGAAAATACACCATAAGTGTAGCATAAAAACGATTAATGTACACTCTTTTTTCATTGATTTTATAAAAAAATGATTTGATATTAATGTCACTTATGTATTTATAATTATAGCTAATTGAAAATATTTATTGATATAGAAAAACAAAAGAATTTTCTATAATAATCCACAAATAAACATGAAATTTCTATGCTTTTTTGTGTTATGATATTTGTGGACATAAAGGATTCATAAGTATATGATATATTTGATGTAAGAGGTGATGAAAGTGCAAAATAAGATTATTATTTCTGTTTTAACAGGTTTTATTTTGATTAATGCAGGTTTAATTTATTTGGCATTAACAATTTCACCTATTAAATTAAAAAGAACAAGTTTTGTTTATGAATATGGAGACAAAATTCCTACCAATCCCGATCACTATGTCAATGCCAATGAATCTGTATTAGAAAATGTAAACTTGGATTTAAGTCAAGTGAGTACAGAAGTTGGAGAATATCATGCTTCTATTAAATATTTTAATGATAAACAAGATTTCGTGATTAAGATTGTGGATACAAAGAAACCTAAAGTTCAATTAAAAGATGTTCAAGTGGATATTAATATTGGAGAACGTGTTTATGCCCGTCATTTGATTAAGGTGATTGATGAACGTTCTGCTACTGAAGTTTATTTTTATGATAAAGAATTGAATCAAAAAACAAAATCAAAAGTCTATCATAGTGAAGGTTCTTATATTGAAAGAATTGTTGCTGAAGATATCTATGGCAATCAATCTGCAGTTTTAAGAGTTAAGATTGTTGTTACAAAAGAGAAAAAATTACCTGAAATTAAAGGTGTAAAAAATAAGACAATTCATATCGGCGAAGAATTTGATTTGTTAAAAGGTGTTACTGTTTATGATGAAACAGAAGGAAATATTACTTCACGTTTAATTATTGAAGGATATGTTGATAATCAAACAGAAGGTGTTTATCCAATTGTTTATAAAGTTTATGATCATAATGGCCGTGAAGTCAAAGTTGTACGTAAGATTACAGTAAAGAAATAATGGAGACTGAAATGAAGATAAGAATTGATGGAGATGCTTGTCCTAATAAAGAAGAGATTTATTCACTAGCTTGTCAGTATCATAGAGAAATGGTGGTTTATTGTGATTATGCGCACCAGTTGAATGATGTTAATTATACCCTTGTTCAATGTGATGTAGGGAAAGACAGTGTGGATATGGCCATCTTGGATGATGTGGAAGCTGGAGATTTGGTCATTACTCAAGATTATGGCTTAGCAAGTTTGTTATTGATGAAAAATGTTCGTGTGCTTCATGTTTCTGGTCAAGAGATAACCAAAGAGAATATTGAACTCTTGTTGATGAGTCGCTATTTGGGTGCTAAACAAAGAAAAATGAACAAACATATAAAAGGTCCTCATGCAAGAACGAAAGACGTTCAAGATTATTTTACGAGGCAAGTTGAAAACATATGTAAAGAAAGCTTGAGAAAATCTTAAGCTTTTTTTATAATAAGGATGTTAAAGAGAGAGGAAATGGAGATCTTATATGAAACATAAATTAATAGCATTGGATTTAGATGGGACTTTAAAGAATTCACATAATGAAATTACTGAAGAAACAAGAAAAGCGTTGATTCAAGCTCAAGAATTAGGAATGAAAGTTGTTCTTGCATCAGGACGTCCTACACCAGGATTAAGACATGAAGCAAAAGCTTTAGAACTTGATAAATATGAAGGGTATTTATTATCTTTTAATGGTGCACGTGTCATGGATGTGAAAACAGGGGAAACAATTTATGAACAAACACTAACAATTGATGAAGCTAAACAAGCCTATTTACGTTCTAAAAACTATAACTTGGCTTGTATGACTTATGAAGATGATGTTATCCTAACAGAAGATATTGATGATGAATATGTTAAGGTTGAATGTCGTATTAATGATATTACTGTTCGTCAAGTGGATTCATTTGTTGATTGTTTAAAAGATCCTATTCATAAAGTATTATTAACTGGGAAACCTGAATATGTTGCGAGTATTTTAGATGATTTTAAAGAACCTTTCCAAGATTCTTTAAGTATTTACCGTAGTGCACCATTCTTTATTGAAGTGATGGCACAAAATATTGATAAAGCTGCATCTTTAGATCGTTTGGTTAAAAGCTTAGGATTTAAACAAGAAGAAGTCATGGCTTTTGGAGATGGATACAATGATTTAAGCATGATTGAATATGCTGGACTTGGTGTTGCTATGGATAATGCTGTAGATGAAGTCAAAGAAAGAGCAAATATTGTTACAAAATCAAATGATGAAGATGGTATTGCTTATATACTTAAGGAATATGTAGAGGGGATTGAATAATGATGCCCAATGATCCTGTTATGTTACTAAGTTTCGTGAATATGAAATTGAGAGATCAATATGATTCATTAGAAAGCTTATGTGATGATTTGAATGTGAACGAACAAGAAATCGTAAAAAAATTAGCAAAAATTGATTATCACTATCAAAAAGATGTGAATCAATTTAAATAGGAGAAAGAATATGTTAACACTAAAACAATTTCAAGAAGCAAAAAAAAGAGTAGATGAAGTTATTATGCCTACACCGCTTATTTATAGTGAACCCTTTTCTAAAATGTGTAAAAATGAAGTTTATATTAAACCTGAAAACTTACAAATTACAGGTGCATTTAAAATTAGAGGTGCCTATAATAAAATTGTAAAAATGGATGATGAATTAAAGAAAAAAGGATTGATTGCTTCTTCAGCAGGGAATCATGCACAAGGTGTGGCTTATGCTGCTAATAAATTAGGTGTGGAAGCAACAATTGTTATGCCTGAACATACCCCTTTAATTAAAGTAGAAGCAACAAAATCTCATGGTGCCAATGTTGTCTTATCAGGGGAAGTTTATGATGATTCTTATAAGAAAGCATGTGAATTACAAAAAGAACATGGATATACATTTGTTCATCCTTTTGATGATGAAGATGTTATTGAAGGGCAAGGAACAATTGCTTTAGAAATATTAGAAGAATTACCAGATGCAGATATTATTCTTGTTCCTATTGGAGGAGGAGGATTAATTTCTGGTATTGCTTGTGCAGCCAAACAAATGAAACCTTCTATTCAAATTATTGGTGTAGAACCTATTGGTGCAGCAAGTGCTCTTGCAGCTATTGATCAAGATAAAGTTGTGACTTTAAATGAAGCAATGACAATTGCAGATGGGACTGCTGTAAAAAGAATTGGTGATGAAACATTTGGATATATTAAAAAATATGTTGATGGCATTATTACTGTGACTGATTATGAACTTGTCAATGCATTTTTAATTCTTGTTGAAAAACATAAATTGGTTGCTGAAAACTCAGGTATTTTAACTTTAGCGGCATTGAATAAATTGAATGATAAAAACAAAAAAGTTGTTTCTTTAATTAGTGGTGGAAATATTGATGTGATGTCAATCACATCAATGATTAATAAAGGATTGGTTTCAAGAGGTCGTATTTTCTCTTTTAGAGTGACTCTTTTAGATAAACCTGGACAATTAGAAAATGTTGCTGGTTTACTTTCTCAATGTCATGCAAGTATTATCAGTGTTGATCATAATGCTTTTAAAAACTTTGACATTTTCTCTGAATTGGAATTACGTGTGACTTGTGGAACAAATGGAGAAGCTCATATTCAAAAAATTATGGAAGTCTTCCATAATCATGGTTATGTAATTACAAGATTAAACTAGAGAGTCGTTGTAATTTATTGAATTTAAAAAAATATTAAATTTCGCTTGAATATTGAAAGCTTTTTTACTATACTATATTGGAATAAGAAAGGACTGAGGACGATGTCGAATTTTGTAAATAAAGATTTAAATAATGTTGTCTTTAGTGATTCTTTTTCTTGTTTTTTATATTTGTTTAAATAGACATATCATGTTTTGTTGATATGTCTTTTTTATGAAAAGAAATATATGGAGATGGAGGAAAAATTATGCCAAAAAGAGAAGACATTAATACTGTATTAGTGATTGGTTCTGGACCAATCGTTATCGGACAAGCTTGTGAATTTGACTATTCTGGAACTCAAGCATGTAAAGCTTTAAGAAATTTAGGTTATAAAATTGTGTTGGTTAACTCAAACCCAGCAACAATTATGACTGATCCTGAAACTGCAGATGTAACTTACATCGAACCATTAAATGTTGATAGATTAACACAAATTATTGAAAAAGAAAGACCTGATGCTTTACTACCTAACTTAGGTGGACAATCTGCATTAAACTTATGTTCAGAACTTAATGAAGCTGGTGTATTGGATAAATACAATGTAGAAGTATTAGGTGTTCAAGTTGATGCCATTGAAAGAGGAGAAGACCGTTTGGAATTCAAAAAAGAAATGGAAAAACTTGGAATTGAAATGGCAAAAAGTGAAATTGCTAACACTGTTGATGAAGCTTTAGCAATTGCTGAAGATTTAGGATATCCTGTTGTTGTTCGTCCTGCTTACACTATGGGTGGAGCTGGTGGAGGACTTGTTTACAACGTAGACGAGTTAAAAACAGTTGTATCTCGTGGATTACAAGCAAGTTTAGTTCATCAATGTTTAATTGAAGAATCAATTTTAGGTTGGGAAGAACTTGAAGTTGAAGTTGTTAGAGATGCTAAAAATAATATGATCAGTGTATGTTTCATTGAAAATATTGATCCTCTTGGAGTTCATACAGGAGATTCATTCTGTAGTGCACCAATGTTAACAATCTCTCAAGAATGTCAAGATCGTTTAAAAGATCAAGCATTTAGAATTGTTGAATCTGTTGGTGTTATTGGTGGTACAAATGTTCAATTCGCTCATGATCCTGTAAGTGATAGAATTGCTGTTATCGAAATTAACCCAAGAACATCTCGTTCAAGTGCATTGGCTTCTAAAGCAACAGGTTTCCCTATTGCATTGGTTTCTGCAATGTTAGCAGCTGGTTTAACATTGGATGAAATTGAATGTGGTAAATATGGAACATTAGATAAATATGTACCTGATGGTGATTATGTTGTTATTAAATTTGCAAGATGGGCTTTTGAAAAATTCAAAGGTGCAGAAGATAAATTAGGAACTCAAATGAAAGCTGTTGGAGAAGTTATGAGTATTGGTAAAACTTATAAAGAAGCTTTCCAAAAAGCAATTCGTTCTCTTGAAATTGGTCAATATGGTTTAGGTTATGCGAAAAACTTCCATGATATGACAAAAGAAGAACTTCTTCATGAATTAATTGTTCCTACAAGCCAAAGACAATTTATTATGTATGAAGCATTAAGAAAAGGTGCAACTGTTGATGAATTGTTTGAATTAACTCAAATCAAACATTATTTCATTGAACAAATGAAAGAATTGGTTGAAGAAGAAGAAATGATTAAAACATATCAAGGTAAAGAATTGCCAGTTGATGTTTTAAAACATGCAAAACAAAATGGTTTCTCTGATAAATATTTAAGTCAAATCTTAAATGTAGAAGAAGCTTCTATTAGAAATGAAAGATTAGCTAATGATATTCATCAATCTTGGTTACCAATTCATGTAAGTGGTACAAAAGATAACGCATATTATTATTCAACATACAATGCAGAAGATCAAAACCGTGTGAATGATGATAAAAAGAAAATCATGATTTTAGGTGGAGGACCTAACAGAATTGGTCAAGGTATTGAATTCGATTACTGTTGTGTTCATGCTGCATTAGCATTAAAGAAATTAGGATTTGAAACAATTATTGTTAACTGTAACCCAGAAACAGTATCTACTGACTACGATACTTCTGATAAATTATATTTTGAACCATTAACATTAGAAGATGTATTAAGTATTCATGAAAAAGAAAAACCTGCTGGTGTTATTGCTCAATTTGGTGGACAAACTCCATTAAATCTTGCTGCTCAATTAAAAGCGAATGGTGTAAATATCTTAGGTACGACTCCTGAAACTATTGATATGGCAGAAGATAGAGATTTATTCAACGCTATGATGGAAAAATTAGAAATTCCAATGCCAGAATCTGGAATGGCTGTTAATGTAGAAGAAGCATTAGAAATTGCAAAAAGAATTGGATATCCATTAATGGTTAGACCTTCTTATGTATTAGGTGGTCGTGGTATGGAAGTTGTTTATGATGATAAAGCATTAAGTCAATATATGAAAGCTGCTGTTGGTGTGACTCCAGATCGTCCTATCTTAATTGATAGATTCTTAAGCAACGCTATGGAATGTGAAGCTGACGCTATTAGTGATGGTGACAATGTCTTTGTTCCAGCTGTTATGGAACATATCGAATTGGCTGGTATCCATTCAGGTGACTCTGCTTGTATCTTACCTTCTAAACATATTCCAATGAGACATTTGGCAACTATTAAAGAATATACAATGAAAATTGCTAAAGAAATGAATGTTCGTGGTTTAATGAACATGCAATATGCAATTGCTGATGATAGAGTTTATGTATTAGAAGCAAACCCAAGAGCTTCTCGTACAGTACCTCTAGTATCTAAAGTATGTAATGTTAACATGGTTAAAATTGCAACTGATATCGTTACACGTGAATTAACTGGTCGTGAATCTCCAGTACCTCATTTAACTGAAAAGAAAATTCCTCATGTTGGTGTTAAACAAGCAGTATTCCCATTCAACATGTTCCCTGAAGTTGACCCAATCTTAGGACCTGAAATGCGTTCTACTGGTGAAGTTTTAGGATTAGCAAGTTCTTATGGTGCTGCTATGTATAAAGCTCAAGAAGGTGCAAAAACTATTTTACCAACTGAAGGTAAAATCTTATTCAGTGTTAATGATTTGGATAAACCTCAAATCGTTGATTTAGCAAGAGGATATTACGATGCAGGATTTGAATTGGTTGCTACTGGTGGAACATATGCTTTATTAAAAGAAAATGGATTACCAGTTGAAAAAATTAAAAAGATTCAAGAAGGTAGACCACACATTATGGATGCTATTACTAATAATGATTTAGCAATGGTTATCAATACTCCAAGTGGTAAACAATCTGCTCATGATGATAGTTATATCAGAAAATCTGCTATCAAAATGAGAGTACCTTATATGACAAATATTGCTGCTGCAAAAGCTGCATTAGAAGGTATTATGGAAATGAAAATTCATGGTAGTCATGAAGTCAGATCATTACAAGAATATCATAAAGCGATTAAATAATTGATGAAGAATCACTCATTTGATGAGTGATTCTTTTCTTTTACTAGAAAAGAAAGTATAAAGAAGGTATAATTGATTACAAAGGAGGATGAAATTATGAATGGATTCATCATTTTTGCAATCATTGTTGTACTTATTTTATTGTATGTTTGGATGACATATAACTCACTTATTCGTTTAAGAAATCAAGTGAAAACAAATTGGGCACAAATTGATGTCTTATTAAAAAGACGTGCTGATTTAATTCCTAATTTGGTTGAAACAGTAAAAGGTTATGCAAAACATGAAGATGAAACTTTACAAAAAGTGATTCAAGCAAGAAATACATATGTGACTGCAACAACTCCAGAAGAACAAATGGAATCAACTGGAGAATTAACACAAGCTTTAAATAAATTGATGATGCTTCAAGAAGCTTATCCTGATTTGAAAGCAGATACTCAATTTACACAATTACAAACTGAATTATCTGAAACAGAAAATAAGATTTCTTTTTCAAGACAATTCTATAATGATTCAGTTTATTCTTACCATAATAAAATTGAAATGTTCCCTTCTAAAATTATTGCTTCAATGTTTGGTTTTAAACCTGTAAAATTCTTTGAAGTCAGTCAAGAAGACAGAGTAAATCCAAAGGTTAAATTTTAATGAAAAAATTTTTTACTAGTCTTTGCGTTGCTTTTTTCATAGGGATTCTTTATATTTCACCTACAAATGCATTAGATTTAGAAAAAATAAATATGGATGTTCATGTGCGCTCAGATGGGAGCGCACATATTGTTGAAAAATGGAATATTGATGTCGATGAGGGAACTGAGATTTATAAGGTTTATGAAAATATGGGGAAATCTAAAATTTCTCATTTGAAAGTAGAAGATGAAAATGGATATCGTTATCGTGATATTGGGCGATGGGATATCGATGCTTCTAAAGAAGAGAAAGATGGTCGCAGTGGTTTGGTTGTTGATGGCGATCATTATGAAATTTGTTTTGGAATTGGGGATTATGGGCAAAGAGAATATACTTTTTCTTATGATATTTCTCATTTCATCAAAGAATATGAAGATGCACAAGGAATTCATTTTGGCTTCTTCTCAAATATGGCATTAGAACCAAGAGATGTAACAATTCGTTTGGATAGTGATTTTCCAATAGATGATGCTCATAATGATATATGGGGATTTGGTTATCATGGGGATGTCCAATTCGATGATCATGGTATTGTTATGCAAACCAATTCTCGTTTATCTCAAGATCAATCAATGGTTTTATTGATGCGTTTTGAACCAGGATTGTTTTCAAATCCTGAAGTGATTCATCGTAGTTTTGAAGAAGTTTATGATGATGCTATGTCTGGCTCTGATTACGATGATTCATTTGATCCTAGGGCGAGAATATTTGTTTGGATTGGCATTGTTTGTTTGGTTACTGTTTTAATGACAGTGATTGTTACTGCGATTACACATACAAGCAAAAAGGCATCTACAGATTGTACCTTTGATGATGGTATTCCTTTAAGACCATCAAAAGATATACCAATGTTTAGAGAATTGCCTTGTCATCATGATATTTTCTTATTCTATTATCTTGCTAGAAAATGTCATCTTATTGGAAATGATGATAAAGATGGTTTGATTGCAGCTATACTTTTAAAATGGGTAAGAGAAGGTAAAATTCATTTAGAAAAAGTGAATTATAAAGTTTTATTTTTTAATCGTGAAAGATCTGAATTTGATTTCCAATCTATTCATCAAGTAGAAAACTCATTGGAAAGACAATTATTAGATATGATTAAAAAAGCTTCTGGTGAAAATTTAAAACTAGAAGAGGGAGAATTATCAGATTGGTTTGGAGAACATTATTCAAAGATTGATTCTTGGTTTGATTTTATTGATGATGTTGTAGAAAATCAATTAAGACAAGAAAAACTTTTAAAATTAGAAGTGACAGAACATCGTTTTTTAGGAATTAAATATCATAAAGATCATGATGTTTATCATGCGTCATTAAGAGAAGAAATGGAACATATTATTGGTATGAAACGTTTCTTAGAAGATATGAGTTTGATTCATGAAAAAGAAATGATTGAAGTCACGATTTGGGAAGATTATTTGATCTTTGCAGCAATCTTAGGTATTGCTGATAAAGTACAAAAACAAATTGGAGAAGTGTGTCCTCAATTTGAAGATGTTTCTTCTATCAATTCATTTGATACGTATTATATTGCACGTTCATTTGCACGTAGTAGTGTAAGTGCAATGCAGTCTTCTCGTTCAAGTGGTAGTGGAGGAAGTTCATCTTTTGGAGGAGGAGGTTCTTTCTCTGGTGGTGGAGGCGGAGGAGTCCGCTAACAGAAAGGTGATTTATATGAAAAAATTAGGTTTAATTGCAGTGTCTTGTGCAATGCTGTTATCAGGATGTTCTCTTTTTGAAAAAGATGAAATTGCACCAGAATTGTCTTTAACGAAAAAAAGAATTATCGTAGATTTAAATAGTGATATTGATTATTTATCTTATGTTGAAAAAGCAGAAGATGAAACAGATGGTGATTTAAAAGGTAAAGTCACTTATAATTCTATTGAAACAAATAAAAAAGGATATCAAGAAATTACTTATACAGTAGAAGATGATAGTGGAAATAGTACTTCTAAAAAATTAGGTGTGAATGTTGTGAAAATGTTTGAAGGTGGAGTTTATAGTCCTGAAGATGTGGAAGCAAAACCTGTGGATGATCCTGAAGATATTACAGTCTTAATTAATAAACTTCATTCTATTCCAAAAGGTTGGGAACCTGATGATTTGGAACCTTCAATTGATAATCCAGGTCAAATGTTAAGAAAAGAAGCCAATGAAGCTTATACTCGTTTTTATAAAGATGCAAAAGCAAAAGGAATTGCAATTTATTCTATTTCAGGATATAGAAAATCTGCAACTCAAGATTTGTATTGGAACAATCAAGTGAGAGTTCATGGTGTAGAATATGCTTCACAATACAGTGCATATCCTGATCGTAGTGAACATCAACTTGGTTTAACTATGGATGTGTCTTATAAAACAACCGGAGATCGTTTAAGTGAATCAGTAGAAACAAGTGAAATTGGACAATTTATTGTTCATCATGCTCATGAATATGGATTTATTTTAAGATATCCTAAAGATAAAGTAGCCATTACAAACTATGGTTATGAACCTTGGCATATTCGTTATGTCGGTGTTGATTTGGCAACAAAACTACATGAATCTGGTTTAACTTTAGATGAATATTATGGAGAATAGGAGAATTTATGGAAACTGCAAAATTTTATAAAGTGTCTTTAGAAGAATTTAAAAAAGGTTTTGGTGAATATTGCCAAGATGAACAAGAAATGGTCAATGTTTATCAAGAAATTCAATTACCAAAAAGAGCGACAAGAGGTTCTGCGGGATATGACTTTTATACACCAATGACGATTGATTTAAAACCGGGAGAATCTATTAAGATTCCTACAGGAATTCGTTGTGAAATGAATGAACGTTGGGTGTTAATGATTTATCCACGTAGTGGATTAGGATTTAAATATCGTTTACAATTAAATAATACAGTAGGCATTATTGATAGTGATTATTTCTACTCAGACAATGAAGGACATATCTTTATCAAAATAACAAATGATTCTAAAGAAGGTAAAGACGTTCATGTAGAAAAAGGACAAGGTTTTGCTCAAGGACTATTTATGCAATATGGCCTTGTAGAAGATGATGATGCATGTGAAGTGCGTAATGGAGGATTTGGGAGTACAACCAAATAAATGTCTATGAAAAAAATATTATCTATTATGATGTGTGCATTTCTTTTAACAGGATGTTTTGGTTCTAAAGAACCAGTAGTAGAAGAAAAGCCAAAAGAAGAAAGTGTTTCTTTTGTAGCTGTAGGTGATAATTTAATGTATGAAAAATTATTACAAGAAGCCAAAACAGAAGAAGGTTATGATTTTACACCATTCTATAACAATATTAAAAGTTCAATTCAAAGTGCAGATGTTGCATTTGTGAATCAAGAAACAATTTTGGGTGGAGATCATTTAAAAGCAAAAGGATATCCAAACTTTAATACTCCTGAGATCATGGCGAAAAATTTACAAGATGTTGGATTTGATGTTGTCAATGGAGCAACAAATCACTCTTTAGATCAAGGTGGAAAAGCTTTAAAAAATTCTATTGAAGTTTTTAAACACTATCCAGATTTAACTTATTTAGGATTGTATGAATCAAAGGAAGATAGAGATACTATTCGCGTGATGGAAAAGAATGGTATTAAGATTGCTTGGTTATCTTATAATCAAATGAATAATGGACATAAGATGCCTAATTCTTATTGTTTAAATTTATTTGATGAAGACGTTATTAAAAAAGATGTTCAAAAAGCAAAAGAAATTAGTGATTGTGTGATTGTGTCATGTCATTGGGGTAATGAATATGAAACAACTGCGAATTCTTTCCAAAAGAAATATGCAAAATTATTTGCTGACTTAGGCGTAGATGTTGTGCTTGGAACACATTCCCATACACTTCAACCTGTAGAATGGGTGGAAGGAAAAGATGGACATCGTACATTGGTTGCTTATAGTCTAGGAAATTTTGTTAGTGGAATGATGGAAGAAGAAACACAACTTGAAGGGATGTTATCTTTTGATGTTAAGAAAAAAGATGGTCAATGTGTTGTTGAAAATGTTCTTTTAACACCAATGGTGAATCATTATGAAATTTCTAATTTAAAAGATGCCTATGGAACACGTCATGGTTTTACAGTGTATAAACTTGATGAATATAGTGAAGGATTGGCTTCACAACATGGTTTGAATGGGTATCAAGGAATCTCTATTGATGTCAATCGTATGCAAAATAAAGTCAAAGATCGTATTGATTCTCAGTTTTTAAAAGCGAGTGAATAATTCAAGAAAGTGTCTAATATAGACACTTTCTTTTCTTTATATGGGTAAAAAGAGCTATAAAAAAAATAATAAGTGTGCTATAATACGGATGATAAACTAGAAAATAGGAGAAAAATATGATTGGCTATTATAATTACACAGTAATATTAACGTATTTAAGTTTACTTAGTGCTATATTTGGAACTCAGCTTGCTTTTAATGGGCAATCTAAATATGCGTTGATTTGTTTGTTTATGTGTGGTGCTTTTGATGCTTTTGATGGTATCGTTGCACGTTCTAAAAAAGATAGAACTGTAGAAGAAAAGAAATTTGGTATTCAAATTGATTCTTTAGTAGATATGTTTAGTTTTGGTGTTTTCCCAACATTCATTGCTTATGCCATGGGGTTAAAAGGAATAGGTTGGTTTGTTGTCTTTAGTTTGTATAGTATTGGAGCAGTGAGTCGTTTAGGTTATTTCAATGTTTCAGAAGAAATGAGACAACAACAAACAACTGAAAAAAGAAAATATTATCAGGGATTACCTGTGACTGTATCTGCTTTAATTTTCCCAACAATCTACCTTATTTTAACAATGTTGAATTTAAGTTCATCAACATTTTTAATGGTTTATGGTGCGTCAATGTTGGTTGTGGCAGTTGCATTTGTCACAGATTTTAAAGTTTTTAAACCTGGGTTAAAAGGAATTTTAGCTATGGGTGTGGTTGGAATTGCTGTAATGATTGGATTATTGATGTTATAATGATTTACGATCGTTCAGGCAATGAAGTTATTGTTGATCAAAGTCAAAATAACTTATTAAAATTATTATATTCTCATGTACTAGGAAGATGTTTACTTAAAGTGTTAACCCTTCCTTTTATTACCTATTTAGGTGGTATTTACATGAGTTCTTCATTATCAAAACACAGAATTCAACCTTTTATTCAAAACAATCATATTGATATGACACAGTATGAAGAATCAAACTATCATTCTTATAATGAGTTTTTTACAAGAAAAATCAAAAATGGAAAAAGACCTCTTGTTGGCAATGAGGATACTTTAATTGCGCCAGCAGATTCTAAACTTTCGTATTATTCTATTCAAGAAGATACTCATTTATTGATTAAAGATTCATTATATACAGTGGGTGATTTATTAAAAAATGATGATTTAGCAAAAGAATTTCATGGTGGAACATGTCTTATTTTTAGATTGACTGTCGATGATTATCATCGTTATTGTTTTATTGATGATGGAACAAAGGAAGATGATGTGTATATTTCAGGAATATTCCATACAGTTAATCCCATAGCGAATGATTACTATCCTATTTATAAACAAAATTCACGTTCGTATTCATTGTTGCATACAGAACATTTTGGTGATGTGATTTATATGGAAGTCGGAGCAACTATGGTTGGTAAGATTGTGAATCATGATTGTCATCATTTTCATAAAGGTGATGAAAAAGGTTATTTTGAATTTGGTGGTTCTACAATTGTTGTAATGTTTAAAAAAGACATTGTGACTATTGATGAAGATATTATAAAAAATACAAAAACATATGATGAAACACGTGTTTTAATGGGTGAAAAAATTGGTGTGAGAACACAGAATTTATAATGAAAAGACAAAAAAGGAGGAAAAGAAATGTCAAAAGTTATAGCCATTACGAATCAAAAAGGTGGTGTTGGTAAAACAACAACAAGTGTAAATTTAAGTGCAGCCTTAGCATATTTAAGAAAGAAAGTGCTATTAATTGATATAGATCCTCAAGCAAATGCAACTCAAGGAATTGGTGTTGATCGTGCACAATTGGAATTAACAGTTTATGATGCTATTATTCAAGGAACTCCTTTAAATGAAATTATTGTTCACACAGATGTACAAGGTTTGGATATTGTCCCTGCAAATATTGATCTTGCAGGTGTTGAAATTGAATTATCACAAGTCAAATCTGGAAGAGAACAAAGATTAAAGAAAAGACTTGATGAAGTGAAAGATCAATATGATTATGTTATTATTGATTGTCCTCCGGCATTAGGTTTATTAAATACAAATGCTTTAACTGCTGCTGATGCAGTATTGATTCCTGTTCAATGTGAATACTATGCACTCGAAGGGTTAACTCAATTATTAAATACAATTTTATTAACACAAAAAGTATTCAATGAAGATTTAACAATTGAAGGTGTATTGCTTACAATGTTAGATTCTCGTACAAATTTAGGTATTGAAGTTTCTCAAGAAGTAAGAAAATATTTTAGAGAAAAAGTTTACGAAGTGGTTATTCCTAGAAATATCAAATTATCTGAAGCTCCATCAGAAGGGTTAAATATTTTTGATTATGATAAATCTTCAGAAGGAGCAAAAGCCTATGCTAAATTGGCTAAGGAAGTGGTGAAACGCAATGGCAACAAGTAGAAAAAATAAAAAATTAGGAAAAGGATTGGATGCTATTTTTAATGAAACATTGCAAAATGGTGATTTACAATCAATGATTAGTGAAATTGAAAAGAAATCTCCTCAAATGACTCAAGTAGAAATTCCATTAAAAGATATTCGTCCAAATCCATATCAACCAAGAAAACATTTTGATGAAGAAAAATTAAATGAATTGGCTGTTTCTATTAAAGAACATGGTATTTTCCAACCAATTATTTTAAAACAATCTATTCACGGTTATGAAATTGTTGCAGGTGAAAGACGTTTTAGAGCAGCAACAATTGTTGGTTTAGAAACTGTTCCAGCTATTATTGTTGATTTTACAGATGAGCAAATGATGGAAATTGCTTTACTTGAAAATATTCAAAGAGAAGATTTGAACGCTATTGAAGAAGCACAAGCTTATCACACAATGATGGAAAAACTTGATTTAACTCAAGAACAATTGTCTAAACGTGTTGGGAAATCTCGTGCTCATATTGCCAATACTGTTCGTTTATTAAAAATGCCAGAACAATTACAAAACTATGTTTTGGATGGTATTTTAACAATGGGACATATTAAACCATTGATTACTATTGATGAAAATAAAGCTTTAGAAATTGCAAAAAAAGCAGTTGATGAAAACTTGTCTGTAAGACAAGTTGAAGATATTGTAAAAGGTGTAAAATTACAAAATGCACGTAAAGAAAAACCTAAGGTAGAAAGATCAAAAGAATCTGTCTATGTTGAAGGTTTGCTTAGAAAAAAATATCGTACAAAAGTAAAATTAAAAGATAATTCTATTACAATTAAGTTTACTGATACTGATGATTTAAATAGAATTCTTGAATTAATGGGTGTTATTGAAGACTAAAGATAGAGTAATCTATCTTTTTTTAAAGGAAGTGAAGATATGAAAAGAAAAATTAATTTACTAGAAGGACCTATATTTCCAACATTAATGAAACTGGCTTTACCAATTATGGGAACTTCGCTTATTCAAATGGCTTACAATTTAACAGATATGATTTGGATTGGTAGAATTGGTGCAGAGGCAGTGGCTTCTGTAGGTAGTGCTGGTATGTACATGTGGCTATCAAATGGAATCAGTACCCTTGTTAAAATGGGTGGCCAAGTCAATGTTGGTCAATCTATGGGTGCGAAAAATAAAGATCAAGCAACACATTATGCTTCAGCATCTTTACAATTAGGAATTATGTTTGGTCTGATCTATGGTTTAATCACTTTATTTTTCCATAAACAAATGATTTCATTTTTTCATTTGACTTCTCCTGATGTCATTAGAGATGCAGAAATTTATTTGATTATTACTTGTGGATTTGTTGTTATTAACTTTTTGAATCAAATCTTCACAAGTTTAATGACGGCTATTGGGAATAGTCATCATCCTTTTGTAGCAACAACTGTTGGTTTGGTTGTGAATATCATCCTTGATCCAATCTTTATCTTTGGATTGGATATGGGTGTTTTAGGTGCTGCAGTTGCAACTGTTATTGCACAAACAATTGTTTTAGCAAATATGATTTATCATGCTCGTCGTGATCATATCTTATTTGATGGGGTGTCTTTAAGAAAACGTAATGAATCTCGTATTTTTAAAAACATTATCAAAATAGGTGCACCAATTGGTATTCAAAGTATGTGTTTTACTTTTATTTCAATGGTTATTGCAAGATTTATTGCTGGTTATGGAGATGTCGCTATTGCAGTTCAAAAAGTAGGATCACAAATTGAATCTATTTCATGGATGAGTGCGGAAGGATTTGGAAGTGCCTTGAATGCATTTGTTGCTCAAAATTATGGAGCAAATGATTATCAACGTGTAAGAAAAGGAACTTTCTCTGCATTAAAGACAAGTTTGGTATGGGGATCAATGACAACATTTGTATTATTGGTTTTCCCAGGTATGATTTTCTCAGTATTCATTAATGAAGCAGATATCATTCCTTTAGGTGTTGATTATTTAAGAATTCTTGGTTTTTCTCAATTGTTTATGTGTGTAGAAAGTACACTTGCGGGAGCACTTAATGGTTTAGGAAAAACATTTATTCCTTCTTCTGTATCCATTACTTTAACAGCAGCAAGAATTCCTCTTGTGATGTTACTTTCAGCAACAGCTTTAGGTTTAAATGGAATTTGGTGGTCAATTTCTATTTCAAGTATATGTAAAGGATTGGTCATTACAGCATGCTTCTTATATGTCTTTAAGAAAATGCATATTGACCAAAACATTGTGGAATAATGAGGTATTTTGTGGGATTACAAAATACCCCTTTTTTATATAGGAATATTGTTATATAATGATTATAAGGTTTAATATCATTATCATTGACAAAAATCAAATGATTGAATACGATGAATATATTAGAAATGAGGAGGACATATATGAAAATTATAACTGATACAGGTTCTTTATTTTCACCTGAAGAAGGTAAAAAAATGGGGATTGATGTTTTGCCTTTAAATGTCACAATAAATAAAAAAAGTTATCAAGAATTTGTAGATATTCAAAGCCCAGAGTTTTTAAAATTAATTGATGAAGGGCATATGCCAACTTCATCTCAACCATCTATTGGTTTAACTATGGAATTGTTTGAAAAATATAGTGATGAAGAAATCTTAGTGATTAATATGGCAGATGGTTTATCTGGAACATATCAAAGTACATTGGGTGTAAAACAAGGTATGGATCATAATGAAAATATTCATGTTATGAATTCTATGACACTTTGTGCACCACAACGTTATTTGATTGAAAAAGCAGTACGATTAAGAGATGCAGGACATGCATTAGAACATATTAAACAAGAATTACATAAAAGTATTGCAACTGAAACTTCATTTTTGATTCCAAATGATTTTGGTTATTTAAAACGTGGTGGTCGTTTAACTCCACTTGCTGCGACTGTAGGAAGTATGTTACGTATTAAACCAATTATGATCAAAACTCGTGATGGAAAAAGAATTGAAAAATTCACAATGAAAAAAACAATGAAGAGTGCGATTAAAGAAGTTGTAAAATATATGAAAGAAAATGGTGTGAATGAAGATTATAAAATTTTCATTTCACACGCAAATGTTTTAGAACAAGCAAAATCTATTTTAGGTATGCTTCATGAAGCATTTGAAAATGTTACAATTGAATTATATGATTTATCTCCAGCTTTCATTACTCAAGGTGGACCTGGATGTATTGCTATTCAAATGATTAAAATGTAAAAAAGAATGTATCTTAAGATACATTCTTTTTTTCTAAATAATCAATCACATCATTTAATGACTCAAAGATTTCAGTTGTCATATTTTGATAATATTTTTCCGGCATTTTCATGTCCGGTATACAAATCACATCAATGTTTCCATCATAGGCTGCTTGTATTCCAGGTTCACTGTCCTCTAAGACAATGGCTTCATGAGGAAGGACATGGAGTTTATGACAAGAGTTGAGAAAAACTTCTGGATGAGGTTTCCCTCGAGAAACTTCATCACCACAGATAGAATCATCGAAGTAATGTTCGATATGAGCTAAAGAAAGTATTTCATCAACACGCTTTCTTTGGCTTGAAGTGGCAACGATTGTACGATAATGATGTTGTTTTAAATACTCTAAAAGTTCGATCAATCCTTTTTTGAGTGGTACACCTTGTGTTTTAAAAATATATTCAACACGTTCATGTGTTTTTTTAATCAGATTTTCTACTGGAAAATCTGGACCATAGACTTCATAAAAACGTTGATGAATATCGGGTATTGTTTTCCCTAGTAATGTTTTATAAAAATCTATAGACATTGAAAGATTCATTTCCTTTAAGACAAATTGATAGGCTTGAAAAGTGACAGTTTCACTATCAATCATTAACCCATCCATATCAAAGATAATCGCTTTTTTCATAAAAATCTCCTTTTAAAGTATAGAAATAAATAAGAGTAGAGAGATAAACATTGTGAGTTTTTTGATACATGTCATGAGTGTTTTTTTATCCATGTCATGAGACCTCCTTTATAATATATGAACGTTCGTTCATATGTCATCATTATCATAATCCAATTTCATCGATTTTTAAATCGATATAGTAATTTATTTTTTCTATGACTTTTTTATGAGACTATAAGAAAATGAATTTGATAAAATTAATCTCATTCTATCAATATTATTTTGATTATTTTTAATGTTTATATTATAATAAAAAAGGTTTGGAGGTTATACTATGAATAACATGATTGAAAGATTAGAAAGTATCGCTAGAAGATATGAAGAATTAAATGAAATTTTAATGGATCCTAGTATTGCTAGTGATATTAATAAAATGACTGAAACAACAAAAGAACAAGCAACTTTAGAAGCTGCTTATCGTTTATATCAAGAATATAAAGATGTATTAAATGGTATTGAAGAAGCCAAAGAATTATTAAAGGAAGATGATCCTGAAATTAGAGAAATGGCTGAATTAGAATTATCTGAATTAGAAGATAAAAAACCAGTTTTAGAAGAAAAATTACAATTAGAATTGATTCCAAAAGATCCAAACGATAATAAAAATGTTATTGTAGAAATTCGTGGAGCAGCTGGTGGAGATGAAGGAAATATCTTTGCTGGAGATTTATATAGAATGTATGTAAAATATGCAGAATCACAAGGATGGAAAATTGAAATTATGGAAGCACAAGAATCTGATGCAGGTGGATATGCTTTGATTTCATTTATGGTCAAAGGTGAAGGTGTATATTCTAAATTGAAATTTGAATCTGGGTCTCACCGTGTACAACGTGTTCCTAAGACAGAAACACAAGGACGTGTACATACTTCAACAGCAACTGTTCTTGTTATGCCAGAAGCTGAAGAAGTGGATGTTGAAATTAATCCTGGAGATTTAAGAATTGATACTTATCGTGCCTCTGGAGCAGGTGGACAACATATCAATAAAACTGACTCTGCAGTACGTATTACGCATATTCCTACAGGAACTGTAACAACTTCTCAAGATGGTCGTAGTCAACATGACAATAAAGACAAAGCAATGAGAGCTATGCGTACGAAATTATTTGAAATGAAATTACGTGAACAAGAAGAAGCTTTAGGTAGTGAAAGACGTAGTAAAATTGGTAGTGGAGATAGAAGTGAAAAAATCAGAACTTACAACTATCCTCAAAACCGTGTTACTGACCATAGAATTGGTTTAACAATTCAACAATTAGATCGTATTATGGAAGGTAAATTAGAAGATATTATTTTGGCTTTAATTAATGAAGATCAAAGATTAAAACTTGCTGGAGAAGAAGAATAATGACAGTTAGAGAATTAATTCATCAAACTGAAGATCAATTAGATGAAAAAAATAAAGATTGTAATGTGGCAAAAGTATTATTTTATCATTTGGCACATAAAGAACCTCATCAATTGTATTTAATGATGGATGAAGACGTTGATGAAGAATTATATCAAGCTTTTCAAGAAGGTATGAATCGTTATATGAATGGAGAACCTATTCAATATATCAAAGGGAAAGAAACATTCTTTTCTCGTGATTTTACTGTGAATGAAAATGTATTGATTCCTCGTTATGAAACAGAAGAATTGGTTGAAAATATTTTATATAAAATTGATGATTATTTTGAAGATTATAAAAAAATCATTTTATGTGATGTCGGAACAGGTTCAGGAGCAATCGCTGTCTCATTGGCTTTAGAAGAACCAAAGTTAAATGTTTATGCAACTGATATTAGTCATGAGGCTTTAGAAGTTGCAAGATTAAATGCTGATGATTTGGGTGCAAATGTGACATTCTATCAAGGAGATATGTTACAACCATTGGTGAATCATGATATTAAAGTAGATATCTTTGTTTCTAATCCACCTTATATTCCTAATGAACAAGATATTGAAAGTGTTGTTAAAGATAATGAACCTCATGTTGCTTTGTTTGGAGGAAATGATGGTTTATACTTCTATCGTAAGATTTTTTCTCATGCAAAAGAAGTGATTAAAGATCGTGCTTTATTAGCATTTGAAATGGGATTCGATCAAAGAGAATTAATGTGTGAAGCAGTAGAACACTATTTTCCAGGTATCCGTTATGAAATCATTAAAGATATTAATGGTAAAGATCGTATGTTATTTATCTATTATCATTTAGATTAGGCGATGGATATGATACTAGAAACAGAACGTCTGTATTTAAGAACGTTGGAAATCAATGATGCAATAAGAATGAGTCAATATCGTAATAAACCAGAAGTGGCTCAATTCCAATCTTGGAAAAGTTATTCTATTGAAGATGCAATGAAACGCATTGAACAATGTTTAAAGATTGATGATTACCATCAACCACGTACTGACTATCATTTGGCTATTATTTCAAAAGAACACAATCAAATGATTGGTGATCTCTTTGTTGATGTTGTGAATAAACGTGTATTTTGTTTAGGATATACATTGGATAGTGATTATTGGTCTCAAGGATTTGCTTTTGAAATTGTAGATGCTTTTTTGAAATATATGAAAGAAGAATATCATTTTCAAAAAGCCATATGTTATGCTTATTATGATAATGTACGTTCTAAGAATTTATTAAGAAAATTAGGTTTTATCAAATTTGAAGAATCATATTATTATGGTGATGAAGGATTTGTCAAAAGGTTATAAAGGACGAAAGTCCTTTTTCTTTTTGTATTCATAGATTTTTCATAAATAAACGCTATAATAAAAACAAAGAGGGGTGTTATTATGAAGGTTTTATTGGTTGAAGATGAAAAATTAGTGCGTTTGTTTATTAAAGAATATTTTGCAAAAAAAGATGCTGAAGTTGTTGAAGCAAGTGATGGACATCAAGGACTAGAATTGCTTGATGAGAGTTTTGATGTTGTCTTATTAGATATTATGATGCCTGGTATTGATGGATATGAAGTTTGTAAGTTAATTCGTCAAAGAAGTGATGTTCCTATTTTGTTTATTAGTGCTTTAAGTGAAGATGAAAATAAATTAAAAGGATTTGATGTAGGAGCAGATGATTTTATTTCTAAACCTTTTACACCTTCTGTTCTTTATGCAAAATGTAATGCATTGGTCAAAAGAATGAATAAGAATGAAAAGATTATTCATGAAGGAATTATTGAAGTGAATGAAGATACTCATGAAGTCTCTGTTGATCACGAACTTGTTCAATTATCATATAAAGAATATTCTATGTTAATGTATTTTATTGAAAATAAAAGAAAAGTATTATCGCGTGATCAACTTCTAGATTATTTATGGGGATATGATTATTATGGTGATCAACGTATTGTTGATACTTATGTAAAGAAGTTAAGAAAGAAATTAAATGGAGCGTCTTCTTATATTCAAACAATTGTGAAAGTTGGTTATATGTTTGATATTAAGGAGAAAGAATAATGAAAAAACATTCTTTTAGCTTACTTACCAAAATAGCGTTAATGATTTTCTTAGGTGCTATTTTGGTATTGGGTAATGAAATTAGAATTGGAATTAGTCGATATATTAAAAATACATTGGAGACTGATGCCAATGCTACAAAAGTAAGCTTAGATCGTTTTTCTAAAGCCTATGGAGAGAAGAGTTCTTATAAGAAAGTGAGTCTTCATTCTCCTTTATTTATGGATTTATATAAAGATGCTCTTGGTGTAGATAATACAAAGATTAAATGTCTTGTTGATAAGAATGGAAATATTCTTGATATTTCTCGTGAAGGAATTGAAGAAAATCCAGTTTTAGGTATATTTGTCACTGAAAATAAAGAAATTGGGAATTGGCCAACATCAATATCTTTAGAATCACTTACGACAAAAGAATTAAAGACTGTTGAAAAGTATTTGTATGAACATACTGATCAAACCAATACTTTGCGTATTTCACTAGTGGAAGACAGCATGGTTTATAATATGCATGAAGGTGTAGAGGAATGTATTGTGAGTGAATTGATTTTTAATGATGAAACAATTTTGTCTCATGATCTTCCAGGAAAGAAGAGAGTGATTTTTGGAAATATTAATTTTTATGAAAGTTACAATTTAGAAATCTATTTTTATAATGAAATGAGAGATAATTTAAGTAGTATTTCTCCTAATGGTCAAGTGGAAGGCGAAGCCTTGATTTTTGACTATACAAATTCTATTAAAGGTCTTAAACATAATATTAAAAACAACTTTGATGGATTTATACATAAAGGAGAAGCATTGCCTTCTACCAATTATGCTGATTATTTTTTATTGTCCCCCTATGTATATAAAGGTAAACATTATTCTACTTTGATGTTAAGACTCATTGATTGGAAGCTATTGAATGATAATATGAGCAGTCACATGAATGATCAAGAAATACTTGATCAAATTACTGTAGGCTATGTTTTGGCTACACAGGAATATGATAATCTCATAGAGAATGCCATTTTACAATTTATGAAAGACAATTCTTCAACATATATGTTAACAATTGTTTTGATTATTCTTTTATGTATTGTTATTTCATATGGTGTAATTGAGCCTATTCGTCGTGTTGAGACAGTGGCTAAACATATTGCGAGAAAAGAATTTGATTATCCATTGGATATCAAAAGAGGTGATGAACTTGGAGATTTGTCACGTAGCATTGATATGATGAGAAATGAATTAGAAAAAACGATTGATAGTTTGTATAAAGAGATTGATCGTGTAACACAGTTAGAAGAAGTCCGTAAAGAATTTGTTTCTAACTTTACTCATGAAATCAAAACACCATTAGGTATTATTAATGGATTTAGTGAACTAGTGGAATTAGAACAAGATGAAACAAAGAGAAATGAATATATTAAAATTATTCAACAAGAAACAAAAAGAATTAATGATTTGGTACTCGCAATGCTGGATTTATCAAAGTTAGAATCAAAGAAAATTGCTCTTAAAATAGAGGATATTGATTTATTGGATGTTGTCAATGAATCTGTAGATTCATTGATGTATTTGGTGAAAAAGAAAAATATTCAATTAGAATTGGATTTAGATAATGCACCTATAAGAGCCGATTATTTTAAAATCAAAATGGTTATTGATAACTTTATTAGTAATGCTTTGCGTTATACAGAAGAAAATAAGAAAATATGTATTCATCTTGATGATCACAGTTTTAGTGTTGAAAATGAAGGCGCACATATTTCAGACGAAGATTTACAAAAGGTTTGGTATACTTTTTATAAAGTGGATAAAGCTAGAAATAATGAAGGTACAGGTTTAGGATTGGCAATTTGTAAAGCTGTTCTTGAACAACATCATTTTGAATATTCTGTAGAAAATACAGATTTAGGTGTTCGATTTACATTTTTATTTTAAGATGAATCACTCTCATGTGATTCATCTTTTTCTTATTTTGTTTTTCATGTTATAATGAACGCGGATGTGATGAATATGAAAGAAAATTTATTAGATAAAAAGAAATGTTATGTCGTGGGTGTTTCTGGAGGATGCGATTCGATGTATTTATTAGATACATTGAGAGAAAAAGGATATCGTGTCTTGGTTGCACACGTGAATTATAATTATCGCCATGATAGTCATGTTGATTTTCGTTTGGTAAAGGATTATTGTTGTCGTTATCAAATTCCTTTTTATTATTGTGAATTTCATGAGAATGATTATACTGGGGGTAATTTTCAAGATCAGGCCAGAATGATGCGTTATACTTTCTATCAAGATATTTATAAGATGTATCATTGTGATGGATTGATTTTAGGACATCAATATGATGATCATTTAGAAAATATTTATATGCAATTAGAACATCATTCTACAGTTTTCTATTTAGGTATAAAAGAAGTGAATCATGTAGAAGGTATGACTATTATTAGACCATTACTTGACTATACCAAACAAGATATTGTAGATTTATGTTGTCAAAAGCATATACCTTATCATGATGATTATACTAATTTTGAAACGGATTTTGAAAGAGATCGTGTGCGTAATACAGTCTTGAATCATTATACAAAAGCACAAAAAGAAGAACTTTTTTTAAGAGCTTCAAAGCATAATCAAAGAATGGAAGCTTTAGAACAAGAAGTGATGCCTTATTATAAGGAGTATACACAAGCACAAACGATTACTTATTCTTCTATACCGGAACATTTGATGGATATATTTTTATATCTCGTCTTAAAAGATAAAATGATGACACAATTGATTTCTTATTCATTAATTTGTGAAATAAAGAAACAACTCAAGAGTTCAAAACCAAATATAGCAATGAATTTACCAGTTAATTATGTGTTCATAAAAGAATATGATAATATAGGCATCATTGAGAATCAAATATCTAATGATTATAGTTATCGATTCCATGAATTGAAAGAATTTCATTGTTCGAATTTTACACTTACAGATCATGGGCATGAACATCAAGGTGTTCCTTTGACTTCTGATGATTTTCCAATAGAAATAAGAAATATACGTCCGGGTGATCGTATTCAAACATTAGCTGGAACAAAAAAGGTTTCTCGTCTGTTTATTGATGCGAAAATTCCTATGTATAAAAGAAAAAGATGGCCGCTCTTAGTGAATCGTAAAGGGACCATTGTTTTGGTGCCAAATATTGCAAAAAACATTGATTATTTAACTACAAATTCAAATGTTTTTGTGTTAGAATAAAGGAGCTATTGTAAGGAGTGATAAGTATGCATAAAGATGTAAAAGAAATATTATATTCACAAGAAGAAATTGTACAAATATGTAAAGATTTAGGTCAAAGAATTACAAAAGATTATCAAGATAAAGATGTTATTCTTATTGGGTTATTAAAAGGTTCAGTTCCATTTTTAGCTGAATTATCTAAATATATTGAATTGGACGTTGCATTTGATTATATGAATGTAAGTAGTTATGATGGTGTTCAATCAGGATCTTTAAAAATCAAAAAAGATTTAGATGAAGACGTAAAAGGAAAACATTTATTACTTGTAGAAGATATCTTAGATACAGGTAAAACTTTAACAACTGTGAAACAATTGTTATTAGATCGTGGTGCATTATCTGTTGAAATCGCAACAATGTTAGATAAAAAAGAAGGAAGAAAATATCCAATTACTGCAAAATATGTTGGACGTGAAATTCCTAATGCTTTTGTTATTGGATTTGGTTTAGATTTCAATGAAAAGTATAGAAATTTACCATATATTGGTATTTTAAAAGAAGAATGTTATAAATAAAAGGAGATTATATGAATAATAAAAACAAAAGTTTATTCAAAGCGATTATGCCTTGGGTAGCTGTCATTATTCTTTTGAGCTCTTTGATTCCATTATTAAATATGGGCAAATCAAAAGAAGTGAATTACAATGAATTCATTTCTATTGTAGACAAAGAAAAAATCACAGAAATGACAGTAATGCCTGGGACTTTCGTTACAAGTATTGAAGGTCAATATGAAAAAACAGAAAAAGGAAAAACAGTTCCTTATACATTTGAAACAAATGTTCCTCAAACTGATCAAGAAATGAATTCATTGATGCAGTTATTACAAGACAAAGGAATTAAAGTCACTGTTGTTGATGCGAAAAGTAAAAATATGTTTCGCGACGTTCTTTTAAGTTTACTTCCTTATGTTATTTTATTTGGTGGAATGGTATTCTTAATGAGAAGTATTGGTGGTGGCGGTGGTGCCAATGCCAAAGCTTTCGATTTTGGAAACTCTCGTGCTAAATTAGAAAAAGATAGTAAAACAAGATTTAAAGATGTTGCTGGGGCAGATGAAGAAAAAGAAGAATTAACAGAATTGGTTGACTTCTTAAAAAGCCCTAAGAAATTCGTTAATATGGGTGCTAAAATCCCTAGAGGAGTTTTATTAGTTGGGCCTCCAGGTACAGGGAAAACATTACTTGCAAGAGCTGTTGCTGGTGAAGCTAATGTTCCTTTCTACTCAATTTCTGGTTCAGAATTCGTGGAAATGTTCGTTGGTGTTGGTGCTGGTCGTGTACGTGATATGTTTAAAAAAGCAAAACAAAATGCTCCATGTATTATTTTCATCGATGAAATCGATGCTGTAGGTCGTCAAAGAGGTACTGGTGTTGGTGGTGGACATGATGAACGTGAACAAACATTAAACCAATTACTTGTTGAAATGGATGGATTTAGCGGTAACGAAGGAATTATCATTCTTGCTGCAACAAACCGTGCTGATGTCTTAGACCCTGCATTACTTAGACCAGGACGTTTTGATAGACAAATTCAAGTTGCAAACCCTGATAAGAGAGCACGTGCTGCGATCTTACAAGTTCATGCAAGAAATAAGAAATTTACTCCAGATGTTAACTTTGATAACGTTGCACAACGTACTCCAGGATTCTCTGGTGCAGAACTTGCGAACGTATTAAATGAAGCAGCTTTACTTGCTGTAAGACAAGATCATAAATTGATTACTTTAGATGATGTTGATGAAGCTATTGACCGTGTCATCGGTGGTCCTGCGAAAAAATCACGTAAGTATACTGAAAAAGAAAGAAAATTGGTTGCATACCATGAATCTGGACATGCTATTATCGGTTTAACTTTAGAAGATGCAAATAAAGTGCAAAAAGTTACAATTATTCCAAGAGGTAATGCTGGTGGTTATAACTTAATGACACCTAAAGAAGAAACATATTTCCAAACAAAGAGTCAAATGATGGCAAGTATTACTGGATATATGGGTGGACGTGTGGCTGAAGAAGTGTTCTTCGGTGATGTGACTTCAGGTGCTCATAACGATATTGAACAAGCAACAAGAATTGCTAGACTTATGGTTACTGAACTTGGTATGTCTGATTTAGGACCTATCAAATATGCTTCAGGTCAAAATGCTGTATTCTTAGGAAGAGATTATTCTTCTCAAGACAATTCGCATTCTGGACAAATTGCATTTGAAATTGATCAAGAAGTTCGTAAGATTATTGATGAATGTTATGCACAATGTAAAGAAATTATTGTTGCTCAAAAAGACAAATTAGAAGTCATTGCAAAAGCATTATTGGAATATGAAACATTAAATGGTGAACAAATTGAATCATTATATAAAACTGGACATATGTTAGAAACTGTTGAAGAACATGATGATTCAACAACTCCACCTTCAACTCCTGTTGAAACAGTTGTAGAAGAACCTCAACAAACAGTTGATTTAGATGATGATTTATTAGATGAAATGAAATAAGCGCTTTGCGCTTATTTTTGTAAGGAGAAAAAGATATGAAAAGAAAGACAATGACTAAAGTTGTAGTATTTATTATTGTATTATGTATGATTCTTCCTTTATTAAGCTTTTTTGCAATTGGGGGTTAATATATGAAAGATTATTTGGTTAGAGGAATTGTAGATTCTAAGAACTGTCGTGTATTTGCATGTACAACAACACAATTATTAGAAATTGCTAGACAAAAACATCAAATGTGGCCAACAGCTTCGGCTACATTAGGACGTGTGATGTCTGCAACATTAATGATGGGTGCAATGAATAAAAACCATGAAAAAATGACAGTCACTATTAATGGTGGAGGTCCTATTGGAACTGTTCTTGCTACTACAAATAGTGATGGTAAAATTAAAGGTTTTGTTGCCAACCCTGAAGTTCATTATACTTATAATGATACAGGGAAATTAGCAGTAGGTTTTGCTGTTGGTAAAGAAGGAACTTTACAAGTCATTAAAGATTTGGGATTGAAGGAACCATTTGTTGGGACTGTCCCTTTACAAACAGGTGAAATTGGTGATGATTTCTCTTATTATTTCATGGCATCTGAACAAACGCCTTCTGTTGTTTCTGTAGGTGTATTGGTGAATGATACAAATGAAATCTTATCAAGTGGAGGATTTATTATTCAATTATTACCTGATGCTACTGAAGAAGATATTGAATATATTGAAAATAAAATGAAAGATTTTCCACCTGTATCATCTTTAATTCATGAAGGAAAAACACCTGAAGAAATCTTACAAATGATTTTTGATGATGTTGAATTCTTAGATACTCAAGATTTATTCTTTGAATGTGATTGTTCTCGTGAAAAAATGGAACAAGCACTTATGACAATTGGTAAAGAAGAAATGAAAGCAATGATTGATGAAGATCATGGTTGTGAAATTTCTTGTCAATTCTGTAATGAAAAATATCAATTCAGTGAAGATGAATTGAATGAACTTTATCATCATATGTAAAAGAAGGGGAACCCTTCTTTTTCTTTTGTATATATCTTTGCATATAAAAAAATATATGCTATATTGGTTGAGGTGATATTATGAAAATAGGAAATGTTGAATTAAAGAATCAAGTCATTATGGCTCCCATGGCGGGTATTACTAATGTTGCATTCCGTAAAATTATTAAGGAATTTGGAGCAGGATTGGTTGTTAGTGAAATGGTGAGTGATAAAGCACTTTGTTATGGAAATACAAAAACAATTGAAATGTTAAATGTTGATGAAAATGAACATCCAATGAGTATTCAAATTTTTGGTAGTGATGTGGATTCTATGGTGACTGCTGCAAAATTTGTAGATGAACATTCTAATTGTGATATTATTGATATCAATATGGGTTGTCCTGTAAATAAAGTTTTAAAGGCACATGCTGGAAGTTATTTGTTACAATATCCTGATCTTGTTTATGATATTGTAAAGAATGTTGTTGAAGCTGTTTCTAAACCTGTAACAGTGAAAATTCGTATTGGTTTTGATTGTGATCATATTAATTGTGTTGAAATTGCACAACTTATTGAAAAAGCAGGGGCAAGTGCTGTTGCTGTTCATGGACGTACTCGTTCTCAAATGTATGAAGGTCATGCTGATTGGTCATATATTAAAAAAGTGAAAGAAGCTGTTTCTATTCCTGTTATTGGAAACGGGGATATTAAAAATGCATTGGATGCAAAAAGAATGCTTGATGAAACAGGTTGTGATGCTGTGATGATTGGACGTGCAGCACTTGGAAATCCTTGGGTGATTAAACAAGTGGCTGAATATTTGGAACATGATATTTTATTAGAAGAACCAACATATAATGAAAAGATTGATCAATGTTTAAAACATGCAACAAGACTTATGAAAGTCGAAGGCGAAAAAAATGCAATGCGTCAAATGCGTGGACATGCACCTTGGTATATTAAAGGATTGAAGTCTGCAGCTGTTGTTAAAAATCATTTATCTAGAATTGATACATTTGATCAATTGGAAGCTATGTTAGAAGCTTATCGTTATTATTTGGAAACTGGTAATCGTGAAAAATTAGATGCTTTAGATTAAAAAATATTGATGGAATGGTCAAGAATTGGTTTTTATCTTGACAATGAGATTTTTTGTTTATATAATACAAAAGTAAATAAAAGCGAGGAATAGAGAAGTAACAATTAGGAGATATGACTAGAGAGTTCGGATGGTGGAAACGAATGATAAGAATAATTGTGAAAAAAGACTAGGAGCTGTATTTTGGATCAATAGTGATAAAATAACGTGTGCCGCGTTACAGGCTAGACTCTGTTAGGAGTTGAAAAGGTTGTTATAGTGATATAACAACGAATTAGGGTGGTAACACGATAACTCTCGTCCCTTGTGGATAGGGAGTTTTTTTATTAGAAAGGAGAAAACTATGGACGAAAGACAATTTAGTGAACAAGAACTTGTAAGAAGAGAAAAATTAGATTTTTTAAGAGAAAGAGGAATTGATCCTTTTGGACAAAGATTTGATGTGACTCATTTCTCTAAACAAATTAAAGAAGATTATGCTGGTAAAACTCATGAAGAATTAGAAGAAATGGCTATCGAAGTGAGAATTGCTGGTAGAATTATGACTAAACGTCGTAAAGGTAAAGTATGCTTTATGCATATTCAAGATAGAGATGGACAAATCCAAATCTATGTAAGAAAAGATGTTATTGGTGAAGATAATTATGAAGTATTAATTAAAAGTGATATTGGTGATATCGTTGGTATTGTTGGTCATGTTTTTGTAACAAATACTGGTGAAATGTCAGTAAAAGCAACTGAATATATTCATTTAACAAAAGCATTACGTCCTTTACCAGAAAAATTCCATGGATTAAGTGATGTTGAAGAAAGATTCAGAAGAAGATATGTTGACTTAATTATGAATGAAGAAGCAAGAAACATTGCATTTATGAGACCAAAAATTATTCGTTCAATTCAACATTATTTAGATAGTAAAGGATATGTTGAAGTTGAAACTCCTGTATTGAACCCTATCTTAGGTGGAGCTGCAGCAAGACCATTCGTAACTCATCATAATGCTTTAGATATGAATTTCTATTTAAGAATTGCTACTGAATTATCATTAAAAAGATTAATTGTTGGTGGTATGGATGCTGTTTATGAAATTGGTAGATTGTTTAGAAATGAAGGTATGGATAGAACTCATAACCCTGAATTTACAACTATTGAAGTTTATAAAGCATTTAGCGATATTGAAGGTATGATGGATTTAACTGAAGGTATTATTTCTAATGCCGCTATGGAAGTTCGTGGTACTTATGATATTGAATATAAAGGAAATACTATTTCTTTAGCTCCTGGATTTAAACGTATTTCAATGACAGATGCTATTAAAGAAAAAACTGGTATTGATTTCAATGAACATTTAACTTTTGAACAAGCAAAAGAATTAGCTGTTGAACATGGTATTGAAGTAGAACCACACTTTGCTTATGGTCATATTATTAATGCTTTCTTTGAAAAATATGTTGAAGAAACAATTGTTGATCCTACATTTGTATATGGTCATCCAATTGAAATTTCTCCATTAGCTAAGAAAAACTTAGAAGATCCACGTTTCACTCAACGTTTTGAATTATTTATTTGCGGTAATGAATATGCAAATGCATTTACTGAATTAAATGATCCAATTGATCAATATGAAAGATTTGCTAATCAATTAAAAGAAAAAGAATTAGGTAATGACGAAGCTAATGAAATGGATTTAGATTACGTAGAAGCCTTAGAATATGGTTTACCACCAACAGGTGGTATGGGTATGGGAATTGACAGACTTGTTATGTTATTAACTCAACAAGATTCAATTCGTGAAGTATTATTATTCCCTCATATGAAAAATAAATAATGAATAAAGCTCATTATCAAATGATTGATAATGAGCTTTTCTTTTGGTTAATTGTTATTTCTCATTTCACTTTGAATATTATATATAAATCATTTATAATAAAAGTAGACTTTAAAGGAGATAGTATTTAATGAAAAAAATATTTATCATGATCATATTTTTTTCATTGATTTTAAGTGGGTGTACATTCACATCTAAGGAAGCAAAAAATCTTCAAAGTTATTATAATTCTATAGATATTAGAATGATTGTGAATAATATAGATTTAGATGCCATTTATTTAAAAGTCAATGAAATAGAATGTGATAAAAAGGATTACTTAAAACTAAAACAACAAATCAATGATGAATTATTAAATCAAGCAATTGATATTTGGGAAACCATAATTGTTTATGCTATTGAACATCATAATTATAAAAATTATTTTGATTATAAAGAAAGTTTGGCTTATAAAGATTATTATTATTGGGGTTTGGCAACAGATTCACAATTAAAAGAATTGAGTCCTTTTTTTTATAATCGTGATGAATCATTTGAAACAACAATGGGTTATACTGTAGCTCATCCACTCTTGCGTCTTAAAGGGTTGACTGTTGATGGTCATTATATCGGTGGTGGTGTTGTGGATAAACGATTGGAAGGTATCTATTATTTAGAAAATCTTATTGCTGTTGAAGAAACATTAGGTAATAAAAATATTCATGATTTAAACAAAGATCAAATAAAACAATTGCAATTGTATTTAGGACGTATATCTCCTTCATATGATGGATTGTATAATAATGAAATGAACGAATTAGCAGATTTAATCTTTGATTCAAAAGAAGACTGGGAAAAGACATATAATACGTTTATTCGTGAAGGAAAAGCACCTTATTTTATGCCTTTAGCAGATATAGAAAGAGTCATAAAAAATGAATACAGTCCAGAAGAGATTCAAAAATATCAAAAAATGAATAATAATTACGAATTTCATGAACATATTTCAAAATATTGGGAAAAGGTTTTTGAACAACGTGAACTTCTTATCTATGAAAAACCAGAAGTTGGTATGAGAAAAGATGAAGTTTTAAAAACAACATGGGGTCAACCTCTACATAAAACAAAAAGAGAA
>SAMEA104404106__coassemble_554_pt1 | contig 37497 bp, 42 predicted proteins | sample SAMEA104404106__metabat2_high_PE_001 | metagenome-assembled genome bin SAMEA104404106 (sample SAMEA104404106) | Balaenoptera acutorostrata
AGAGTTATTAACATATGTCAATAATTGGTGTATACTAGATATAGTAAATGACATATGTCATTAATTATTTATGAAAGAAAGGAAGATTTCTATGCCTCGTCCTAGAAAATGTAGAAGAGTAGGATGTTTACCTCGTACAAATTTATTTGTTCCTCATCAATGTCATCATGATCATGTTATTGTTATGTCTGTTGATGAATTTGAAACCATTCGTCTTATTGATTATGAAAATTTATCTCAAGAAGAATGTGGAAAACTTATGCAAATTGGACGTACAACTGTACAAATGATTTATGGTCGTGCAAGAAACAAGATTGCAAAAGCGTTGGTTGATTCTTGTTCGTTAAAAATTGAAGGTGGAGATTATATTTTGGGCGATGCTATGGCTGAACATCATTGTTGTAAATCTCATTGTGATAATAAGAATTATCATTTAAATAAAAATGCTCATTTTGAAAAATTGAAATAAGGAAAGGTGATATTATGAAAATTGCATTACCCCTAGATGAAAATAAAAAGGATGTTTGTGTTTCTTTTGGAAGAACACCATTATTTATTGTGTATGATAACGAAACACAAGAAAAAAGAATTGTTGAAAATGATGGTGCTCAAGAAGTGAGTGGGGCTGGTTTAAAAGCTGCACAAGTATTGCTAGACAATGATGTTGATGTTTTGATTACAATTCGATGTGGTGAAAATGCAGCTAAGATTTTTGATACTGCACAAATTAAAATTTATAAAGCCATGAACGGAAGTGCGGATCAAAATATTGAAGCTTTTGAAAGTAATGAATTGGATGTATTAACATCATTTCATGCAGGGTTCCATGGTGGGAAATAAAATAGCCATCTTGAGTGGGAAAGGTGGTACTGGTAAAACATTTGTGTCAGTTAATCTTGCTAATGTAGCAAAGCCATCTGTGTATTGTGATTGTGATGTAGAAGAACCAAATGGTCATTTGTTTTTTCAACCTGAAAATATTAAGATTGATAAGGTATATACAACGATACCAGTGATTGATGAAAAGTTATGCAATGGTTGTAGAAAATGCGTTGATTTTTGTCGTTTTCATGCTTTATTGTATTTAAAACATAAGCCATTGGTTTTTAAAGAATCATGTCATGCATGTGGAGGTTGTGCAATGGTTTGTCCTCAACATGCGATTACTGAAGAAAAAAGAGAAATTGGTCATATTGAAATGGGTGTTTCAAATCACGTGAACGTTATTTCTGGTATTTTGAATTTGGGTGAGGTTTCAGGTGTTCCCATTATTCATAAAATATATGAAAAAGCTGAAATATTTGGACAAACAATTTTTGTAGACTGTCCTCCAGGAAGTGATTGCTCTGTAATTGAATCTGTTACTGATGCTGATTGCTGTGTAATTGTTGTGGAACAAACTTTGTTTGGATTTCATAATTTTAAGATGGTTCATGAACTTGTCAGTGAATTAGATAAACCATGTTGTGTGATTATTAATAAATATGAATGTCCATTTCCACCTATTGAAGAGTATTGCAAACAATATCATATTCCTATTATTGCACGTCTTCCTTTTGATAAAGATATTGCAAATTTAACATCACAAGGAATAATTGATAGTGAAGTCATTCCTCATGTGAGAGAGACTTTTCTAGACATCTATCAAAAGATAGGAGAGTGTATGCAATGAAACAATTACTGATTTTAAGTGGTAAAGGTGGAACTGGGAAAACCACAGTGGCATCATCTTTTATTGAATTTTCACATCCTGATGCATTTGCAGATTGCGATGTGGATGCACCTAACTTACATTTGGTTACAAAATTAAAATCAAAACCAGAAATAAAAGATTACTATGGTTCATCGAAAGCAGTGATTGATCCTCAACGATGTATAGGATGTCAACAATGTATGAAACATTGTCGTTTTCACGCTATTAGAAAAGATAATGAGATATGTAAGGTTAATCCCTATGCTTGTGAAGGTTGTGGTGTCTGTGAATATGTATGTCCCGTTCAAGCTGTGACGTTGTTACCGGATATATCTGGTAAAACAGAATTGTATAAAGATCAACAAGTGTTTTCTACTGCAAAATTAAAAATGGGTCGTGGCAATTCTGGAAAATTAGTGAGTGAAGTCAAACAAGCGATGATAAAAAATACACCGGAAGGTGAATTGGCTATTATTGACGGTTCACCTGGAATTGGATGTCCAGTTATCGCATCAATTAGTGGTGTAGATATGGTTTTGATTGTTACGGAACCATCTCTTTCTGGATGGAATGATTTACATCGTTTGTTAAAAACAATTTCTTTAATGAAAGTGAAAGTAGGAGTATGTATTAATAAATATGATATTCATGAAGATAATACTATATTTATAAAAGATTATTTATCACATGAAAAGATTCCTTGTTTAGGTTGTATTCCTTATGATGAACATGTAATTGAAGCTGTAAATCAAGGAAAAACAATAGGAAGTCAAGATACGAAAGCAAGGCATGCGATTTATAATATATATAAAGAAACATTAAAACTATTATATGAAGGAGAGAATAAATAATGAAAATTTCTGTAGCTGTTACTGATGGACAAGTGGCTCGCCATTTTGGTCATTGTGATGAATTTATGATTTATGAAACAAAAGGAGATTCTATTGTTAGTGAAAACGCAATTGCCAATCCTGGACATAAACCAGGATTCTTACCTAATTTTTTAGGTGACCAAGGTGTTGAAGTCATTATCGCTGGTGGAATGGGTGGCGGTGCTGTTGATATTTTTAATGAAAGAAATATCGAAGTTATTATTGGTGCTGAAGGTCTTCCTCGTGAAAATGTAGAATTGTATGTAAAAGGTCAATTACAATCAACAGGTTCTGTTTGTCATGAACATGATCATGAACATTAAATAAAAAGAAAGAGGTCAATTTGACCTCTTTTTTATTTTTCTATGATTGACAAAATCATGAAAAGAATATATAAATTGTATGTATTTATTATAAAGATTCATGGAAAGTATATGAATGTGTGATAAGCAAGAATAAGAATCCTGTTTGCACAAAGAATATCGTATAATCAAGTACTCCATGAACAAAAATCATAATAATAAATGTAATAATTAAGCTGACCAATGCTGGATCTTTTTTAGATTTATAAAGTTGATGTATATTTTTCATATGTTTATAAACATAAGGAGCAATGGTTGCTAATCCTAAAATCCCGAAACAAAGAAGTGGGTCCAAATAAATGCTATGAGCATGTTGGGTTGGATGACCTCCATAAAGTGAATAAATATGCATGTAGGTCATAGGTCCTTCTCCTAATAAGGGGTGGGTTTTGATATTTTGAATAGCAATATTCCAAATATCTTGTCTTGTAAAGAAATAAGCAATGATATTGTCAACACGTGGGAATTTTGTTGGATTAAAAACAAAATATACACATAAGCCAATTGTAAACACGAGAATTGTAAAACATGTTTTGTAATGTTTATTTAACAATAACATGACAAGAATTCCAACAGCAATTGTAGGCCATGCCGTACGGCATGCTGTCAGTAATAAAACAAATAAATTTAAAAGAATAACGCTAACATAGAAAAAGAATTTTTTATATTGTTCTTTGAAGTTTGTGATTTTTAAAATCTTATAGAAACATAAACATACAAAGAATTCAATCATCATTGCATAGTAGTTTGCGTTAAAGAATACAGAGTTAATTCTATATTTTGGTTTATTGAATATTCTGATTTCAAAGTATTGAATATCAAGTGAATTTAAAATATTCATATATTCTATAAGACCATATATAGCTGCAAAAATACTTAGGACAATAATCAAGTCAGTGATAAAATCAAAAAGTTTATCTGAAATATGAATTCTATAAAATAAAATAAAGGAAAGCATAGCAAGAATACCTATACTACATGCTGCACCAATGTAATTTTTATAGAGTAAAGATACAACAAATGATAAACCACAAAAGAAAAGAATAAATTTGCTTTCAGGTATTTGTCTGTATGCTTCTTGAATATCACCATTTAAAAGTAAACGAACAAGTAAAAATAACAAAACAGCGGCACACATATAGAAAGGAAGAAACATAGATAGCACAGCAACTATGATATATCTTTGGTTATGTGTAAAGTGTTTTCTTAAATAATCGATACCAAAAATGATTATCACCTCCTGTAAAGTTATTCTTATTTTACAACATTTCATAATTTATGTATACTATAAAAACATAGAAAAGCAAAGGAGTACAAAATGAAACAATATCTCTATATATACAATTATTCACCACATGAAATGAATTTATGTCAAATGGAAGTAAGACGTATTTTTCATGATGAATTGACATCAAAATATTACTTTAGTCAACAATACTTTGATCATACACGCAGTGTTTATATAAAAGGAAGATTGGATATTATGGAGTCTTCATCTTGTTTTCAAGATATTATAGATTATATTCATAAGAACAAGTTGTGTTTTTATGATTTTAAAGTCATGTATTTGAAAAATGATATTACACATGTTAACTATGAGGAAACGTTAGAAAAATGTAAAGCTATCTCTTATCCTATAGATGGATCTGTTGATTTTAAAGATCCTAAGGTTCTTATAGGATTTACAAAAATCAATGATATTTGGTATTTTGGTATATATCATACCAATTTAGAATGGGATCTTCGTAGTCATAAACCACATTCTTATTCACATTCATTGAATGTAAGAGATGCAAGAACAATTGTGAATATTGCTGTGGGTAATGATTTGTCATTAAAAGTTGTCGATCCTTGTTGTGGTGTAGGAACAGTCGTATTGGAAGCATTGAGTATGGGTATTGATATACAAGGTTTTGATATCAATCGAGATGTGTCTTATCAAGCCAGATTAAATTTAGAACATTTTGGTTATAATCCTTTGGTTGTTCAAAAAAGAGATATGAGAACATTGGAACAGAAATATGATGTTGCGATTATGGATATTCCTTATGGTGTTTATAGTCCTTTTACACAAGAACAACAAATTGAATTGATTAAGGGAGCCCATCGTTTAGCAAAACGTTTGCTTCTTGTTTGTCATGATGATATGGAAGATATTGTGAAAAATATTGGATATCATATTGTTGATAAAGCGTCTATTCAAAAAGGTTCTTTTATAAGATATATGATTTTATGTGAAAGGGAGATGTAATGTATGAGTATGAAACATGTTTTTTTGATGCATGATACAAAACGTTATCATGATCTATCTTTTAAAATTATGGAAATAATGGAAGGCTACAATTATGAAATTGTCTATAAAACATCAATGCACGCTATTCAAAAGCATATTGAAAAATATGATGAAAAGACAAGATTCTATGCTGTGGGTGGAGATGGAACATTAAATGGTGTGATTCAAGCCGTTGTACATACTGAACATGAAGTTGTTGTATTGCCATTTGGAACAGGAAATGATTTTTGTCGTGTTTTAACAAAAGAAAAAGATGTTCTTAAATTACTAGAACAATCTCTTCATTGTAAAGCTTCTTTGGTTGATACCATTCAAATGAATGATCATTATTTCATTAATACTGCTTGTTTTGGCTTGGATTCTGTTATAGCCAATCATATGAGAGATATTGTACAAATCCCTTTTATGCCTCAATCTAAAAGTTATATTGTGTCTTTATGTCAATATATTTCTAAATATGATTTTCCCGTTGTTGAAGTTTATAGTCAAGGTCAATGTTTGTTTCATGGACCTATGACTTTGTGTACAGTGAATAATGGACAATATTATGGTGGAGGATTTCCTATTACACCTGATGCAAAAATTGATGATGGATATATGGATATTATGATTGCAGATCAAGTGCCTTTCCGTAAGATTCCTTATTTACTGACTTTATTATTAAAGAAAAAGTTAAACACAAGAAAAGAAGCACATTATTTAAGAGCTCAAGAATTGACTGTTATTTCTCATCACAGTTGTAATATTGATGGTGAAGAAATTCAAGCTGATGAATATCATTTTCAAATTCATCCTGCTTCACTACATATGGTAAGATATAAAAAATAAAGAAGAGTAAGATTTACTCTTCATTATTTGTGTCTACGTAGAATTCTACGTATCCGCATGATTTACATAAGGCTGCTTTTAATGGATAAGAAACTTTTTTATAATCACTCTTTTTTTCTATGACGTGGTAATCATAAATAGGTTCAGCTTTATCTTCTAAGTAACAGTCTTCTTGCATTTCATGGTGGCAACGTGGACATTTTCTCATAAGCTCACCTCTTAGCTTTATTATATAAAAAATCAGTATAAAAAGATAGAGAAAGCAAGGGAATTCTTAAGAAAGGAAAATGACATGATATATTTATTTATTGTGAATATGATTGGATTTTGTTGTATGGGTATAGATAAATATAAAGCTATTCATCACTGTTATCGTATTCCTGAAAAGGTTTTGTTGATTATCAGTATTATTGGTGGAAGTGTGGGTGTTTATTGTGGTATGCAATGTTTTCATCATAAAACAAAACATCCTCAATTTTCAATAGGTATTCCGACAATGATTTGTATTCAATTGATTATCGGCTATTATTTTTACCGTTAAAAACAATGTTTTCCCATTTTATTCATTGAAATATATGTTATAATGAGGACAGCGAATTTTGAAAAGGAAGTGAAAAAATTGATTAAATTAGAAAATGTAACAAAGGTTTATAAAACAGGTGTAAGAGCCGTTAATAATATGAATGTGAATATTGGACCGGGTGAATTTGTCTATGTTATTGGATCAACTGGTGCTGGGAAGTCAACTTTTATTAAGTTGTTATATCGTGAAGAAAAAGCAAGTTCTGGTAAAGTCATTGTTGCAGGACAAGATGTTTCTCAAATTAAGAATAGTAAAGTTCCTTATTTTAGAAGAAATATAGGTGTTGTGTTCCAAAACTTTAGACTTTTACCTAAGAAAACTGTTTTTGAAAATGTTGCTTTCACTTTAGAAGTCACTGACACTCCTAAAATGGAAATTAGAAAAAAAGTGAGAAAAACATTGGAACTTGTTGGTTTGACAGAAAAAGCCAATGCATTTCCTAATGAACTTTCAGGAGGACAACAACAACGTGTTGCTATTGCACGTGCAATTGTGAATAGTCCTAAGGTTCTTATTGCAGATGAACCAACAGGAAATTTAGATCCTGATACTTCTATTGAAATTATTGAATTGCTTGAAAGAATCAATGAAATGAATAATACAACAATTTTAGTTGTCACACATGATAAAGAAATTGTTCAAAAATACAAAAAGAGAACGATTCAAATTGAAGATGGGTGTATAAAAACAGATACAAGTACAGGAGGGTATATTAATGGAATTCATGAGTTGTATTAGAAACTTTCCAAAACATTGTAAAACGGCATGTCAAAATATTTGGCGTAATGGTGTTATGTCTGTTTCTTCAGTATTTGCTGTAACAATGACTTTATTATTGATTGGTGTGATTGGTGCTGCAGCGATTAATGTTGAAGATATGACTTATAAAATTGAAAATAGTTTAACAATTTATGTTCAAGTTGAAAGAGAATTAAGTGATCAAAAAGCGAAAACCATTCAACCTCAAATCGAAAAGATTCCAGGTGTTAAACATGTTGAATTCTCAACTAAGAATCAAGAACTTGATAAACTTATTGAAATGCAAGAAGATGATGGTAAGAAATTATTTGAATCTTATCGTAAAGATAATCCTTTAGGAAGTGCTTTTGTTGTAGAAGTTCACAATACTAAGGAAATTCAAAAAATTGCTGATCAAATTGAAGTCCTTCCTCATATTCATTCAGTGAATTCTGGAGGATCTTCAACAATGAATCTTGTCAATTCTTTAGAAAATTTAAGAAATATTGGAACGATTTTTGTTGTTGGTTTGGTTATTATTGCTTTATTAATGATTGCCAATACAATTAAATTAACAATCAATTCTCGTCAAACAGAAATTAGTATTATGCGTATGGTTGGTGCGAGCAACTGGTATATTCGTTTGCCTTATATGCTAGAAGGTGTATTTATTGGAATTTTAGGTTCAATTATTCCTATTTTATGTATCTACTTTGGATATAATGCTGTTTATGAAGCAACATTACATAGTTTCTCAACACTCTTTACATTAAGAGCACCTTTACCATTCTTAATGCAATTCTGTGCATCATTGGTAGGTTTAGGTTGTGGTGTTGGTTTGATTGGAAGCTTTGTTTCTGTTAGAAAATTCTTAAAATTTTAAAAGTGGTTGGTAACAACCACTTTTTGTATATGCAAGGAAAAAAATAAGATGAATTGACTTCAAACTTATTTTTCCTTATAATATGAGAGATAAAGGTGGGTTGAATGTATGTGGACAAAAAAAGAGATTTTTAGTATTCCTAATATTTTATGTTATTTTAGAATCGCACTTGTGCCTGTGTTTCTTTATACTTATTTTCATGCAGAAACAAATCATGCACATTTTTTATCTGCATTCATTTTGATTATTTCAAGTCTAAGTGATTTCTTTGATGGTTATATTGCTAGAAAATACGATATGATTACTGAACTTGGAAAACTTATTGACCCCGTAGCTGATAAATTAACGCAATTTGTTGTGGCTTGTACACTTATGTATACATATCCAGCTTATGTTTTGTTAGTAGCTGTGATTGTTTTGAAAGATGGTATGTTACTCTTTGTGGGTTGGTATATTTATCATAAAAAAAGAGCTCATTTGGCGCAAGCGGAAATGCCTGGTAAGATAGCAACTGCGGTTTTCTTCGTTGTTTCTATTTTATTGATTGCATTCCATATTCCAGGAACATTTGTTGCTAATCTTATGATTTATACAACTGTTGTTTTAATGTCTATCGCAATGTTCTATTATGGACATGGGTTGTATTATTTGTATAAAGAAAATTAATGATCAAAGGAAGTCGAAGACTTCCTTTTTTTGTTTTCTAAAATGAAAAAATGTATTTATTGATGAAGTTCAAGTATAATAGAAGTAGGTGATCAGTATGAGTAAAAGAGATTTAAAAGAAGATTGTTATTTAGAAGCATTAGAAAGTCATGTTGTGTCTGTGGAAATGATTTTAAATCGCATTAATCAAATTCAAAATGTAAAAGGGAAATTTGATGATTATATTTTACAACATGATAAGATGCAAACAATTTTGGATTTAGAATTGGCTTTGGCAGCATTATGTGTTCTTTTAAGAAAGATGGCTGAAAATGGATTTATTCATTTGGATTTGGATTTAAGAAGAGATGTGAATAGTATTATTCATTCCAATCGTTTTGAGTATAGACCTTATGGTGTTGTTGTTTTTTCTCAAAAAGGAAAAGAGAATGTTGACTTAGATCATTTGCTAAATTTCTGTCATCAAGTGATGCTTGAAGATGATAAAAAGCCTTTTTATGAAGGAATCAGATAATTTTGTCTTGCTTTTGGGTTTTGTCTTAAAAAAATCGTTTTTAAACTTTATTTTTAAGGAATTATTTTGTATAATGAGCGCATATGGAGGTATAGGATAATGAAGAAAAGACCAGTAGTTTTATGTATTATGGACGGGTATGGTTTAACTGATCGCGTTGAAGGTAATGCTGTAAAGTTAGCTAATACTCCTAACTTAGATGATTTAATGGCTATGTATCCAACAACAACAATTGAAGCTAGCGGTAACGCTGTAGGATTACCTAATGGACAAATGGGTAATAGTGAAGTTGGACATTTAAATATTGGAGCAGGGAGAATTGTTTATCAATCTCTTACTTTAATTAATAAAGCAGTAGAAGATGGAAGCTTCTTTAAAAATGAAAAATTCTTACATGCTATCGAACATGCTAAAGAAAATAATTCTAAATTACATATTTGGGGATTATTATCTAATGGTGGTGTTCACTCTTTCAATGAACATATTTATGCATTATTAAAACTTGCTAAAGATCAAGGTTTAGAAAAAGTTTATGTTCATGCATTTATGGATGGTAGAGATGTTGCACCTGATAGTGGTGTTGATTTCATTAAAGAATTACAAGATAAAATGGATGAAATTGGTGTAGGTCAAATCGCATCAGTTTCTGGTAGATATTATGCAATGGATAGAGATAAAAGAATGGATCGTGTTGAACTTGCATATAACGCTATTGTTGCTAAAAGTGGTGAAACATTTACTGACGCTGTTCAATATGTTAAAGATTCTTATGCTAAAGAAACTTATGATGAATTTATCTTACCAGGATACAACCCAGATATCGATGGTGGTGTAAGTGATAATGATTCAATCATCTTTGCAAACTTTAGACCAGATAGAGCTATTCAAATGGCTAATGTATTTACTGCAGATGTTTATGATAATTTCAAACCTGAAAATAAACCTCAAAATTTAGCATTCGTTTGTATGATGAGATATGCAGATACAGTTAATGGTGAAATTGCATTTGCTTTACCTGATTTAAATAATACTTTAGGTGATTACTTATCAGCTCAAGGTATGAAACAATTAAGAATTGCTGAAACTGAAAAATATGCTCACGTTACTTTCTTCTTTGATGGTGGTGTGGATAAAGAAATCGAAGGAGCAACTCGTGTATTGATCAATTCACCAAAAGTTGCAACTTATGATTTACAACCAGAAATGAGCGCTTATGAAGTAAAAGATGCTTTAATTGCTGAATTAGATAAAGATATTCATGATGTTGTTATTGTTAACTTTGCTAACTGTGATATGGTTGGACATACTGGAATTATTCCAGCAGCAATCAAAGCAGTCAGCGTTGTTGATGAATGTGTTGGTGAAGTTTATGAAAAAGTTCTTGAATTAGGTGGAACTATGTTAATTACTGCTGACCATGGAAACAGTGAAAGATTATTAGATGAAGACGGTAACCCATTCACTGCTCATACAACTAACGTCGTACCTTTAATTGTAACAAATAGTCATGTTGAATTAAAAGATGGTGGTAAATTAGGAGATTTAGCTCCAACAATGTTAAAATTATTAGGTTTACCAATTCCTGCAGAAATGACTGGAGATTCATTAATTAAATAATGATAAAAGAGAACACAGAGTGTTCTCTTTTTTTATGGAAAATCTTGTTTCTTTCATTTTTAAAATGAATGTGATATATTAATCACATGGAGTGAATTTATGGTCAAAATATTAAGAATTTTATTATGTATGATATTATTGGTAGGATGTCATCAAAAAGAAATCAGTGTTGCTGATGTTCATGGTATTGAAAATATTGGATATAGTGAATTGATGGAACATACTCAGGCATCTGAATATTTTGTGATGTATATTGGAAGATATGATTGTCGTGATTGTTGTGCATTTTATCCCTATTTAGAAGACTATGTTCATATTCATGATAAAATAGGCGTGTATGCTCTTGATGTGAAGGTTCTTCTAGAAGATGCTAAAAAGAAAGATGCGTCCAAAGAAGAAAAGGCATTTGCTAGATCATATGCAAAAGAATTAAACTTGGATTGGGTTCCTTGTATTCAAGTGATTTCTGATGGAGAAGTTATTGCTCAATATGAATACAAGACAAAAGAATCTTTAAAAGAGTTTTATAAATTTATGAATACTTATTGTAAGGAGATTGAATAATGAAGAAATGTCCGAGATGTGAACATGATGTAAAAGATTCGGATAAATTCTGTCCACATTGTGGTTTAGATTTATCTGGAAGATATAGACCTATAAAAAAACAAAGCAAAGCAAAGTCTATTTTAATTTATGCATTGATTTTTGCTTTCTGTATGGGATTACCATTTATCTTTCAAAGATTTACAAGTTTTATGATTGGTAATGGACCTATCGAAGAAGGGAAAGCTGTACAACTAGAAGAAGTGATTGATGCTTCTCCCACAGCAATCCTTGGTCAATTTACATCTTTAGATGATTTTCAAAAACAATTTAGTAATGTTGGTGATGTTGTTGGTGAAATTCAAGATTTTGAACATCATTTAATGATGAATGGAAAATATCCAATTGAAAAAGATTATAAGATTGTTGTTTTTGATAACTTTGATGTGAAATATATGTTGGATTACGTGGTGAATTTAAGTGATTCATTAAGCTTAAAAGTGGAAAAACATTTTGATCGTATAGGAAAGGAAAATGATGAAAAATATATTTTCCAAAAAACACCAGTAAAGAGTTTTGATCAATTGTTCTTTGATGCAGATGAAATGGAACTTGTTCATGATTATACTGGTAAAAAAGAAATGAAAGTCATGAATGATTTTCATAAAAGAAAAAATGAATTTGAAGAAAAGAAAAAGACATTGGGTCATTATGGTATGGGTGAATATGATGGAAGAAACTCTTTTGTTGTTTACAGAGAAGATTCTGTTTATTATTCACGTTTAACATATGTGAAGAATCAAAAGTAATATAGGAGAGTAGTGAATGAAAAAGATTTTGTTTTGTGATATGGATGGTACAATTATTAATGAAAATGAAATGAAGTATGCACCTGATAGGGAAGCTTTATTAAAATTACAAGAAGCAGGACATTATATTGCTTTTGATACAGGGCGTAATTATCAAGAAGCATGTTCTGTTGTGAATAGACATCAATTTCCATATGATTATTTGGTTTTAAATAATGGGGCACATATTGTTTGTAAAGATCACAAGGATGTTTTTAAAAAGATGATTCCTCATGATATTGGTTGTGAAATTCTTGAATACTGTATGCAATTCCCAGATTTAAAGATTTATTTCTTTAATGGAAAAGTGACTTATGGGTATTTGAATGGACAAGTTTATGAACATCAAGATCATGGTGAAGTTGAAGTTGATCATATTGATTTTGTTCAAGAATATAAGAATACGGATCAATTTGATATTATTGCTGTGCATCAAATCAATAAAGAAATTGATGTTGTTTTAGGAATTCAAAAATATATTCGTGAACATTATGGACATATTGCTGAAGGATGTTTGAATACAATTTATTTAGATATTACTGCAGCAGGTTGTACAAAAGGAACAGGTATTGAAATTTTAACAGAATTGCTAGATGGAGATATGGAAACATATGCAATTGGTGATTCATATAATGATATTTCTATGTTCAAAGTTGCTCATCATGCATATACTTTCCATGATATCGATGACAGTATTACACAATATACACAACATCAAGTGAGTACTGTCAGTGATGTTGTTGAAGATATGTTGGCTTAGGTGATTGTGATGAAAAAAGATTATGTTGTTATGTTTGATTTGGATGGAACATTAATTAATACAGATTCATTGATTTTAAAATCTTTTCACTATGTATTTGAAAACATGTTACCAGAAAGAGAATTGTCACGTGATGAGTATTTGTCATTTATGGGACCTGCTTTAGAATTAACTTTTGGTCGTTATTTTCAAGGGGAGAATATTACAAAGGCTGTCAATATGTATCGTGAATTTAATCTCCCTCATCATAAAGATTATGTAACGATTTATCCCACTGTTATTGAGACATTAAAAACTTTAAAAGAAAAAGGTTATCCTTTGGCTGTTGTTACAACAAAGAAAAAAGATGCCGCTTGTATTGGTTTAGATATGTTTGGCTTGAGAGAATATTTTGATCTTGTTATTGGTTTTGAGGATGTTGAACATCCCAAACCAAGTCCTGAAGGTATTTATAAGGTCATGGAAAGTCTTTCTTGTCATCGTGGTGTGATGATTGGAGACAATGTTAGTGATCTTCAAGCAGGTAAAAATGCCAATGTTGATATTATCGGAGTGAATTGGAGTCCAAAAGGAACAAAAGAAGCATTATTGTTGCAACCCGATTTAATGATTGATAGAATGGATGAGATTATAAATTTTATAGAAAAAAGGGGATGAAATTATGTATGATTTGATTGTTATTGGAGCTGGACCTGCAGGATTAACTGCTGCATTATATGCAACAAGAGCGGGAGCATCTGTTTTGGTATTGGATGGTGGTGCGCCTGGTGGAAAATTAAACTCTACTGCAGAAATTGAAAATTATCCTGGATTTATTAAAAAAGGACCTGAATTGGCTTATTCAATGTTTGAACACTGTTTATCATTCGGTGCTAAATATGAATATGGTGATGTGACTCGTATTGAAGATGGTGAAGATCATAAAACAGTTTATGCAGGGGATACTGCTTATGAAGGACGCTATGTATTTATTGCTACTGGAACTAAAGAAAGAAAAATGAATGTTCCAGGTGAAGAAGAAATGGCTGGTATGGGTGTTTCTTATTGTGCTGTTTGTGATGGACCATTCTTTAAAAACAAAGTTGTTTGTGTTGTTGGTGGAGGAAACTCTGCAATTGAAGAAGCTGTTTATTTAAGTGATATTGCTTCTCAAGTTCATATTATTGTAAGAAGAGATGTTTTAAGAGCTGATCAATATTTAATCAATAAAATGGAAGCAAAAGAAAACATTGAAATGCATTATTTGAAAAAACCTCATCATGTCGAAGTTGAAAACAATAAAGTTTCAGGATTAGCAGTTGAAGATTCTGTTACAGGAGAAGTTTCTGTTATTGAAACAAATGGTATTTTCCCATTCATCGGATTAGATCCAATTACTCAATTTGTGAAAGACTTAGGTATTGTCAATGAATATGGATATATTGAAGTTGATGAAAATCAAGAAACAAAAGTGAAAGGAATCTTCGCTGGTGGAGATGTTACAAACAAAAAATTAAGACAAGTTGTCACTGCTGCAAATGATGGTGCTGTAGCTGGTCAATACATCGCTAATTTATTAAAATAAAAATGGTACTTATGTACCATTTTTTTATATAAAAGAAACTGTTGAATTATTCAACAGTTTCTTTTAAGGATTGTGTTTCAGGATTGTTTTTGATGTAATCAAAACATTCATTAATAAAGATAATATTGGATACGGCGAAGATAGCACTTCTTAAGATATCTTTTTCTAGAGAAGAAGTATATCCGATTGTATCCATTTTTTCTTTTAATCCAATTTGATAAAATAATACATTTTCTAACTCATCACAAAAATAATTGTAAGCAACTGGACTTGTATAGATTTTTTGTTGTTGAAAGAACAAACGACTTAAATCTTCTAAGGAAGCAACTTGTTTTAAGATTGTAATGCAAATCAAATAGGCAATTTGATCTGTGCTATATTTTTTTCGTACTGGATTTTGAATCAATCCTTGTTTCACGTAATTACGTACCATTGAACTGGTAATTTGTAATCCGTTGAGTGGCTTTAACACTTGATTGATGTAGTCCACTGTTTGTTCTAAAAAGTAACCTACAGTAGGTAATTCATCATATCTTGGAAGTGAAAAAGTCGCCATAGAGTCTGTAATTTTCTTTTTTATTATCTCGTTCATACGTTCATTATAAGTGGAAAAAATAACTCTGTCAAGGTACACTCTGTCAAAGAGTTTTAAAAAACCTTTGACAGAGTTATAAAAAGATGATATTATAGCCTTGCTTCGTAAAAACCTATCAGAGGTTTTTGGAAAAGCTGAAAGAGGTAAAATATGAAAAATACTTTAAAGAAGATAGTAATTGGTATTCTTGTGCTTGTTATCGTGGCATGTGCAGGAATTGGATTTACATTACGTCATGAAATTTCAACATTAATGAGTATTGAACAAGTGCGTGTGAGAAATGATAAACATTTAGATGGATCTGTTTATACTATGGATGTAAGTGGCGGTTTTTATTTAGAAGATTTCATTGAACAAGGTGGAGTTAAAAGTGACCAAGAATTAATTGATTTTATTGTGAGTCATTTAACTCATGGTTTAGTGGACATTGAAGTTCAAAAACCAAATATTGGATGTTCATCATTTACAGCTGTTGCTGAAAATGGAGATCAATTGTTTGGTCGTAATTACGATTTTTCAAAAACAAATACAATGATCGTTCGTACAAAGGGAGATGGAGAACGTCATAGTACTATTTCTACTTCTGATTTGCAATTTATGGATATTAGTGGAGATAAAGATTTAGAAGGTATTCGTGATAAAGTGATTTCACTTGCAGCACCATTTACACCATTAGATGGCATTAATGATGCAGGTGTGAGTGTTGGAATTTACATGACTTACCAAGGAAAAGAAACAGTGGCTACAAATCAAAACACTGATAAACCTGATATTACTTCAACAACATTACTTCGTTTGATGTTGGATTATGCTGATGATGTTGATGAAGCTATTGAAATTGCTAAAAAATTTGATATGCATGATTCAGCCAATACATCATTCCATTATATGGTATCTGATGCAAGTGGTAAGAGTGCAATTTTAGAATGGGTTGGAAAAACTGATGTGACTGATAATGATGGTGCTGCTCGTGAATTGGTTGTGACTTATAATGATGCCGATCAACATATTGGTAAAAAAGAAGGATCAACTGATTATCAAGTTATTACAAATTTCATTATTCAACCAGGTTATTATGAAAATGATAGTAAGAAAACTGGATTAGATCGTTATGAAAGAATTTATCAAGAACTTGACCAAAGAAATGGTGTTGTAAAAGATGAAAGAGATGCTATGGATATCTTAGAAATTGTTGGTCGTAGAACTTGGAAAAATGATGATAATAACGGATGTACAGTGCATAGTGTTGTTTATAATAACACAAAACGTAAAATGCTTTGGGTTCCAAATGAAAATTTTGATGATCCTACTGCTTATTTTGAATTTGGTTTTGAATAAGAAGACTTTGTCTTCTTATTTTTTTATTTAAAAAAGAGGTACACTTAAGGTTGGAAATTTGTTATAGTATAAGCAAAGGAGATGAGGTTATGGAAAAGATTCAAGTGGTTGTTGTTACTGGTATGTCTGGTGCTGGGAAAACTTCAGCAATGGCTATTTTTGAAAATATGGAATATCGTTGTATTGATAACTATCCTATTCCGCTATTAAAAGAATTTGGTGATTTGTTACGTACTTCAGGACAATATAATAAGGTTGCGATGGCTGTATCTTTAGGAGATGCTATTTTGGCTATACGTTTACTTTCAAATATGGACTGGGTGGATTTGACAGTAGTCTTTTTAGATTGTGACAACGAAGTTTTATTATCTCGTTATAAACAAACACGTCGTACTCATCCTTTAATGATTAGTAATACGGTTTCTTCATTGAGTGAAGGAATTATTGTTGAAAGAGAAATGGCTGAACCTGTAAGTCAGCTTGCCAATATTGTTATTGATACAAGTTTATTGAAAAGAACAAAACTTCAAGATAAACTTGAAACATATTTTCATAAGGGAAGTCAAGAAGTCTTTCGTGTGACTTTTGTATCTTTTGGATATAAACATGGTGTTCCTAAAGATGCAGACTTGTTATTGGATGTACGTTTTTTACCAAATCCATTCTATATTGAAGAGTTACGTCCAAAAACAGGAAATGATAAAGAAGTTTATGATTATGTAATGAATCAAAGTGAAACACAAGAGTTTGTTGAAAAAACAAAAGACTATTATAATTATTTATTAAAGAAATATGATGAAGAAGGGAAAATGCAAATTATTATTGGTATTGGATGTACAGGAGGACAACATCGTTCTGTGACATTAACAAATTATTTTGCAGATTATTATTCTCAATTCTATCAAGTGTATAAGTGGCATAGAGACGCTGATCATTAAGGAGGAAGTGCTGTGATATCGTTTTCGCGTGTGGTGAAAGAAGAAATTGTATTTAATGATTTTAATACGGATTGTGAAAAAGCTATTTTATGTGCAATGGTGAAGATTATTGGTACATTGTCTTTAAATCAATCTGGATTATCATTAACTTTACGTACTGAAAATGCAAAAGTGGCTTCTAAATTACATAAGTTATTAAAAGATATTTATCAACCTCATATTGAATTTAGAGTGTTGAAAAAAATGAAATTAAAGAAGAATAATGTTTATGTTTTGGTTGTATCTAAAGCAAGAGAAATCTTAGAAGATTTGCATTTAATGGAAGGAATTGGTATTTCAAGTCTTCCAAGTGAAAAATTATTAAAATCTGGTGATGAAAAAAGAGCATATTTGGCTGGATTGTTTTTGGCTTGTGGAAGTGTGAATAATCCAGATACTTCTAATTATCATTTAGAGATGAGTGTTAATGAAGAAGAGTTCGCATTGTATATTGAAAATATGATGAATGAATATGATTTGAATGCAAAAGTCATCAAAAGAAGAAATAAATATATTATTTATTTAAAATCTGCTGAAAAGATTGGTGACTTTTTAAGATCGATTGGAGCTTCTCAATCTGTTATGGAATTTGAAATGACAAGAATTGATCGTTCTATGGCTAATACTGTCAATCGTTGGAACAATTGTGATATAGCCAATGAAATGAAAGCTATGTCTGCTTCAACATCTCAAATTGAAGATATTGCTTATGTTATTGATAAAGCAGGAATAGAAATACTTGATGATAAAACAAGAGTTGTTGCTTTATTACGATTAGAAAATCCTGAATTGACTTTGAATGAACTTGCCAATGTTTATTTAGAAAAGACTGGAAAATCAATTAGTAAATCTGGGTTACATCATCGCTTTGCTAAAATTAAAGAAGAAGCGTCTAAGTTGAGACAATTGGAGAATTAATATGGATAATATTAATGTAAGATTTGGGAAACGTGTCAAAGAATTGCGTTTGGATGAAAATATTTCTCAAGAAGAATTGGCTTTTCGTTGTCAGTTATCTAAGAATTATGTCTCTGATGTTGAACGTGGAAAAAGAAATGTGACATTGAAAGTTGTTGAAAAGTTTGCAATAGGTTTAAAGGTTCCAGTCCAATATTTATTTGTAATTCATGATTAAGTTCATGTCTTGTTTATAAACAGTGATTAGACTAGAGAAAAAGGAGAATTTTATGGGATATCAATTTATATATTATGTCATTCTTGTGTTTGTTATTATGTTAGCGATTCGTTTCTTTTTACCACTTATGGTATGGTTGTTTCCCTTTATTGTGGTCTTCTTGATTGTAAGAGCTATTTTTAAACATAAACATGAACAAGAAGAAGCTCAAAATCAATCTCAACGAGATGATTATTATCATCAAAATGATTATCAAGACTCTTCGTCTGATATTATTGATGTTGATTATACAATTGTAGATGAAGAAGAAACACAAACAGGTGATGAATAATGAATTGTCCTCGTTGTAAACATGAAGTTCGTGACAGTGATTATTATTGTCGTGAATGTGGGTTAAAAATAGAAAGATGTCCTATTTGTCATGCCCCTTTGATGCCAAACGCTATTTATTGTTCTCATTGTGGTTATCAAGTTGATCAACAACACTCTGTTGTTCATGATGACTATAGCGAAGGGATGGAAGTTTCAGAGAAATCGGATAGAATACATGTAAGAAAAGTTCTTTTGATTTCATTGGTTGTTTATTTGGTGATGTTGTTATCGTTAGGATATCTTTACTTTGGACCAAGTATACAAGCTTCACAACCACCAACACCGACTCAAGAAGTGACTCCACCAAATGCTCATCAAATATAATCATAATAAGAAGGACTGAAAAGTCCTTTTTTTATGGTCTTATCAATATTCTATGCTATAATAGGACATATATTAAAAACGAGGTATGATTATGTTAATAAAAGAAATTTTAGAAGCAACTCATGGAGAGTTGTTAAGTGGTTGTGAAAATGATAATGTTTTAGGGTTTACACAAGATACAAGAACGATTCAACCTGGGGATTTATATATTCCTCTTGTAGGTGAACGTCGTGATGGACATGATTTTATTGATCAAGCTTTTGAAAAAGGAGCGATTGCTGTTGTGACATCTCGTCGCATTGAAGTATCTCATAAAAACATTATTTTGGTTAAGGATACTTTACAAGCTTTAAAAGATATGGCTGAGTATTTAAGATTGCACCGTAATGTTAAGGTTGTAGGTGTGACTGGAAGTGTTGGGAAGACAAGTACGAAAGATATGATTTATTCTGTATTGTCGACTCAATATAAAACATTGAAAACTTTAGGTAATTATAATAATCATATAGGTATGCCATTAACAATGCTTCGTTATCAAGATGAAGATGTCATGGTTTTAGAAATGGGAATGAATCATTTAGAAGAAATCCATCGTTTGTCTATGATTGCTCATCCTGATGTTGTTGCAATTACAAATGTTGGAACTGCACATATTGGTGAACTTGGATCTCGTGAAAATATTTTAAAGGCCAAGATGGAAATTGTAGATGGATTAAAAGAAGATGGAACTTTAATTATTAATAATGATAATGATATGTTAAATGGTGTTTCTTTTGATCGATTGATGAGAGTGGGGATTGATGAAAAGAGTGATCTTCAAGCTTATGATGTTGAATTAAAGATGAATGAATCTTATTTTAAAATTGATTTCCAAGGAAATACGTATACTGTTCATGTTCCTGTTTCAGGAAAACATTTTATTTATAATGCATTGGTTGCTATTGCTATTGGTTTATCTTTAGATATTCCAATGGAAAAATGTATTCAAGGTGTTGATTCTTTTGAATTAACAAAAAAGAGAATGGATATTATTGATATGGGTCAAGATATTCATGTTATTGATGGAACATATAATGCGAATCTTGATTCTATGAAATCAAGTTTAGATGTTTTGTCTCAATATCAACATCGTAAAATTGCTGTGCTTGCAGATATGTTGGAACTTGGTGAATTTGAACAAGATTTACATGAACAAGTTGGAACTTATGTAGCTAATAAGAATATTGATATCTTATTGTGTGTAGGTAAAGCCAGTGCTTATATTGTAGAAAAAGCAAAAGAATTGGGAATGATTCATGCTTATCATTTTGAATCAAATGAAGATGTTATGCGTTATTTGGATGAATTAATTGAACCTCATGATACGATTTTGGTTAAAGGTTCAAATGGTATGCATTTAAGTGAAGTTGTTTTGTATTTAAAGGAGAGAGTAGCTGTGAAAAAATTATTAGTTGTTTGTGGAGGACAATCGACTGAACATCTTGTTTCAAGAATGTCTTGTACTTCCGTTCTTCAAAACATTAACAAAGATAAATATGACATTACATTAGTAGGAATTGATTTAGATGGTGTTTGGCATCTTTTACGTCAACCTCAAGAAGATTTAAAAGATGAGTCTTGGTTGGATGGTTCTGAAGTGATTCGTGATGTCTTTGGTTTATTGAAAGATCATGATGTTGTTTTCCCTGTATTACATGGTCAATATGGAGAAGATGGAACAATTCAAGGATTATTTGAATTGGCAGATATTCCTTATGTAGGATGTCGTGTTCTTGCTTCAAGTGTATCTATGGATAAAATTTATACAAAGAAAATCTTAGAAACTGTAGGTATTCCTCAAGTTCAATCTTTATATGTAAAGAAAAGATATGATGGTAAGATGGTTGTTGTTGATCATCAATTTAATGAATCTACAGATATCGTAGAAAATGTACAAACAAAACTAGGTATGCCTTGCTTTATTAAAGCCAGTCGTTCAGGATCTAGTGTTGGATGTTATAGAGTGGATCGTGTTGAAGATTTAATGCCTCGTTTAGAAGAAGCCGCACAATATGATAATCATATTGTTGTTGAAGAATGTGTAGACTGTATTGAATTAGAAACTGCTGTTTTAGGTAATGATGATCCAATCGTATCACGTGTAGGTCAAATTATGCCTCATGGTGAATTCTATACTTTTGAATCTAAATATGAAGATGCAGAAAGTAAGACTTGTATTCCTGCCTTAGTGAGTGAAGATATTCAAGAAAAAATTAGAGAATATGCATTAAAAGTCTTTAAAGCAGTGGATGGACATGGATGTTCACGTGTTGATTTCTTCTTAGATAAGAAAACAAATAATATCTATTTAAATGAAATCAATACAATGCCTGGTTTTACAAAGATTTCTATGTATCCTCAATTGATGGCTGATTTTGGTGTTTCTTATAGTGAACTTATTGATCGTTTAATTGATTTGGCTTTTGATAGATAAAACGGGAAGAACTCCCGTTTTTTTATATATAAGAAAAGAGAATGTCTTATTTTCAATAATGGAGATTATCTATGAAAAATGACTAAAAAAGAGCGATTTATCGTGTTTTATTCAAGTTTTTAGGAAAATAAAAAAGAGGAAGGGAAAATGTTGTCTTTTTCCTTGGTAAATGCTTCACATAAGATGTAAAATGAATTGAAAAAGAATTATAAGAGTGATATAATTCATGCATGGAGGATTGACAAAATGGATAAAAAAACAATTAAAGATATTGAAGTTGCTGGAAAAACTGTCTTAGTTCGTGTTGACTTCAATGTACCAAGAAACAAAGAAACTGGAGAAATCACTAACGACAACAGAATCGTTGCTGCTTTACCTACTCTAAAATATTTATTAGAACAAGGTCCTAAAGCTATCGTTTTATTCTCTCACTTAGGAAAAGTTAAAACTGAAGAAGATAAAGCTAAAAATGATTTATCTGTAGTTGCTCCTAGATTATCTGAATTATTAGGAGTAGATGTTAAATTCGTAAATTGCACAAGAGGTGCAGAACTTGAAAATGCTGTTAAAGAAGCTAACAATGGTCAAGTGATCTTAGTTCAAAATACACGTTATGAAAAAGGTGAAAGCAAAAATGATCCTGAATTAGGTAAATATTGGGCTTCATTAGGTGATGTATTTGTTGAAGATGCTTTCGGTTCAGTTCATAGAGCTCATGCTTCTACTGCTGGAATTGCTGCTCATTTACCATCAGCTGCTGGATTCTTAGTTGAAAAAGAAATCGCTTATATCGGTAAAGCTGTAAGTAATCCTGAAAGACCAATGGTTGCTATTTTAGGTGGAGCTAAAGTTTCTGATAAAATCTTAGTTATCGAAAACTTATTAAAAATCGCTGACAAAGTTATCGTTGGTGGTGGTATGTATTATACATTTGCTGCTGCTCAAGGACATAAAATTGGTAATTCATTAGTTGAAGAAGATAGAATCGAAATCGCTAAAGAATTAATCGAAAAAGGTGGAGATAAATTAATCTTACCTGTTGACTCAGTCATCAACAACGCATTCGCACCTGAAGGTGATATTAAAGTTTGTGGTGAAGATGTACCTGATGGATACTTAGGATTGGATATCGGACCTAAATCTATTGAAAATATCAAAAAAGCATTAGAAGGTGCTAAAACAGTTATCTGGAATGGACCAATGGGTGTATTCGAAATGGATGCATTTGCTAAAGGTACAATCGCTGTATGTGATGCATTAGCTAACTTACCAGAAGCTAATACAATTATCGGTGGTGGAGATAGTGCTGCTGCTGTTATGCAACTTGGATATGCTGATAAAGTTTCTCACATCTCAACTGGTGGTGGAGCTTCATTAGAATACATGGAAGGTAAAGTTTTACCTGGTATTGCTGCAATTGATGATAAATAATTAGGAGATAGTAAAAATGAGAAAACCAATTATCGTAGGAAACTGGAAAATGAATAAAACAATCGCTGATACAAAAGCATTTGTTGAAGCTGTTGATGGTGCATGTACTGATAAAGCTGATTGGGGAATTGCAACTCCTTACTTAGCTTTACAAACTGCAAAAGCTGGAGCAAAAAATTTAATTATTGCTGCTGAAAACTGTCATTTCAAAGATAGCGGAGCTTATACTGGTGAAGTTAGCGTTGAAATGTTAAAAGAAATCGGGGTTGAATGGGTTATCTTAGGTCACTCTGAAAGAAGACAATATTTTGGTGAAACTGATGAAACAGTAAACGCTAAAATGTTACAAGTATTACATAACGATATGACTCCAATCGTTTGTGTTGGTGAATCATTAGAACAATACGAAGCTGGAACTACTAAAGATGTTGTTAAAACTCAAGTTGTTGCTGCTTTCAAAGATGTTTGTCCAAACTGTGCAACTCGTGTTGTTATCGCTTATGAACCAATCTGGGCTATTGGTACAGGTAAAACTGCTACTAATGAAATTGCTCAAGACGTTTGTGGATACATTAGAACTGTTGTTGCAGAATTATATGGTCAAGACGTTGCTGATAAAGTAAGAATCCAATATGGTGGATCTGTTAAACCTGAAGGATTAAAAGCTTTATTAGAACAACCAGATATCGATGGTGCTTTAGTTGGTGGAGCTTCTTTAGTAGAAGATTCATACAAAGCAATGATTGCTGCTTTAGACTAATAGAATCAAAAGAGAATCGTAAGATTCTCTTTTTTTCGTGAGGAAGAGGGATATTTTGAAAAAATTAGGAATAATTGTGAGTTGTTTGTGTTTGCTATGGGGATGTACACAGTCTGATGAAGAAAAACATTTTTACGAGAATTTAAATCCAAAGGAAACATATGCAGAAGTCATAGACTATTTTAATGATTCTGTTTCTTATTATCATTGTGTCTATGATGGTATGGAAGTTATGGATAGAGATGTTTATGATCAAGGTGGTTATTGTTCAGTTGTATCAAAGACATATTATGAAGAAGAAGATTCAACTTATTTGGATTATACAATTGTTGATCATAATCAATTTCATTCTTTGTATTATGAAGAAGGTGCTTATCACTATCAAATCATGGATGATTATAGTTTGAATTATGATCATATGTATATTGAACCTGTGGATTATGACCATAATCATATTATTGATATAGAAAGACATGAAAAAGATAACGGTTTGGAAATTGTGATTCGTAGTAAAGAAACAACACAATATCAAGAAACGGATGAAGAACATTTTGTCTCTTATGTCATTGATACATTATTTGTCAATAATAATGGTTTCATTGAAAAAGAAGATATTCGTTATTATAGTGATGAATCGTTTGAACATCGTTTGGATGAATATCAAACACTTGTTTTTAGTGACTTTAATCGTAAAGAGAGTGATGATTTCGAAAAAGAAATTGATTTTATGGAATCTTGTGAAGGACTCGATGTCCATGAAATTAGAGATCAGATGGAGATTTCTCAAGATTAGTCTTTAATTTCTTTATCTTGTTTACAATAGATATCTTTTGTGTTATATTGTTGTGAAATAAAGGGTATATGAAGGAGGTTTCTATGATCATTAATATTTTATTGTTGATTGTTGGATTTGTTTTATTAATTAAGGGTGCAGATAAGTTTGTTGAAGGTGCATCAAAAGTGGCTACAATGTTGAGTATTCCTCAAATTGTTATTGGATTAACGATTGTTGCTTTTGGTACAAGTGCGCCTGAAGCTGCTGTAAGTATTGCTTCTTCTTATAAAGATTCAGCAGGTATTGCTATTGGAAATATTATTGGTAGTAATATCGCAAATATATTATTGATTTTAGGTGTATCTGGTACTATTGGGGCTTTGGCAGTTAAAAAGAATACGCTTTTTATTGAAACACCTTTTGTACTTCTTATTACAGCAGTGTTGATGTATTTAGGATTAAAGGGTGGTGAGATTTCACAATTTGATGGAATTATCTTGTGGGTTTTATTTATTGCATTCCTATTCTATTTGTATATCTTAACCAAAAAAGGGGACGAGGATGCTGTTGATGATGTTCCAGAACTTCAAGAAGATGATCGTTTGTGGAAACTTATTCTTATGATTATTTTTGGTATTGCATGTGTTGTTTTAGGAAGCCAAATTGCTGTAGATGCAGCAAGCGCAATTGCAAAAGCAATGGGTGTAAGTGATCGTATTATTGGTTTAACTATTGTTTCTATTGGAACATCTTTACCTGAATTGGTGACTTCTGTAAGTGCATCTTTAAAAGGTAAAAACGATATTGCTATTGGTAATATTATTGGAAGTAATATCTTTAATATATTATTTGTGTTAGGAACAGCTGCATTGGTTGCACCTTCTGGAATACCATTTGCATCAGGATTTATCGTGGATGGTATCATTGCTTTTGGTGCAGTAATCATGTTTATGTTGTTTATTGGAAAGAATATGAAACTAAGAAAAGTCGGAGCTTTCGTGATGTTATTGTCATATGTTTCATATCTAGTGTATATTTTATAGAAAGTAAAAAACCAGAAAGGGGTTACATAGAAACTGTAATCCCTTTCTTTTGTTTTTTTATCATTCCTTGCTTGTTTTTTCACAAGGAATATAGTATATTGTGTGTGTAATAAAAATTAATGCTTCGGAGGAAAAGTTATGGCAGAAAAAAAAGTGGTAGCTAAAGTAGAAGAACCAACTAATGAACAAATTGATGCTCATGTTGATGAACTTGTTCAAAAAGCTTTAGTTGCATTAGAAAAATTTGAATCATTTGATCAAGACGCAGTAGATTATATCGTTGCTAAATGTTCTGTTGCTGGATTAGACCAACACGGTGTTTTAGCTGAAGCTGCAGTTAAAGAAACAGGTAGAGGTGTATTCGAAGACAAAGCAGTTAAAAACTTATTCGCTTGTGAATATGTAACAAACAATCTTCGTCACTTAAAAACTGTAGGAATTATCAATGAAGATCCTTTAACAGGAATCACTGAAATTGCTGAACCAGTAGGTGTTGTTTGTGGTATCGTTCCAACTACAAACCCAACTTCAACAGTTATTTTCAAATCATTAATTTCTTTAAAAACAAGAAACCCAATTATTTTCTCATTCCATCCATCTGCTTATGAATGTTCAGTTCAAGCAGCTAAAGTTGTAAGAGATGCTGCAATCGCTGCAGGTGCTCCTGAAAACTGTATTCAATGGTTAGGATTACGTTCTATGTATGCAACAACTGCATTAATGAACCATCCAGGTGTTGCTACAATCTTAGCAACTGGTGGTAACGCAATGGTTAAAGCTGCTTACTCTTGTGGTAAACCTGCTTTAGGTGTTGGTGCTGGTAACGTACCTGCTTATGTAGAAAAAACTTGTGTATTAAAGAGAGCTGTTAACGACATCGTATTATCAAAATCATTTGATAATGGTATGATTTGTGCATCTGAACAATGTGCTATCGTTGACCATGAAATTTATGAAGATTTCAAAAACGAAATCAATCGTTTCCATGTTTACTTTGTAAATGCTGAAGAAAAAGCTAAACTTGAAAATTATATGTTTGGATGTGCAGCATATACTGATAAAGTAAATGAAGCAAAATTAAATGCAAATGTTGTAGGTAAAAACGCTACTTGGATTGCTGAACAAGCAGGATTCAAAGTACCAGAAGATACTCAAATCATTTGTGCAGAATGTAAAGAAATCGGTCCAAAAGAACCTTTAACTAGAGAAAAATTATCTCCAGTATTAGCTGTATTAAAAGCTTCTTCAACTGAAGATGGTATTGCTAAAGCTGCTGCAACTGTTGAATTCAATGGTTTAGGTCACTCAGCTGCAATCCATACTCAAAATCATGAAGTTTCAGTTAAATTTGGTTTAGCTTGTAAAGCTATCCGTATTATTGAAAACGCACCATCTACATTCGGTGGAATCGGTTCAGTTTATAATGCATTCATTCCATCATTAACATTAGGATGTGGATCTTACGGGCATAACTCAGTTTCTAACAACGTTAGTGCTGTAAACTTATTAAATATTAAGAGAATAGGGAGACGTAACAACAATATGCAATGGGTTAAACTTCCTCCAAAAATTTACTTCGAAAAAAATTCAATCAAATACTTAAGAGATATGAAAGAAATGAACAAAGCTATGATTGTTACAGATAGAGGAATGTACAATCTTGGTTATGTTGAAAAAATTGAAGATGTTATTAGAAGAAGACGTAATAAAGTTGATTTAGAATTATTCTTCGATGTAGAACCAGATCCAAGTATCGATACAGTTAACGAAGGTGTTGAATTAATGAGAAAATTCGAACCTGATGTTATCATCGCTTTAGGTGGAGGTTCTTCAATGGATGCTGCTAAAGTTATGTGGTTAATGTATGAACATCCAGAAGTTAACTTCGATGATATTAAACAAAAATTCATGGACATTAGAAAACGTGCATTCAAATTCCCTGAATTAGGTAAAAAAGCAAGATTAATCTGTATCCCAACAACTTCAGGTACAGGTTCAGAAGTAACTCCATTCGCAGTTATTACTGATAAAGCTAACAACAAAAAATATCCATTAACTGACTACTCATTAACTCCAACAGTAGCTATCGTTGACCCAGAATTCGTTATGAGTTTACCTTCAGTTATCGCTGCTGATACAGGTATTGACGTATTAACTCATGCTATTGAAGCTTATGTTTCAATCTTAGCATCTGACTTCACTGATGGATGGGCTAAACAAGCTGTTAAATTAGTATTCGATTACTTAGAAAGATCAGTTAAAAATGGTAAAAACGATCCAGAAGCTAGAGAAAAAATGCATAATGCTGCTACAATCGCTGGTATGGCATTCGCTAATGCTTTCTTAGGATTAAACCACTCATTAGCTCACAAAATTGGTGGGGAATGGCATGTACCTCATGGTCGTACTAATGGTATCTTATTACCACACGTTATCAAATATAACGGTACTATCCCAACTAAATTAAACATCTGGCCAAAAATTGAAAACTATAAAGCTGACGTTAAATACATGGAATTAGCTCAATTAATCGGATTAAATCCAAAAACTCCAGCTGAAGGTGTTCAAATGTTCGCTGATGCTTGTGAAGAATTATGTTACAAAGTTGGTGTTGCAAGCAACATTAAATCTCAAGGTATCGATAAAGATGCATGGGAAGAATCAGTACATAGAATCGCTATGAATGCATACGAAGATCAATGTACTCCTGCAAACCCAAGAATGCCAATCGTAACTGATATGGAAAAAATCTTAAGAACTATCTATGATTATGAAAACAAGTTTGCTCCAAAAACAAACAAAAAATAATAAAGATATTCTTTAATAACAAAACCTGTGACTGATGTCACAGGTTTTTATTTATATTAATAGAGAAATAAAAAAGACACTTAGAGAAAACTAAGTGTCTTTACTGTTGGGAGACTTATTATTTTTTGTCCCAATCTTCTTTTAATTTTAAGGCTTGGTCTAAAACTTTAGCACCATCCATCATACCATATAAACGCATATCAATAACGTCTACAGGTACTTCATTTTTTACTGTTTCTTGGATTGCTTTTAAACGGAATCTTACTTGAGGACCTAATAATAATACATCACAAGGTTCTGTTGCGTATTCTCTAACTAATTGTGATTCACTGATTGCCCAAATTTTACAATCAATATTTCTTTCTTTAGCTGATTTTTCCATTCTTGTTACCAATAAACTAGTAGACATACCAGCACTACATGCTAACATAATTTTAACCATTCTATAATTCCTCCTTGTTTCTATACTTTTATTATACACTTATAAACCTTATAAGCAAATAAAAAAACTATATTTGAAAAAAATCTTATGATATAATTTTGGAAAGAAAAGGAGGGAATAACACATTGAAAAAGAAAGATTTTTTATTTATTTTTTGTATACTTTTGTTTCTTATAGGTGGTTATCTTTTCTTTCGTGCACCAAATAAAGATGAATGTGTAGAAGTGTATTATCATGAAAAACTTGTAGAAAGTATTGATTTAAACAAAGATGGTCATTATATCTATCAAGGTGATTATGGTCGTTTTGAAGTAGAAGTTTGTGATCATCACTATCGTGCGATAAATGTAGAATGCCCAAATCATATTTGTGAAAAAGTAGGATGGGTGGAAAAAGGAAGCTCTGTACCTATTATCTGTGTTCCTAATGATATTTATATCATTCAAAAGAATAATGAAAGTTTTCAATAAGTTCATAGTGAATTCACACAGCAGGATTATATTATAAGTGTCTTAAGAAGAGACACATAATAATATGAAAATTATAGACGACCCCTCTCCCTAAAAATTTATTCGTCTATAACACATAAAAAAAAGAACGTATCCCCACGTTCTTTTTTTATTTTATTCAATAATATGAAAATGTTTTAAAGCATTTTCGATACCATGATCTTTAATGTCTGTTGTGACATAAGTGACCATATCGAATAAGATAGGATTACTATTTCCCATAGCAACTGATTCTTTTGTATATGTTAACATTGGAATATCATTTGTAGAATCTCCAATACTGATTGTATGTTCAATATCACTATCAAGATGATCGGCTAAATATTGAATACCTGTTGCTTTTGAATATTGAAGAGGAACGACTTCGATAAAATTTGGAGCTCTTTGAATAATGTCAAAATCAGGAGCTAAAAGTTTTTTATAAGTTTCGATATCTGCATCATCGTTATACCACGCAGCGAATTTATCAAATAAGATATCATCATCGTATCCATATGTAAAGACAGGGAATCCATCATCGGCATAAGAGTTATAAATAATAGATACTTGTTCAACTGATGGATTGATTGGGAAATAAGCACCATGAACACCTTCTAAAACAGCTTCGATATGACAATCATAAGAGGCTTGAATGACTTTCTTTCTTAATTCTTGAGGCAATTGGGTATGAAACATTTGTTTGCCATGATATTCAATATATGTTCCACATCCACAGACATAACCATCAAAAGGAAAATCAGTAATAACTTTGTTGATTGTTGAAATAGGACGTCCTGTGTTAATAAAACACAAATGTCCGTTTTTTTGTGCTTGTGTTAAAGCTTGGATTGTTGATTTAGGAACTTGAAGAGTATCTTCTTCTAACAATGTTCCATCTATATCAAAAAAGATTAAATATTTGTTCATTTGAAAACCTCCGTATTCATCATATTATTTATCATATAAAGAAATGAATTTTTTTTCAAGGCATTAATGATATTGTTTATGAATTTTACCTATGTTATAATTTTATCAAGGTACATACGTCAAGTAAGGAGGATGGATTGTGTATAAGATATTACATAAAGAAGTTTTGAATGATGCCGTTGAACTCATGGAAATACACGCTCCATATGTCGCACGTAAATGTCAACCGGGACAATTTATTATTTTACGCGTCGGTGAAAATGGGGAAAGAATTCCATTGACAATCGCTGATTTCGATCGAGAAAAAGAATCAATTACTATTATTTATCAAGTTGTGGGTTATTCAACTCAACAGTTAGCGTCACTGAATGAAGGAGATGAACTTACAGATTTTGCAGGTCCATTAGGAGAACCAACAAAACTTGAAAAGAAAAAACATGTTGTGGGAGTTGCTGGAGGTGTTGGTAGCGCTCCGTTGTATCCTCAATTAAGAGCATTAGCAGACATGGGCGTAGATGTTGATGTGATTATTGGTGGTCGTGAAGCACAATATGTATTGATGGCTGATCGTTTTGCTAAGTTCTGTAAACATGTTTACATTACAACAAACGATGGTTCATTAGGTGATAAAGGATTTGTTACTAACAAATTAGAAGAATTAATTAAAACTGATGACTCAATTGAAGAAGTTATTGCAATTGGTCCAGTTGCTATGATGAAAGCTGTTGTGGATGTGACAAAACAATATGACATGCCTACATCTGTTTCATTAAACCCTATTATGATTGATGGTACAGGTATGTGTGGATGTTGCCGTGTCACTGTAGATGGTGAAATCAAATTTGCTTGTGTTGATGGTCCAGACTTTGATGGATTAAAAGTGGATTTTGATGAATTATTAGCACGACAAAAAATGTTTAAAGAAGAAGAAAGTGAATCTATGAAACATTTTGAACATGAACATCATCATCATCATGATGATCCAAATCATGTTTGCTTATGTAGTTTGAACCGAGGTGAACAATAATGCCAAATATGTCTCCAACAAAAGTCAAAATGGCTGAACAAGATCCTAATGTCAGAAATAAAAACTTTAAAGAAGTGTCATTAGGTTATACAGAAGAACAAGCAATAGAAGAAGCAACTCGTTGTTTACATTGTAAACATCATCCATGTAAAAATGGATGTCCAGTAGGAGTGCCTATTCCTGAATTTATTGCTGAAGTTGCAAAAGGAAATTTCGAAGAAGCTTACCAAATTATTACAACTGAAAGTGCATTGCCTGCAATTTGTGGTCGTGTATGTCCACAAGAAAATCAATGTGAAGGAAAATGTGTTCGTGGTATTCGTGGTGAAGCTGTCGGAATTGGTCGATTAGAAAGATTCGTTGCTGATTATCATAGAGAACATGGTCCTCATGATAAACCAGTTATTGAAAAGAACGGTAAAAAGGTTGCTGTTGTAGGTAGTGGTCCTGCAGGTATTACTTGTGCTGGTGAACTTGCGAAAAAAGGTTATGATGTCACTGTATTTGAAGCATTACATCAAACTGGTGGAGTTTTATCATACGGTATTCCTGAATTCCGTTTACCTAAGAAATTGGTACAAGATGAAGTATCTGGTATTGAAGAATTAGGTGTAAAATTTGAAACAAACGTTATCGTTGGACGTTCTATTACTATTGATGAATTACAAGAAGAAGGTTATGAAGCCATCTTCGTAGGTAGTGGTGCTGGATTACCTAAATTCCAAGGCATTCCAGGAGAAAACTTAAATGGTGTTTATGCTGCTAACGAATTCTTAACACGTGTTAACCTTATGAAAGGTTATGAATTCCCAGATACACCTACACCTGTTAAAATTTCAAAAACAGTATGTGTTATTGGTGGTGGTAACGTTGCTATGGATGCTGCAAGAACTGCAAAACGTTTAGGAGCAGAAAATGTATATATTGTTTACCGTCGTGGTGAAGAAGAATTACCTGCTCGTAAAGAAGAAGTACACCATGCAAAAGAAGAAGGTATCGAATTCCATTTATTAACAAATCCAGTGGCTATTCATGGAGAAGATGGATGGGTACGTTCTATGGAATGTGTTGAAATGCAATTGGGTGAACCAGATGCAAGTGGTCGTAGAAGACCAACTGCTGTTGAAGGATCTAATTTTGAAATTGAAACAGGTACTGTTATTGTTTCTATTGGACAAAGTCCTAACCCATTGATTCGTCAAACAACTCCAGGATTGGATACTCAAAAATGGGGTGGAATCATTGTTGATGAAGATTCTATGAAAACATCTAAAGATGGTGTTTATGCTGGTGGTGACGTTGTAACTGGTGCAGCAACTGTTATTTTGGCAATGGGTGCTGGTAAAAAAGCAGCCAAAGCTATTGATGAAATGTTACAAGCAAAATAATGATAAAAATGACATGAATTTCATGTCATTTTTTATTTACTAAAGTTGAGACTTTGTTAGTAAATATATTTATTATATTTACTAAATACTATTGATTTTATTTTCCTAGATGATAAAATAAGAGAGACGAATAGGAGTGAAGATAAAATATGAATTATGAAATAAACAGATTAATTAATTTTGGATTGGAACATCATTTATTAACTGAAGATGATGTGGATTATGCAGTGAATTTATTGTTAGATTTATTCCACTTAGATTCTTTTGAAAGAGAAAACGTGGATGAACATTTAGAAATTGCAACACCAATTTTAGAAAATATGCTAGATTATGCTGTTCATCATGATATGATTGATAGTACAGTAACTGCAAGAGATTTATTTGATACAAGAATTATGAATTGTTTAATGCCTAGACCAAGTGAAGTGATCAAACAATTTCAATCTCTTTATCAAGAAAGTCCTTTAAATGCAACAGATTATTTTTATCATTTGTCTATTGCTTCTAACTATATTAGAAAAAGTAGAACAGATAAGAATATTCGTTTTAAAAGATTTTGTAAATATGGTGACTTTGAAATTACAATAAATCTTTCTAAACCTGAAAAAGATCCTAAAGAAATTGCCAAAGCAAAAACAATGAAAGCCAGTGGTTACCCACATTGTTTATTATGTAAAGAAAATGTTGGTTTTCAAGGAGATTTGAATCGTGCTGCAAGACAAACACATCGTATCATTCCTATGGTATTAGATGATGAAGATTATTTTTTACAATATTCTCCTTATGTTTATTACAATGAACATTGTATCGTGTTTAATAAAGAACATAAACCAATGCGTATTCACAGAGGTACTTTTTCTCATTTGCTATCATTTGTAGAAAAATTCCCTCATTATATGTTGGGATCTAATGCAGATTTACCTATTGTTGGTGGTTCTATTTTATCCCATGATCATTTCCAAGGAGGACATTATGTTTTCCCAATGGATCATGCAGATGTGTTACAAACATTATCTTTGAAAAAATATCCTCATTTAAAATTGGATATTATCAAATGGCCATTATCAACTTTAAGAGTGACTTCATCTTCACGTGAAGAACTTGTTGATTTTGCTTCTTGTGCATTGGATGCTTGGAAGGAATATGATAATCCTGAACTTGATATTCTTTCTCATACAGGAGATACTCCACATAATACAATCACTCCAATCGCAAGAATGAAAGATGGACAATATCAATTGGATTTGGTTTTCCGTAATAATAGAACAACAGAAGAATATCCTGAAGGTATTTTCCATCCTCATCAACATTTACATCATATTAAAAAGGAAAATATTGGTTTAATTGAAGTCATGGGTCTTGCTGTTTTACCTGCACGTTTAAAAACTGAACTTCAATTATTAAAAGAATGTTTATTGGGTGAAAAGAATAGAGAAGATTATGAATGTTTGGATAAACATGGAGATTGGTATTGTGAATTAAAGGAACATTGTACTTTTGATAAAGATAATATTGATGAAATTCTTGCTCAAGCTTTAACAAGTAAATTTGTTGAAGTTTTGGAAGATGCTGGAGTCTTTAAACTTAACGATGAAGGAATTCATGGTTTTGTTGATTTTGTTCAATCATTAGATCAATAGGAGGAAAATATATGATTAAAGAATTGGAACAATTGAATGATGGTATTAAGCTTTTCTCTTTGAAAAGTGATCAATTAGAAGTTGTTGTTTCTAATTTTGGTTGTACTATCGTAAAAGTGCTTATGGAAGATAAGCAAGGAAATGTATCTGATGTTGTTCTTGGTTATGATGATTTTAGCCAATATCAAACTTTAGATGCTTATTTGGGTGCATTGGTTGGACGTGTTGGTAATCGTATCGCAAAAGGGAAATTTAGCTTAAATGGAGAAGATTACACATTGGCTGTGAATAATGGACCTAACCATTTACATGGTGGAATTAAAGGATTCAGTTATCGTGTGTTTGATCATAAAATCATTGATGATCATACAATTGAATTTTCTTATTTCTCACCTGATGGTGAAGAAGGTTATCCAGGAAATATGAACTTTAAAGCTATCTATACATTAAATGGAGATACTTTAAATGTGCATTACTTGGCTGATACAGATAAAGATACATTGATTAATATTACAAATCATTCTTATTTCAATTTATCTGGAAAAACTGAAAACATTTATAATCACACATTATGTATTCATTCTGATCGTTATGCATGTATCGATCCTGATGGTTTACCAACTGGAGAATTTAATGAAGTCAAAGGAACTGCTTTTGATTTTAATGAACCAGCACTTATTGGTGAACGTGTAGAACAAAAAGAAGAACAATTATTAACAGGTAAAGGTTTTGATCATCCGTTTATCTTTAATACTAAAGACAATCAAGTTGTCTTAGAACATTCTGAAACAGGAAGACGTTTAACTGTTTCAACAACATTACCTGGAGCACAAATTTATACTGCAAACTATTTAGATGGACGTTTAGGAAAATATGGTCAACATTATTTTGCGAGAGATGCTGTATGTATTGAAACACAAAATTTACCAGATGCTATCCATTTAGAAAAAGAACCAACAACAATTTTAAAGAAAGGTGAAACTTATGATGAAGCTACTTCATATAAGTTTGAAGTTATAAAATAATGAAAAAAGCAAGTTTAGTAATTGAAAGCATTAAAAATAATGAATTGAATGCTGTTTTAGAAGATGTTTATGTTGATGCTTCATTGATTGAAGCTCAAAAAGAAAGATATATTAAAGCTATTGAAAAATTTATTTCTTTATATGGAGATAAAGACATTGAAATCTATAGTACACCAGGAAGAAGTGAAGTTTCTGGTAATCATACGGACCATCAACATGGGGAAGTATTGGCTGCAGCCATTAACTTAGATATTATTGCAGTTGTTGCTCCTCATAATGACAGTATTAAGATTTTGTCTGATGATTATGATCTTAAAGCTGTTCATGTTGATGATTTAGATAAGAAAAATGAAGAAGCTGGAACTTCTGAAGGATTAATTCGTGGTGTTTTGGCAAGATATAAAGAATTAGGTTTTAACATTGGTGGATTTGAAGCTTATATGACAAGTGATGTTTTACAAGGTTCTGGTTTATCTTCTTCAGCTGCATTTGAAGTTATGATTGGAACTGTATTGTCAGGGTTATATAATGATATGTCAATTGATCCTGTTGTGATTGCTCAAGTGGGTCAATATAGTGAAAATGTGTATTTTGAAAAACCTTGTGGGTTAATGGATCAATGTGCATGTTCTGTAGGAAGTTTAATTAATATTGATTTCAAAGATAATAATCATCCAATTGTTCGTAAGATTGATGTTGATTTCTCTGAATTTAAACATAGTTTATGTATTGTTGATGTTCATGCATCACATGCTGATTTAACTGATGATTATGCTTCTATTCCTTTTGAAATGAAATCTGTAGCACAATTTTTTGGTAAAGAATTCTTAAGAGATGTTTGTGAAAAAGAATTCTACACTCATATTCCTGCTTTAAGAGAAAAAGTAAGTGATCGTGCTGTATTAAGAGCTATCCATTTATTTGAAGAAAATAAACGTGTTGAAGAAGCTGTAAAAGCTTTAAATGAAAGACGTTTTGATGATTTTAAAGCTGTTATTAGAGCTTCTGGAGAAAGTTCTTATAAATATTTACAAAATATTTATTCTAATGTTCATGTTGATAATCAAGCTGTTTCTTTAGCTATTGCATTAACTGAAATGATTATTCAAAATCATGGTGTTTGTCGTGTTCATGGTGGTGGTTTTGCAGGAACAATTCAAGCCTTTGTTGAAGATGATTTTGTAGAACAATACAAAACTGAAATTGAAAAATATTTTGGTGAAGGAAGTTGCCATGTTTTAAAAATTAGAAAATACGGTGGTAAGAAAATTTTATAAAATGTTCATAATCAAGACGTATAGTCATTATAAAATGATTATACGTTTTTATTTTCTTATAAAAACGTGTATAATAAGTAAAAAGGAGGGGTTTAGATGTATTGTTATAAATGCGGTCAAGAAATTGAAGATGACAGTAAATTTTGTCCTCTTTGTGGAGCACAAATTGAACAAAGTCAGGAAGATATCGATTATTCATCTTATGCACCTGATTATAATAATCCTATGGACAAACCAAGTATTGGTTTAAATATTTTATCATTCTTATTTCCTATTATTGGAATTGTATTGTTCTTTGTTTGGCGTAATACATATCCTATCAAAGGGAAATCATGTGTAAAATTTAGTTTAATGAGCATTATTTTTAATTTCATTTTTATGATTGTGGCAGGAATGAGTCTTGGTGTTTATTTTATAAATCTATAGTTGGATAAAGAAGCTGAGGCTTCTTTTTTTTCATATAAAAAAACTAGGCGATTAAATAGAAA
>SAMEA104404106__coassemble_558_pt1 | contig 37350 bp, 34 predicted proteins | sample SAMEA104404106__metabat2_high_PE_001 | metagenome-assembled genome bin SAMEA104404106 (sample SAMEA104404106) | Balaenoptera acutorostrata
GTATTATAGCACTCACTTATTTATTCGTCCTATGATATGATAATTTATTTAAAACGCTGTTATTAATATGCTGTGAGTAAACTATTTTCATTTCTAGAAAAGATGTAGTCTTTATAGAAATAAGTGCTATGATATGCATGAATGAAAGCGCATTCAAATTATAAAGAAAAGGAGAAGAAGAAAATGAAAAAATTAAATCGTTGTTTGCGTATCTTTTTGGTTTTAGGTTTGATGTTTGGTTTGGTTAAGCCTGTTATGGCTGCAGAAAAACCTGATTTTAGAATTGTGACTGATGTTTTAGATTCAGGTCAAGTTGTTTCTGGTGTCTTGGTTGATATGAAACAAGATGTGAAGAATGATGATTTTGATAAAGGTAGCTTTGTTGTTCATGCAAAACATCTTTATGATAAAACTGCAGTTGTCGATAAAGACTTAAAAATTTTGAATGCTTATGTAGTGAAAGATGAATCTGGAGAAAAAGCAGATACAGGTCATTTTATTATGTTAGAAACAGAAAAAAATGGAACATTGTATTGGGATAATCCAAATTTCTCTAATATACCAATGACTTTGGATTATCAAGTCACTCAAGTTAAAGCTCTTGATTCTCTTGAACAAGTCAAAGTTGTATTGGATGCTAAAGATCCTATTAATCATCTTGTTGATGGATTTGAAGCCAAAACTTCTAAGAGCAAACTTAATTATCGTATGTTCACACCTGCAGAAGATGACCATAAAAATGCGCTTGTAGTATGGTTACATGGTGCTGGTGAAGGTGGAGATAATAATATTACTCCAATTACTGCTAACCGTGGTGGTTTAGGTTTCGCAACTCCAGAACATCAAGATATTTTTGATGGAGCTTATGTGATTGCTCCTCAATCTCCAAATTTTTGGATGGATGAATTAAAACTTGGTGATTTGGTTCTTAAAGGTGGAAATTATACAGATGCTATTATTTCTTTAATTGAAGAAGAAATTGATAATAATGATGATATTGATGCGGGTCGTATTTATATTGGTGGATGTTCAATGGGTGGTTACCAAACATGGAAAACTATTCTTGCTAAACCTGAAATGTTTGCAGCAGCATTCCCAGTATGTGCTGCATATGCACCAACTGAAGAAGAATTAAAAACTGTAGTTGATTTACCAATTTGGTTAACTCATGCAAAAGTGGATGATACAGTTCCTGTTACAAACAGTCAAAATACTTATAAAATGTTAAAAGATTTAGGTGGTAAGGTTGTTTATACAGAATATCCAGATGTTACATTTGGTGGACAAACATATCCTCCACATTGGTCATGGATTTATGTAGCAAACAATGATCCTGTTTTTGAAGATGTTCACATTATGAATTGGTTGAATGAACAACATATTGAAGTGAAAGAATCTTCAAATACAACAATTTACATTATTGCTGGTGTTGTAATTATCGCTGGTGGTTTATGGTTCTATAATAAAAAGAAAAAAGCTTCATAATGAATGATGAAGGAAGAATTCAAAGAATTCTTCCTTTTCTTTTGTGCTATAATAGGATTTAGAGGTGATCATTGTGGGATTTATGGAAGAATACAAATCACTAGATCGAATATGTAAAGATATGAATGGTATTGGTATCTCTGGATATATTAGTGAAATGGAAATGTATCGAAAAGGTGTTTTACGTATTCCTTCTTGGAAAGATGATTATTATGGATTGAAACATTATCGTTGGGTGCGTAATCAAATCGCTCATGAAGTGGATGAAACTGAAGAGAATATGTGTGATTGTGAAGATAGAGAATGGATCAAAGATTTTCATCAAAGACTTTTAGGTGGAGAGGATCCTTTAACACAATATCGTCGTTTACAAGACATCCCTCACCATAAAGTCAGTAAAGAAACAGATGTTCATTGTTACAAGCGAGGAGGAGTTTATTATTTGCTCCTTATCTTTGTCATGATTATTGTTTTTTGTCTTTTGTTTGGTAAGCTGTTATGATGAGTGATATGAAAAAAGATTGACTTTTTATAGGAAATGGTATAAAAAAGAAAATAATAGTTTAAATAAATAATGAGAATGGAAGTGAAAGTATGAGTGAAAAAACAGCAGCAATTAACTGGTTTCCAGGGCATATGGCCAAAGCCAGAAGAGAAATTGGTGAAAGATTAAAGGTGATTGATATTGTGATTGAATTGGTGGATGCACGTGCGCCTTATTCTTCAAAGAATCCTATGATCAATGATTTGATTAAACAAAAACCTCGTTTAATGGTTTTAACAAAGAAAGATATGGCTGATGAGAAGAGCACGCAAGCTTGGGTTTCTTATTATGAATCTCAAGGATATCAAGCGATGAGTGTGAATCTTAAGAACTTTAATGAATATCAAAAGATTATTGAAAAATGTAGACATGTCTTAAAAGAGAAAATGGAAAAAGAACAAGCCAGAGGCATCAAACCTCATGCTATTCGTGCTATGGTTTTAGGGATCCCTAATGTAGGGAAATCTACATTTATTAATAAACTTGCCAATCGTAAAGCCACTGTTACAGGAAATAAACCAGGGGTAACAAAATCACAACAAATTATTCGTGTGGCTAAAGATTTCGAATTGTTTGATACACCGGGTGTATTATGGCCTAAGTTTGATGATCAAGAAGTTGCAAGAAATGTAGCTTTACTTGGATCTATTAAACTTGATGTTTTGCCTTTGGATGATTTGTTTATCTATGTTATGAGATATTTAACACAACATTTTCCTCATATTTTAAAAGATCGTTATCAATTAGAAATTGATTTGGATAATGAAAATTGGGTTCTTGAATGTTTTGATCATATTGCGAATATCAGAAAGATTAAACCATTACGTGGTGAAACAGATTATGATCGTGTGATTGCCCTTGTCTTTAGTGAAATCAATGATGGAAGTATTGGAAAGATCACTTGGGAGGAACCCCAATGTCTCAAAGATTAGAATATGAAAGAAAAGCCTATGCAATGGGTAAGAACTATGTTGTAGGATTGGATGAAGCCGGAAGAGGTCCAATGGCTGGACCTGTTGTTGTAGGTGCTGTTATCTTTCCTAAGGGATATGAAAATGATTTGATCAATGATTCTAAACAATTGACTGAAAAGAAAAGAGAAGCTTTGTATGATTTGATTATCAAAGATGCTTTGGCTTATCAAATTGAAGTGATCAATGAAGAAGATGTTGATCGTTTGAATGTGTATCAAGCCAGTAAGAAAGGAATGTTGGATGCTATTGAACATTTGTCCATTCATCCTGATTATGCTTTAACAGATGCAATGCCTTTAGGAGATGCGATTGAACATGAAGCCATTATTAAAGGAGATAGCTTGTCTTTAAGTATTGGAGCAGCCAGTATTCTTGCAAAGGTGACTAGAGATCGTATGATGGTGGAGTATGATCGTCAATATCCTGAATATGGTTTTGCAAAACATAAAGGATATCCTACCAAAGCTCATAAGGAAGCATTGCTTCGTTATGGTGCATGTCCTATACATAGACGTTCTTTTAAACCTGTACAAGATGTTTTGAATGAACAATTAGAGTTAAAATTATAGAAGATAGAGATATCTTCTTTTTTTGTAAAGAAATTGACTCGTTTTTTTCGTATATAGTATAGGAGGTATTTTCTATGGAAGACTATGTATTGTATTTATCTTTAAAGTATGCTGGAGATTTTCAAAAGATTTATCAAGCAATACAAAGAAAGGAGCCCATTGATCAAGAAAGACTACATCTTTTAAAAGCAAAGATGAAATGTCGGTATACAACGATTGTGAGTGATGATTATCCTCAACAATTAAAGACAATCTCTTGTCCTCCTTTTGTCTTGTATTATTATGGAGATTTGTCTTTGACTCAAAGAAAGAGTGTTGGTGTTGTAGGAATGAGAGAAATGAGTGATTATGGAAAACGGGCTACACGTTATTTTTGTCAGCCTCTTCTTGCACAGGGATATGTGATTGTGAGTGGAATGGCCAAAGGAATTGATGGCATGGCCCATACAACAGCCTTACATCAAGGAGGTAAGACGATTGCTGTACTAGGTACAGGTATTGATTATTGTTATCCTTCATGTCATCATGAATTGTATGACACATTAAAGAAGGATCATCTTGTGATGAGTGAGTATCCTTTTGATACAGCACCTAGAAAAGAGATGTTTCCTTTTCGTAATCGCATTATTGCAGGTCTTGCTTTAAAGATTTTGGTCATCGAAGCAAGAGTGAAAAGTGGGACAATGATTACAGTGAGATATGCTTTAGAACAAGGTAAAGATGTCTATTGTGTTCCTTCTCGTTATGATGATCATTTGGGTTGTAATGAGTTGATTAAACAAGGAGCAATCTTAATTACAAATGGTTATGAGATGATTGAGGAAAAAGATAGGTGTTGACAAATTGAAAAAAACAAATAATAATAGAACGGAACGTAGGAGGAATGACTATGGGTAAAAATTTGGTTATCGTCGAATCACCATCTAAGTCAAAAACAATCGAAAAATATCTTGGTGAAGATTATATTGTGACTTCATCTAAAGGTCATATTCGTGATTTGGCTACAACTGGTAAAGGTGGTTTAGGCGTAGATGTAGAAAATGGATTTAAACCGAACTATGTTATCAGCAAGGATAAAAAAGATGTTGTGAAAGAATTAAAGAAATTTGTAAAAGATGCAGATTATGTTTATCTTGCAACCGATCCTGACCGTGAAGGGGAAGCTATTTCTTGGCATCTTGCTGATGTATTAGGTATTGATATGGATTTAATGAATCGTGTTGTTTTTCATGAGGTGACAAAGAAAGCTGTTATTGGTGCTTTGGAACATCCTCGTAAGATTGATCAAAACTTAGTGAAATCTCAAGAAACAAGACGTGTTCTTGATCGTATTATTGGTTTTAAATTGTCAAAGTTGTTACAAAAGAAGATTAAATCTAAATCTGCAGGTCGTGTACAATCTGTAGCGTTAAGATTAATTTGTGAAAGAGAAAAAGAAATTGAAGCTTTTATTCCTGAAGAATATTGGAAAGTCAAAGCAAAATTTAATAAAGATTCTATTGATTTTGAAGCAGAGCTTGCAAAATATAAGAATAAGAAGATTGAATTACATAATCAAGAAGAAACAGAAAAGGTTTATGCATCTTTAGATAAGATGTTTACTGTTTCTGATTTGAAAAAGACAAAGAAGAAAAGAAGTTCTAAAGCTCCTTTTATTACATCAACACTTCAACAAGAAGCATCTTCTAAATTGAATTTTAAAGCAAAGAAAACAATGCAAATTGCTCAAAAGTTATATGAAGGTATTGATATTGGTGAAGAAACTGTCGGTTTGATCACTTACATGAGAACGGATTCTATTCGTTTAAGTGATGACTTTATTCAAGAATCTCGTCAATATATTGAAGAGAAATATGGAAAGAAATATGTTGGAAGTGTTAAGGTTTCTAAGAAGAAAGACAATGTTCAAGATGCCCATGAAGGGATTCGTCCAACAAGCATTAAACGTACTCCTGAAAGTATGAAACCTTATTTAAAAGCAGATGAATATAAATTATATGCTTTTATTTATACACGTGCTATGGCTTCATTAATGGCTCCTGCACAATTTAATGCTACAACAATTTCATTAGATAATAATGGTTATGAATTTAAGGCAAGTGGATCAACTATTGATTTTGATGGGTATTTAAGAGTGTATAGTCCTTATGAAAAACAAAGTGATGAATTGTTACCTGAAGTGACTGTCAGTGAACAATTACCAAGTTTAGATGTTCAAAAGACACAACACTTTACAAAACCACCTGCACGTTATAGTGAAGCAAAATTAATTAAAGAATTAGAAGAACTTGGTATTGGTCGTCCAAGTACTTATGCAAGTATTATTGATACGATTGTGACAAGACGTTATGTTGAAACCATTGATAAAGCATTTAAACCTACAGAATCTGGTATTTTAACAAATGATAAGCTTGTACAATTCTTTGATAATATTATTAATGTTGAATATACTGCAAAGATGGAACAAGAATTGGATGAAATTGCTGAAGGTGAAGATAATTATGTTCATGCTTTAACAACATTCGAAGAAAAATTTGAACCATTGCTTGAAAAAGCTTATGAAGATATGGAACAAATTCAACCAGAAAAGACAGGTGAAAAATGTCCTGAATGTGGTGGAGACCTTGTTATTCGTAAAGGACGTTATGGTGATTTTGTGGCTTGTTCTAATTATCCAAAATGTAAATATGTAAAGAAAGAACCACAAGAAGTTCAAGAAACGGGAGAAGTGTGTCCAAAATGTGGTAGTCCTATGGTCTATAAAATGGGACGTTATGGACGTTTTGAAGCATGTTCTAACTATCCTGAATGTAAATACATTAAGAATAGTAAGAAAGCGGAACCTGTAATGACGGATGAAGTGTGTCCAAATTGCGGAAGTCCAATCGTGATTAAACGTGGTCGTTTTGGTGAATTTAAAGCATGCTCAAATTATCCAAAATGCAAAACAATTATTAAATAAGAAAGTGAGTCGTAAGAATGGAAAAAGTAAATGTCATAGGAGCGGGGCTTGCTGGAGTGGAAGCCACTTATCAATTGGTTTTACAAGGTATACCTGTTCGTTTATATGAAATGAGACCTGTGAAAATGACAGAGGCTCATAAAAGTGAATATTTTGCTGAACTTGTGTGTTCGAATTCATTAAGAGCAGATGGTTTAGGAAACGCTGTTGGTGTGTTAAAAGAAGAAATGACAATGAACAACAGTATTATTATGAAATTTGCCAGAGAACATGCTGTTCCTGCTGGAGGCTCTTTGGCTGTTGATCGTATTGGTTTTTCTCAAGCTATTACTGAATTTATGTCTTCACATCCTTTGGTAGAAGTTGTTCATGAAGAAGTATGTGAAATTCCTGAAGGACCAACCATTATTGCTTCTGGTCCTTTAACAAGTGCACCTTTATCAAAGGCAATTCAAGATATGCTTCATTCTGATTATTTTTATTTCTATGATGCAGCAGCACCTATTATTACCAAAGACAGTGTAAATTTTGATATTGCATATTATAAATCAAGATATGATAAAGGGGATGCTGAATATATTAACTGTCCTATGGATGAAGCACAGTTTGATGCATTCTATGATGCATTAATGAATGCTGAAGTTGTGAAACCAAAGGACTTTGAAGAAAAATTCTTTGAAGGATGTATGCCTTTTGAAGAAATGGCAAGACGTGGGAAACAAACATTATTATTTGGTCCTATGAAACCTGTTGGTCTTGAAAAAGATGGTGGGAAGAGATCTCACGCTGTTGTGCAATTAAGACAGGATAACGCTGTTGGAAGTTTATATAATATTGTAGGTTTCCAAACACATTTAACTTGGCCAGAACAAAATCGTATTATTCATATGATTCCTGGATTAGAAGAAGCCAAAATTGTAAGATATGGTGTGATGCATAGAAACTGTTTTATTTGTTCTCCAAAATATTTAAAACCAACATATCAATTTGTTGGTCGTGATGATTTGTATTTTGCTGGACAAATGACAGGTGTGGAAGGATATGTGGAATCGGCACAAAGTGGTATGGTGGCAGGTATGAATATGGCTAGACATATTCAAGGTCAAGATCCAATTGTTTTCCCTAGAGAAACAGTGATGGGATCTCTTGCTTACTATATTACTCATGGTGATGAAGAGAACTTCCAACCTATGAAAGCCAACTTTGGTATTTTACCAGATTTTCCTCAACGTATTAAAAAGAAAGAACGTAAAGGAGCTTATGCCTCTCGTGCCATTGATGCGATGAGTCAATTCTTAAATGATGAAAAATCAAGCCAATAAGTATTTGGATTATTTGAAATATCATAAGAATTATTCTGATTTAACGATTCAAGGTTATCGTCGTGAAATCTTTGAATTTATAGACTATTTATTACGTGAGGGTATTGCATCTTTTGATGATGTGCAATACCCTTTTTTAAGAGGATATTTGGCTTTTTTACATGGAAAGAAGTTATCAAGCAAATCAATTAATCATCGTATGAGCAGTTTAAGAGGATTGTATCGTTATTTATTGAATGAAGAGATTGTCAAAGAAAATCCTTTTTTATTGATTGATTCTTTAAAACAAGAACAAAAACAACCGGATTTCTTATTTATGGATGAGATGCTTGGTTTATTAGACAGTATTCCTACCAATACTGTCTTAGGATTAAGAAACAAGGCAATGTTAGAACTCATGTATGCTTCTGGTTTACGTTGTCAAGAAACTGTAGAATTGACACTTGGTCAAATTGATTTTCAAAGACAAATGATTTTGGTTCATGGGAAGGGAAGTCGTGATCGTTATGTGCCTTTTCATGATTATGCTAAAGAATGGTTAATAAGATATATAGAAGAAGGACGTAATGAATTGATGGCAAAGGCTCATCAAAATCATGATTATGTCTTTGTCAATAAGAACGGGATGAAGATGACCAATCGTGGTGTTGAAAATATTGTGGAACGTGTGGCTCAAAATTATAATCCGATGAAAAAAGTTCATCCCCATACGTTGAGACATTCTTTTGCAACGCATTTATTAGAACAAGGCGTGGATATTCGTATTGTTCAAGAATTATTAGGACATCGAAATTTGTCAACAACGCAAATTTATACGCACATGACCAAAGAACATATGAAAGAAGTCTATGAATTTGCACATCCTAGAAACAAAGAATTCCATGAAAAAAACTAGGAAATGTTTTTTAAAAAAATGTTGACGAATAGAATGAAAAATGATAATATAACTACGTTGTAGACCTCTAGCTACAACCGCACATAAAAGGTATTAAAGCTTTGCTGCCTTGGTTGGCGAGTCTTAGAAAAATGATAAAAGAAGGAGGTACATCATGTACGCAATTATTGAAACTGGTGGAAAACAATTAAAAGTTAATGTTGGAGATGCTATTTTTGTTGAAAAATTAGATGTTCAAGCAGGTGAAACTGTTACTTTTGATAAAGTTTTATTTATTGGAGATGAAGCTTTAACAATCGGTGCTCCTTATATTCAAGGTGCTACTGTAGAAGCTGAAGTAGAAAAACAAGGTAAAGAAAAGAAAGTTACTGTTTACAAATACAATGCTAAAAAACATTATCATAAAAAACAAGGGCATAGACAACCTTATACTAAATTAGTTATTAAAGCAATTAACGCTGCATAATAATGATTAAAATTCAAGTCAAAACAAAAGCAAATGCAATTGTTTCAATAAGTGTGAATGGACATGCTGATAGTGCTCCCTATGGTGAGGATTTGGTTTGTGCTGGTGTGAGCTTAGCTTGCGTTGGGATTGCCAATCAACTTGCAAAGATGGGATGCGTTGATAATAATTCAGTTGCGATTGATTTGGGAGAAGGTCTTTTTAAGGTGAAGGTGAATCAAAGTCGTCATGATATTCAATTGGTGCTAGAGACATTTGAAACGATGATGAAGACAATTGAGGAATCTTATCATCAATATATTCAAATCATGAAAATGGAGGTATAATCTTATGATGTTCAAATTAGATTTACAATTATTCGCATCTAAAAAAGGTGTTGGGTCAACAAAAAATGGTCGTGACTCTGAATCAAAAAGATTAGGTGCTAAATTATCTGATGGGCAATATTGTACAGCAGGTTCAATCATTTACAGACAAAGAGGAACTAAAATTCATCCTGGTGTAAATGTTGGTAAAGGTGGAGATGACACTTTATTTGCAAAAGTAGATGGTGTTGTTAAATACGAAAGAGATGGAAGATCAAAAACTAAAGTTTCTGTATATCCAGCTGCTTAATAAGAAACCCGTATGGGTTTCTTTTTTAAATCATAGAAAGGAAGTGAAAATATGAAATTTATTGATAAAGTTAAGATTTACGTTGAAGCTGGTAAAGGTGGAGACGGTGTAGTTGCTTTTAGACGTGAAGCTCATGTTCCTAAAGGAGGACCTGCCGGTGGAGATGGTGGAAAAGGTGGAAGCATTATTTTCCAAGCAACAACATCTTTATCGACTTTATTAGATTTTCGTTATCATCGTGAATATAAAGCACGTAGTGGTGGCAATGGGATGGCTAAGAAAATGCATGGTGCAGATGCTGCAGATATGATTTTAAAAGTTCCTGTTGGTACAGTGATTTATGATGAAGATACAGGAAAAATCTTGGCTGACTTAACTGAAGATAAACAACGTGCCGTGATTGCCAAAGGTGGTCGTGGTGGACGTGGGAATACGCGTTTTGCAACAAGCCGTAATCCTGCACCAACAATCTGTGAACGTGGTGAACCAGGTGTGAAATATAACCTTGTTTGTGAATTAAAATTATTAGCTGATGTTGGTTTGGTTGGATTCCCATCTGTAGGGAAATCAACATTCTTATCTGTTGTCACAAGAGCAAAACCTGAAATTGCAGATTATCATTTTACAACAATTGTACCTAACTTAGGTGTTGTTCAAGCCAAAGATGGTCGTTCATTTGTTATGGCGGACTTACCTGGTTTGATTGAAGGTGCAAGTCAAGGTAAAGGTTTAGGACATCAATTCTTAAGACATATTGAAAGATGTCGTGTTATCGTTCATGTTGTAGACATGGGTGGTACTGAAGGAAGAGATCCTTATGAAGATTATCTTGCTATTAATAAAGAATTAGGAGAATACAAATATCGTTTGTTAGAAAGACCACAAATTGTTGTCGCTAACAAAATGGATGAAGAAGGCGCTGAAGACAACTTAAAAGCTTTCAAAGAAAAAGTAGGACCTGATGTTCCTGTTTTCCCAGTGATTGCTTTAATTCAAGAAGGTGTGGATATGCCTTTATATGCTATTGCTGACTTATTAGACAAAACTCCTGCCTTTGTTGATGAGGAAGAAGAACTTGAAAAGAGTGTTCTTTATACTTATCAAAAAGAAGATGAAATTGGTTTTGATATCTTTAATGAAGGTAATGGTGTATGGGAAGTCTCTGGTGAAAAAGTGGAAAGAATCGTTCAAATGGCTGCTTTAAACAGTGATGATGGTATTAAACGTTTTGCTCAAAAAATGCGTAATATTGGATTGGATGATGCTTTACGTGTTGCTGGTGTTCAACAAGGTGATACAATTCATATTTTAGACTTCGAATTCGAATTCTATGATTAATCATAATAATATTTAAACTCTGGTAAAAAAGTATGATAAAAAAATGAGATTTATTTCTCATTTTTTTATTTTTGTATAAAATTATGATATAATGATTCAAACTGTGTGAAGTAGGTGTGAGAATGTATAGTTATATTAAAGGACTCATTGTTGGTATTACCAACAATTCTATTGTTGTTGATAATCATGGGATTGGATATATGATTTATGTGGCCAATCCTTATCGTTTTCAAAGAAATAAAGACATGTTGATCTATGTGTATCAACAAGTCAAAGAAGATGGTATTTTATTATTTGGTTTTGCATCTCAAGAAGAAAAAGAATTGTTTATGAAATTGATTTCTGTAAAGGGTATTGGATGTAAGACTGCGATTGGTATGCTTGCTGTGGGAGATATTGAAGGAATTATTCAAGCTATTGAAACAAAGAATATTCCTTATTTAAAGAAAATTCCAGGTATTGGTCCAAAAGCTGCACAACAAATTATTTTGGATTTACAAGGAAAATTCAATGTGATCAATCAAGGATTATTCAGTTCTTCTCAAGAATTAGAAGAAGCCAGTGAAGTCTTGGTCGCTTTAGGTTATAAACAACAAGAAGTGGATAAAGTCATGAGTCTTTTGGCAAATGAACAAATGGATACCAATGCATATGTCAAGAAAGCATTGAGTATGCTTGTAAAAGTATAGGAGGGGTCAGTTGTGGATTATGAACGTGATGTTCTTGATGTGCAAGAACATAATGAAGATGAAGAAAGTCAATTACGTCCTCAAAGTTTTGATGAATATATTGGCCAATCTCAATTAAAAGAAAATTTAAAAGTCTTTGTTGGAGCTGCAAAAATGCGTGATGAATCATTGGATCATGTTTTGCTTTATGGACCACCAGGTTTAGGAAAAACAACAATGTCTATGATCATTGCTAATGAAATGGGAACTCATTTAAAAACAACAACCGGACCAAGTATTGAAAAAACAGGAGATTTGGTTGCTATTTTAACAGCCTTAGAACCGGGGGATGTGTTGTTTATCGATGAAATTCATCGTTTAAATAAAGTTGTAGAAGAAATTCTTTATCCAGCGATGGAAGATTTTTGCGTGGATGTTGTCATTGGTAAAGAAGCCTCTACACGTTCTATACGTATTGATTTACCACCTTTTACTTTGGTTGGAGCCACAACCAGAGCGGGTGATTTATCAGCACCATTAAGAGATCGTTTTGGAATTGTTTCTAAATTAGAATACTATAATACTGATGATTTAACAAAAATCATTGATCGTACAAGTCGTGTTTATCATATCGATATGGATGACCAAGCAAAATTAGAACTTGCCAAACGTTCACGAGGAACACCACGTATTGCTAATCGTTTGTTTAGACGTGTACGTGATTTCTCTCAATACAATGGTGATGAAGTTATTACCAAAGAACGTACTGTTGAAGCTTTACAAAGATTAAAAGTGGATGAACTTGGATTGGATGATGTTGATCATAAATATTTACTTGGTATTATTCATCGTTTCCAAGGTGGACCTGTAGGATTAGAAGCTATTGCTGCAAGTATTGGTGAAGAACCTCTGACATTAGAAGATGTTTATGAACCTTATTTATTACAAACAGGACTCATTAAAAGAACACCAAGAGGTCGTGTTGTCACACAACTTGCATATGATCATTTTCATATTATAAAAGAATCGTAAGATTCTTTTTTTTATGAGAAAGGAGTTCTATGAAAAAAAGATATCAAGTTTTAGGACTTGTCGCTATGACGGTGATGAGTTTATTAATGGATATTCCAGAAGTGACACAAGAAGATGAAGGTAAGCCTTCATCTTTTGTTGTTTTAGAAGGTGCTTTTTTAAAAGAAGGACACTATGATTATGAAGGGAAGAAGACTGTGGGGGATATTATTCAAGATGTGGGAGTGAAGCCCGGTGCCAATCTTGATGCCCTTGATATGAAACGAGAATTGCTTGATGAAGAACATCTCTATCTCCCCATTCATCAAAAAGACTGTATCTCACTCAACATGGCATCCATAGAAGAACTGATGACTTTAAAAGGCATAGGTCCCAAAACAGCAATGAAAATCATTGATTATCGCAAACAACATCCTTTTACCTCCCTAGAACAAATCAAAAATGTCAAAGGTATAGGTGAAAAGACCTATATCAAATTAAGAGATTCTCTATGTTTATAAGATATCATCTGTTCTATTATGCTCTAGGATGTTTGATTGTCACAGTCGCTAAGCTTTGTCATCCATTGTTTTGGTGTGTTTATCTCCTCTATAGTCTTTTTCTGTATAGACGATTATCAGTGCGTCATGTATTCATTATGATTGTGATTTCATTTCTTATATGTCTTCCTCATTCTTATTCACTATTACCGAGTGTGATTGAAGGAAAAGTCGTCAAAGTCAATGAGCATAGCTGTATTGTCAAAACCAAACAAGGGAAAGTCAAAGTTTTAAGTGATCAGTTTTCCTATCATGATGAGATTAAATGTGACGTCATTCCTGAAGAAATGACGTCACAAAGAAATGATCATGGTTTTAGCGAAGAAAAGTATTTAAAGAGTATGAATGTCTTTTATAAAGCTCGTGTCACAAAAGTCAGAAAACAGTTATCTCATCCTTCTTTGTATACTTGGATCGAAAAACAATTGTCTAAGGATCCTCGCATAGAAGCTTATCAAAGACTCTTAATACTTGGTGAAAAGAGTGAAGATATTCAAGAGGATTATCAACAATTATTGGATTTATCCTTGGTTCATTTGTTTGCTTTGTCAGGAATGCATGTGCATATTTTGTATTCCTTTCTTTTGTCTGTATTTTCTTTGTTGTTTTCTAAACGTATTGGAAAGGGACTGACTTATTTATGTTTAAGTGTGTATATCTTTTCTCTGCCTGTCTCTTTTTCTTTGTATCGCGCTTATTTTTGTTTATTACTCTATGATGTGGGAAAGGCCTATTTTCATGAGTTGGATATTTTGAGCTTTTTGGTTATAGTCTTACTGATCAATAATCCCTATGTGATCTTCAATACAGCATTTCAGTTTTCTTATTTCTTATATTTCATTGTCTTATTAACCAAGTCACTTCCTCATGCTTGGTTTTTTATTTATATAGCCTCTCTTCCTTTGTTGATGTGTTATCAAGGAAGAATTCCTTTGAGTGCTCTTCTTGTCGGTATGTTTTTTACACCTTTTATGGAAATAATGTATGTCTCTGGCTTTCTTTCTTTTATCAGTCCTGTGGGAACAGGACTACTACTTATATGTATTCGTTTATTAGACAGACTCTTATATGTCTGCCAAAAGATTTATTTGTATTTACCCATGTCCTATCCGACATTCTCTTTTGTTTGTTTTTTCTATGTGATCTTCTTTATGATTCTCTATAAGTTAGAGTTAAGAAAGACTGTACATACACTCTGGTGTATGATGTTGGCTTTATTACTCTCTTATTCTTTTTATAGTCAATATAAGATTTATGGAGAAGTGACGATGATTGATGTTGGACAAGGAGATTGTACATTGTTGACTTTGCCTATGAATCAAGGACATCTTTTGATTGATACAGGTGGTCAACGTTATTATGATGTTGCACAAAAAGTTATTATTCCTTATTTACGTACAAGGGGGATTCATCATTTGGATAGTGTTTATATTTCTCATGATGACTTTGATCACTGTGGAGCTCTACCATCATTACAAGATCATTTTCAAGTGAATCAAGTCATTGATACTTATCAATCTCCTTTGTCTATAGGATCAACACGTATTGAAATGTTATCACCGACAAAAGTATATGAAAATAAAAATGACCAATCACTCGTGATGCTTGTCACCTGTTTTGGTCATCGTTTTTTATTTTGTGGTGATATCTCACAAACTGTGGAAAAAGATATGTATGAAAGATATCAACACTTGGATATTGATGTTGTTAAGGTGCCTCATCATGGCAGTAAAACAAGTTCCTCGCCTTACTTGTTTGCTTTGATGGAAGCCAAGGTGGCAATGATAGGAGTAGGTAAGAAAAATCGTTATCATCATCCTAACGATCAAGTCATTGATAGGTTGAAAAGAAAACATATGGTCATTTTAAGGACGGATGAAGATGGGATGTTTCACATACGATTTTATGGAAAATTGCGTTACATTTTGAAATGATTCATGTATAATGTTCATGCAGGGGGTGATGTTATGAATATTGTGATCAATGGTGAAGAAAAGCTTTTGTTAGAAAAGAAAGTGAATCAATTGAAGGCTCAATACCATATTTGTGATGAAAATATGAATTTTGAAGTCTATCGCTGTCATGAAACACCAATGAGAGATATTATAGAAGATGCATTAACACCACCTTTTTTAAGTGAATATAAGATGATTGTTTTAAAGAATCCTTTGTTTTTGACAGCACAAAAACAAAAGGATGTGAGTGATGATGATGTGAAGATGTTGTTGGATTATTTAAGTCAAGATAATCCAACAACCATCTTTGTGATTTATAATGATACTTATAAATTGGATGAACGTAAAAAAGCAGTCAAAGCATTAAGAAAGACTGTAGAGTTTTATGAAGTGTCTTTGCTTGATCATCATCAATTGTTGAAGACTGTTAATCAGGCAATAGAAGCGAGAGGTTGTCATATTGATAAAGAGGCTTTGGAATTGTTTTTATCACGTATGCCTGATCGTTTGTTAGAGATTTCTCAAGAAGTTGAGAAATTGTGTTTGTATACAAAGACCATTACGAAAGAGACAATTGATACAATGATTGTTAAACAAGTAGAAGAAAATGTATTTGATTTAACTAAGGCTATCTTAAATAAAGATATGCAAACAAGTATTCGTATTTATCAAGATTTAATGATGAATAAGGAAGAACCAATCAAATTGATTGTCTTAATTGCGAATTCTTTACGTATGTTATATCAAGTGAAATTGCTTGATCGTAAAGGATATAATGATCGTGAAATTGCTAAGATGTTATCTTTGAATCCTTTTCGTTTGAAATATATTCGTCAAGATGGGAAGGATTATGAGATTCAGGAATTGCTTGCAAAGATTGATGCTTTATCTAGGCTTGATGTTCAAATCAAGACTGGTAAGATTGATAAATATAAAGGATTAGAATTGTTTTTAATGAGAATAGGAGGATAAGATATGGAATCTTTAAGAGAGTTATATAAAATTGGTGTAGGGCCGTCATCTTCACATACGATGGGACCTCAAAGAGCAGCCAAACATATTTTGGCAATGTATCCCAATGCCAAACGTTTTCATGTAGATTTACATGGTTCTCTTGCTTTAACAGGGAAAGGGCATTTAACAGATTATATTATTGAAAAGACTTTTGCGCCTGTACCTGTGACTTTTTCTTGGTTAAGTGAAGCTTTACCATTCCATCCTAATGGAATGTTGGTCCATGTTTTTGATGAAAATGATCAAGAAATCAAAACAGTAGAAGTGTATTCTATTGGTGGTGGTTCTATTTTGTTTAAAGGTGAATTAGAAGAAGAACCAGTACAAGTGTATAAAGAAAAGAATATGGAAGAAATATTAAATTATGTAGATCAAAATGGTATTTCTTTATATGACTATGTTTTAGAAAATGAAGATGAAAATATTGAAGAGTTTTTATATGAAATCTTGAATGCAATGTTTGAAGCTGTGGAAACAGGTTTAAAAGCAGAAGGGATTATTCAAGGAAAATTAAAATTAAAAAGAGTTGCAAAAACAATGTATCAACATGCTCAAAATACAAGAAGAGAAGTGGAACGTGAACGTTTGTTTGTTTCAAGTTATGCTTATGCTGTGTCTGAACAAAATGCAGATGGTGGACAAATTGTGACTGCACCAACTTGTGGGGCAAGTGGAATTATGCCGGCTGTATTGTATTATTGTTATAAACAATTACATATTGAAAAGAAAGATTTGATCAAAGCATTGGCTGTTGGTGGTTTGTTTGGGAATGTCATCAAAACCAATGCGACAGTGTCTGGAGCGGATGGTGGATGTCAAGCAGAAGTCGGAAGTGCTTGTGCCATGGCAGCAGCCACAATGGCTTGGATTTATGAACTCAATAATTCATTAATTGAATATGCTGCTGAAATGGGATTAGAACATAATCTAGGGTTGACTTGTGATCCTGTTGGAGGTTATGTACAAATTCCATGTATTGAACGTAATGGCTATGGTTCACTTCGTGCATTGGATGCCGCTATGATGTCTAAACAACTTGGATATATGCGTAAAAACAAAGTGTCATTTGATGCGATTGTCCGTGTTATGAAAGAAACAGGAAAAGATTTATCAAGTGCTTATAAAGAAACATCACTTGGTGGTTTGGCAAAGGAATTTGGATTATAATGAAAGCTTTGTATGTACATATTCCTTTTTGTGATCATATTTGTGCATATTGTGATTTTTGTAAAGTCTTCTATAAAGAAGACTGGGCCAATGATTATATCAATGCGTTAGAGTATGAAATGCATGATAAAAAGATTCAAGGAGATTATGATACAGTTTATCTTGGTGGAGGCACTCCGAGTGCTCTCCACCTTGATCAACTTGAGCGTGTCTTTGAGATGTTGAAGCCTCTCACATCCCATGTTCAAGAATATACCATTGAAGTGAATCCTGAATCCATGAATGAAGAGAAATTGGATTTGTGTTTGTCTTATGGCATCAATCGCTTAAGCATTGGTGTGCAATCCTTTCATGATGACATCATTGAAAAGATTGGAAGATATCATACTGGAAAAGGAGCTATCGCATTGATTCGTCAAGCCAAAGCCAAAGGTATTGAAGATATCAATGTGGATTTGATGTATGGACTTCCTGGACAAAAATTAGAAGATGTCTTAGAAGATATTCATCTGGTCAGTGAACTGGGTGTATCTCATATCTCTGTTTATTCATTGATTTTAGAAGATCATACGGTTTTAAAAATCAATCACTATGAACCTTTGGATGATGAAGAAGATGCCTATTGGTATCAAGATATTAATCGTTGTTTAAAGAAAGAAGGCTTCTGTCATTATGAAGTCAGCAATTATTATCGCGATAAACCTTCTTTGCATAATCTTGTGTATTGGCATTATGAAGATTATGAAGGTATTGGTGTATCGGCACATTCTTTAAAAAATCATGTGCGTTATGAAAATACACGTAGCTTTACACGTTATGTTCAACATCACTATCTTCAAGAAGAAGTCCATCTTGATCAAGATGAAGAATTGTTTGAAAAGATGATGATGGGATTACGTTTGACTCAAGGGATCAATATTGAAGAGTTCAATACTTTGTTTGAGATTGATTTTATGAGTCGTTATCATGATGTGATTGTAAAATATGAAAAGATGAATATGCTTGTGTATGAAGATGGATATCTTCATACAACAGCTTTGGGTATGAATTATTTGAATACAATTTTAGTGGATTTTTTAGACTAGGTAACCGAGAGGTTACCTTTTTTTAGCACAAAAGTATTGACAGTGCTAAATACATGAGTATAATGTAATTAGCACAGAGATAAAAGAGTGCTAAAGGAGGCAAGAGAGATGCTGAGTGCGAGACAATTATTGATTTTTAAATGTATCGTAGAAGAATTTATTGAAACAGCAGAACCTGTTGGCTCAAAGGCGTTGATGACGAAGTATGAACTTCCTTATTCAAGTGCAACGATTCGCAATGAGATGTCTTATTTAGAAGAACATGGGTATTTGGAGAAGACCCATACATCTTCTGGTAGAGTTCCTTCAACAGCAGGATATCGATTCTATGTTGATGCTTTACTTGAACCAAGTGTTGACCAGAACGTCAAGAATCAAGTGGCAACATTGATGAGTGATAAGACACGATCTTTGAATGAAATCATTCAAGAAAGTTGTGAAATCTTGAGTGAGTTGACGCATTTAACAACGGTAGCGTTAGGACCGAATTCTGATTATGAAAGATTGCAAAATATTACATTGGTTCCTTTAAATGAACACAGTGTCACAGCAATCATTGTAACGGATCGAGGACATGTTGAAAATCGTGTGTTTAAAGTGAAAAACAATGCTTATTTAGAAGATTTACGCAGTTGCGTCAATGTGATGAATGATTTGTTGGATGGAACACCGATTCATCAAGTGGCTTATCGTCTTGATCGTGATGTGAAGCCGGTGTTATGTGCCAGAGTCAAAGAACATGAAGCGTTATTCAATGCATTTTTAGAAGCATTTATGAAATTTGCAAACAGTCATATCTATTTTTCTGGGAAAGAGAATTTGTTGTATCAACCGGAATACAATGATGTTAATAAGTTGAGAAGACTTGTGAGTGCATTTGAAAATTCTGCATCTTGGAAGAATTTAGAACCGATTGCCTTAGAAGATGGTATTAGTGTTCGTATTGGTAATGAGTCACCAATACAAGATATGAATGATTTATCTGTGATTTCGGCATCGTTTAAAACGGGCAATGAGTCTAAAGGATCGATTTCTGTTATAGGGCCAACAAGAATGCCTTATGATAAAGTCATTTCTTTAGTTGAATATATTTCTAAATGTCTGGAAGAAGCCATTCTAGATGATGAGAAAAATCATGAATAGAGGTGAAGAGAGTGGAAGAGAATAAACAAGAAGAAATCGTTGAAGAAACTGAAGCAAAAGAAGAAGATGTGACTGAAGTTGTTGAAGAAACTGAAGAAACAACTGAAGACAAGATCGCGAAACTAGAAGCTGAAGTGGATCAATGGAAAACGGATTATTACAAAGTTTTTGCTGATATGCAAAACTTAAAAAGAAGACTTGAAAAAGAACATCAAAATACGATGAAATTTATGATGCAATCATTCATTGAAGAATTACTTCCAGTACTTGATAACTTTGAACGTTCTTTGAATGTTCCAAATGCAAGTGAAGAAGTACAATCATTCTTAAAAGGATATGAAATGATTTTTAAACAATTAATGGGTATCTTAGAAAAGAATGGTGTATCAAAGATTGAAGCGTTAGGTAAAGAATTTGATCCTAATTTCCATCAAGCTGTTATGACAGCAAATGATGAAAATTATGAATCAGGTGTTGTTGTTGAAGAATTACAAAAAGGTTATATGTTAAAAGACAGAGTGATTCGTGCAACATTAGTAAAAGTAAATGAATAGTCATAAGGAGGAATTTGATTATGGGAAATAAAATTATTGGTATTGACTTAGGAACTACAAACTCATGTGTAAGTGTTATGGAAAATGGAGAAGCAAAAGTTATTGCTAATCCTGAAGGAGCAAGAACAACTCCATCAGTGATTTCATTTAAAAATGGTGAAATTATTGTTGGTGAAGCTGCAAAACGTCAAGCAGTTACAAATAAAGATACTGTAATGTCAATTAAAAGACATATGGGATCTGCTTATAAAGAACATGTAAATAACAAAGATTATACACCTCAAGAATTATCTGCAATGATCTTACAAAACTTAAAAGCAACTGCAGAAGCTTATTTAGGTGAATCAGTAACAAAAGCAGTTATTACTGTTCCAGCTTATTTCAATGATGCACAAAGACAAGCAACAAAAGATGCTGGTAAAATTGCTGGTTTAGATGTTGAACGTATTATTAATGAACCAACTGCTGCTGCATTAGCATTTGGTGTTGATAAATTAGATGTAGAACAAAAAGTATTAGTCTATGACTTAGGTGGAGGTACATTTGACGTTTCTATCTTAGACTTAGCTGAAGGTACTTTCGAAGTATTAGCGACTGCTGGTGATAACCAATTAGGTGGAGATGACTTCGATAAGAAAGTTATGGATTGGATTGTTTCTGAATTCAAGAAAGAACAAGGTATTGATTTAAGTACTGATAACATGGCTATGCAACGTGTTAAAGAAGCTGCTGAAAAAGCGAAAAAAGATGTTTCTGGTGTTGCTCAAACTCAAATCTCATTACCATTCATCAGTGCTGGAGCTAATGGACCTGTGCATTTAGACTTAACATTAACAAGAGCTAAATTTGATGAATTAACTCATGACTTGGTTGTTCGTACTGAAGGACCTGTAAGACAAGCATTAAGTGATGCTGGTATGAGTGCTAGTGAAATTGATCAAGTCTTATTAGTAGGTGGATCTACTCGTATCTTAGCTGTACAAGAATCTGTAAAGAAATTACTTGGTAAAGAACCTAATAAATCAGTAAACCCTGATGAAGTTGTTTCTATGGGTGCTGCTATCCAAGGTGGAGTTATCGCTGGTGATGTTAAAGATATCGTATTATTAGACGTTACTCCTTTATCATTAGGTATTGAAACAATGGGTGGAGTTATGACTGTATTGATCGAAAGAAATACAACTATTCCAACAACTAAATCACAAATCTTCTCTACTGCTGCTGATAATCAACCAGCTGTTGATATCAACGTATTACAAGGGGAAAGATCAATGGCTAAAGATAATAAACAATTAGGTTTATTTAAATTAGATGGTATTGAACCAGCTCCAAGAGGAATTCCTCAAATCGAAGTGACATTTAGTATTGACGTTAATGGTATCGTTAATGTTAAGGCTAAAGATATGAAATCACAAAAAGAACAATCTATCACTATTCAAAACTCAACTGGTTTAAGTGATGAAGAAATTGATAGAATGGTAAAAGAAGCTGAAGCAAATAAAGCTGATGATGAAAAGAAACGTAAAGATATTGAAACTAAAAACAAAGCAGAACAAATGATCAATGAAATTGATAAAGCATTAGCTGAACAAGGTGATAAGATTGATGCTAATCAAAAATCACAAGCAACTGCTTTAAGAGATGAATTAAAAACTGCTTTAGATAACAATGATATGGTAACATTAGAAGCGAAAATGAGTGAATTAGAACAAATCGCTCAACAAATGGCAGCATATCAATATCAACAACAACAAGGTGCTCAAGGTGCACAAGGTGCTCAACCAAACAATGCAGATGATGATGTTGTTGATGCAGACTTTACAGAAAAAAATTAGAATAAAAGCCAAGGCCTAGCCTTGGTTTTATCTAGTCAAGAGGTGAGAAAATGGCTGAAAAAAGAGATTATTATGAAGTGCTAGGCGTTGATAAAAGCGCAAATGCAGACCAAATTAAACGTGCTTATCGTAAGATGGCAAAGAAATATCACCCTGATGTAAATAAAGATCCTGGTGCAGAGGATAAATTCAAAGAAGTTCAAGAAGCTTATGATGTTTTATCTGATGACAATAAGAAAGCTGCCTATGATCGTTATGGACATGCTGCTTTTGATCAAAACGGTGGTTTTGGTGGAGCTGGCGGATTTGGCGGTGGCTTTGGTGGATTTGAAGATGTTGATTTAGGAGATATCTTTGGATCATTCTTTGGTGGTGGAGGATCATCACGTCAAAGACGTAGTGGACCAACACGTGGTGAAGATCGTTATGTTCAATTAGAAATTGAATTTATGGATGCAATCAAAGGAAAGAAAACAGAAATTAAGATCAATTATGATCAACCTTGTTCACATTGTCATGGAACAGGGGCTAAAGATCCTAATGATATGCAAACATGTCCTAAATGTGGAGGAACAGGTTCAATTCGTACACAACAACGTTCTCCGTTTGGTACATTTGTAAGTCAAAGTGAATGTCCCGATTGTCATGGTACTGGTAAGATTATTAAAGATAAATGTACTCATTGTCACGGTAAAGGATTTGTGAATAAAACAATTACTGTGGAATTGAATATACCTGCTGGTATTAATTCGCATCAACAATTAAGAGTTCAAGGTAAAGGTTATAGAGGAACACAAGGTGGACCTAATGGTGACTTATATGTTGAAATCTTAGTGAGACCACATAGTCATTTCCAAAGAGAAGGACAAAATATCTTTATTACAATTCCTGTTTCTGCAGTGGATGCAACTCTAGGATGTGAAGTTGATGTCCCTACAGTCAATGGTGATGTATCATTAAAGATTCCTGAAGGAACACAACCAGGAACAACTCTACGTTTAAGAGGTAAAGGTGTGAAGAGTCTTAGAGGAGATCAATATGGTGATCAATTCGTTAAGATTGATGTTAAAATTCCTACTAAGCTTTCTAAAGATGAAAGAGAATTATATACAAAGTTAAAGAATCATACAAAGAAAGAATCAATCTTTGAACAATTCAAAAACAGTTTTAAAAGATAATCGTGAATAACGATTATCTTTTTATTTTATATATTAGTATAGATAATATGGTATTATATTTTAAAAGGGGGAGAAATATGACTCGAAATAATATATTTCCTAAAAAGTCTCTTTCGATAGATGAAAGAATAAATAAATTGAAAAATAGAAACTTAATGATAGATAATTATCAATTGTTGTATGATTATATTCATTCCTCGCATACATATTATCATTTAACTGGTTATCGATTTTTGTTAGAAAATTATAATAAAGATACAGATGATTATTGTAAACATAGGAGTTCTGAACTCATTGCATTATGTGAATTAGATAAACAATTATCTTTAATATTTTTTGAAGAAGTAAGAAAAGTAGAAGAGAGTTTAAGAACAAGATTAGCGAACTTATGTTATTCAGATGATATGGTAACTTTTATATATGATGAAGAAAATAAGGTCTTGGATTTAAAAGATAACTATTGTATTAATGAAGGTCAAATGCATAAATTTATTAGTGTAACTCAATATGATAAAATAAAGCATTTACTTTATAGTGATATTTTTAAATCAAAGGATGATCCAGCTATTAATCATTATATACATAAATATGATGCTGTTATTCCTATTTGGGTCATCATTAATTTTATAAGTTTTGGAAAACTTATAAAATTAATTGATTGTTTAACTACTGTAAAAATGACTCAATTTATGGAAGAAAAACCATATAAAAGATCATTAAATAATAATGATCCATCTAGAATAAATTTATTAGCAATTTGCATGTTGAGAAACAAAGTATCACATCATTCTAATATTTTAGGTAAACAATCTCCTTACATTGTATCGAATAAATTATTTTCTATATATTACTTGGGATTTATATCTTTATATAAATGGAATCTTTTCTTATATAATACTAATATTACTTTACCGTTACAAAGAAAGATTAATGATTGTATTGTTAAAGTTAATGATAAATTTAATACAAATTTTGATTCTCAACTTATTAAAAACAAAAAAATCATAAAATAGATATTGATATTTTAAAAATATATGTATATAATATGAGTACGTTGTGAGAGGACCTGCGCGCCTCTCATTTTTTGTTTTATAAGACATCTTTTTCATATTTATATATGAAGTGATATAATAGATTTGTAGGAAGTGATGAATATGAGTGAACGTACAAAGATTGCTTTTATGTTTGGTGCGGGTGCTGAAGGCAAAGGGAATTTTGATATTTGTAGTGGACTTGATTATTTGAAAGAAACTTTGTTTATGCAACAACCTGGTATATTAGATGAATTACAAACATATTTTCCTGGTGATTATTATAATGATGCACGTCATCATAGAATCTATAAGTATCGTAGAGATTCTCAAATTAGTCCTTCATTTATATTAAAGAATCTTGTTTTAAGCACAGCTTTAAACAATGAAGCTTTTTATCTTCGTTATAAAGACCCTATTCGTTGTATAGTGGACAATGACATGAATGATTTGCATCATGCTTATCATGAAGATACAGAAAGTTTAAAAGTCATTAGAGAAAAGAATAGAGACTATAAACAACAAACACATTTTGATAAAAAAGATTTGGAAAATGAATTAAAGTTTATATTGGATCAAGAAAAATGTCCAATAAGCAAGGTGAAATGTGATATCTTAAGAGATATTCTTTATGATAAAGATACTGAATATGTTAAAGTAGATGTGAATATTGCTGTATCAGGAATTATGGATGAATACTTTCATACTATTATTTCTCCTAGGAAGTATGGTACAGGGAAGTTTTCTAAGGTCTTTAATTATTATTGGAAGAGTTATTTTGTGATTTTAAAATATGTTTTACAAGCGTTGAATGAGTTAAATAATAATAAGTTTAATAAGTATTTTAAAAATGGTGAGTTGGATTATGAATATATCTTGAATCATTTAAAAGAATTAACATGTGAGTTATATGATGATGATTTGGTGATTCATGAAGAAGGGACTTATTATGATTGGATCAGTCGTTATTTAAAGCATTATGAAAATGAAATAGAGTGTTGTGGTGTGATCACCACAAACTATTATCGCTTCTGTGAAGATATCAGTCCTAATACCATTTATTTGAATGGACAACTTAAATACTTTGAGTGTCCAGAGAATTTGGACTTTATTGATTTAACAACACAAGATATAGAAGAAGGACGTTTGTTCTTTCCTTTTATCTTTGGTCAATCTTTAGTGAAACCTATTGTGGGTTCAACCCAAACAGAAGAATTTCATAAACTTCATGAATTGTTGTTAGGTGATGAAAGTGTAGATGTTCTTGTGATTATAGGCTATAACATCAATGAAGATGATAATCATATTAATTCTTTCTTACATGAGTATTTAAAGAAAGACAATAAAACTTTGATTATGATGACCAATGATGATGAATTTGATATCAAAGAACGTTTGCATTATAACAATGATATCTATCTTCATCATAGCAAAGTGAAACTTTGCTTGGTTGACTATATGAGTGAAGATGATAATCATAGTCATGAAGATGTTGTCTTACAAAACAAGAAGAATATAGAAACAATCTTTGGTATGATCCATTCCTATGAAAATGAATAAAAGAAAAAGGACAGTCGTATGACTGTCCTTTAAGTATAAAAAAAGCACCTCAAAGGATGCATTCTTTATTATTAAGCACTTTTTCTTAAAGATCTTAATTCTCTTGCAGAAATTTTTACTTTTTTTGGTTTACCATTGACTAAAATAGTAGCTTTTTGTAAGTTCACATTCCATTTTCTTCTTGTTGCGTTTAATGCATGAGAACGAGCATTTCCAGACATTGGTCCTTTTCCACTAACTTCACATTTTCTAGCCATTTTTTTCACCATCCTTTACAACTTGTGATTCACATACTTTAGTATAATATCATTATTAAACATAAAATGCAATTCTTTTTTTATGTTTTTTTAGGGTTAATCATTCTATTGAAGTCGCTTATAGAATCATACAAATATTTCTATTTGCACTACCATAATATACGAAAACAATGAATAATTCAATATTTTTTTGTTTTTTCGTTTACTTATTTATAGAGCTAGGTTATAATGCCTTTGCATTCTAATATTGAAATGTTTGTCAATACTTCAAAAATATTATATAATATATTATGAAGTAAGTAGAACGGAGGAAAAGATATGATCAAAAAAACTACTGATTTAGGTGATATTAATCTTTCATTAGATGTTGTTGCAAGCATTACAGGTGGAGCAGCAACTGAATGTTATGGTGTTGTAGGAATGGCAAGTCAAAAACTTATGAAAGATGGGTTTTATGATTTGTTGGGGAAGGATAACTATTCTAAAGGGATTGTTGTAGAAGACGGTCAAACTGGAGTTATCATCAATGTATATATTATTGTAGGTTATGGTGTCAAAATTTCTGAAGTTGTATATGAAGTGCAAAAGAAAGTTAAATACGTTTTAGAATCAACTTTAGATGTTGATATTGAAGATGTGAATGTTTATGTACAAGGCATTCGTGTGTTAGACTAACGGAGGTAAACTATGAAATATATTAATGGTAGTATATTTAAGCAAATGGTTTTAACTGGGGCAATTGTTTTACATAACAATCACCCACAAATCGATGCGCTTAATGTGTTCCCAGTTCCTGATGGAGATACAGGAACAAATATGTCAATGACTTTTAGTGCAGGGGCAAGTGATGTTGAAAAATTAGATACTGATGATATTTATGAAGTTGCTAAGAAATTATCTAAAGGTTTATTAATGGGAGCAAGAGGTAACTCTGGTGTTATCTTATCTCAAATCTTTAGAGGGTTCTCTATGGCTTTAGAAGGTAAAAAAGAAATTGATGCAGTAGAATTAGCAAAAGCACTTAAGAATGGTGCAAAGGTTGCTTATAAAGCAGTTATGAGACCTGTAGAAGGAACTATCTTAACTGTTATTAGAGAATCAAGTGATGCTGTTGTAGAATATGCACAACCTGATATGGAAATTGAAGATGTATTCTCTTATTTTGTTAAAGCTGCTGAAGAATCATTAGATCATACACCTGAACTTTTACCAGTATTAAAAGAAGTTGGTGTAGTTGATAGTGGTGGAGCTGGTTTATTATTAGTAATGACTGGATTCATGGCTGCATTAGCTGGTGAAGAAATTGAAAGAATTGAAATTGATGGTCAAACAAATAATCAAAACTTCATGGAAGTAGAATCTAATGATGAAGAAGAAGCATTTGGTTATTGTACTGAATTTATTTTTAGATTAGATCCAGGTAAAGAAAAAGTCTTTAAAGAAGAAATCTTAAAGAATGAATTAGAAAGATTACCAGGTAATAGTATTGTTGTTGTACAAGATGATGATATCGTTAAAGTGCATGTGCATACATTAAAACCAGGGAATGCATTAAATACTGCACAAAGATATGGTGAATTCATTAAATTAAAGATTGAAAACATGCAAGAACAACATAACTCTTTAATTGGTGCAACTCCAGAAAAAACTGAAGCACCAAAAGAAGCAAAAGAAATGGCTGTCATCAGTGTTGCTGCTGGAGATGGTATCAAAGATACATTCTTAGAATTACACTGTGATTATGTTGTCAGTGGTGGACAAACAATGAATCCATCTGCTGAAGATATCGTTGCTGCTATTAGAAAAGTCAATGCAAAACATGTTATTGTTTTACCAAACAACTCAAACATTGTGATGACTGCTCAACAAGCTGCAGTAATCTTAGAAGATGAAATTGATGTACAAGTCATTCCATCTAAGACAATTGCTCAAGGTTTATCAGCATGTATCATGTTCAATCCAGAATTAGATCTTGATGAAAACGTTGAAGAAATGAAAGAAGCGATTGCTAATGTAAAAACTGGACAAGTCACATTTGCTATTAAAGATACAAATATTGATGGTGTAGATATTAAAGCTAATCATTATATGGCAATGTGTGAAAAAGATATTACTGCTTGTGTAGAAAACAAAGTTGATGCATTAAAAGAAACATTAAAAGGTTTGATTGATGATGATTCTGAAATCGTAACATTAATCTATGGTGAAGATGTTACTGCAGAAGAAGTGGAAGAAATTGAAGCTTATATCGAAGAAAACTATGAAGATGTTGAATTAGAATGTATTGATGGTAAACAACCAGTTTATTCATTCATCGTTGGTGTAGAATAAAAAGACAAAAGATGCTCTCAGAGCATCTTTTTTTGTATTTGGGTATAAAGTTATGGTGAAGATGTTATTGAAGTAGGAGAAGAAGTAGAAGCTTATATTGAAGAAGTTTATGCAGATATTGAATGAAAATATACTGATGATCAACAATGACTTAATATTTATTGCCAATATAGAATAAAAAGATAAAAGATACTTAGGGGTATCTTTTTTATTCTCTTTAAGCAAATACAAGTGTATAATGATATGTAGACAAGGAGAATGTTTATGCCAAAATATCAACAAAAATATAGTCAAGTTAAACGCTGGTACGAGTTGACGGGTTATCAAAAACAAAATTTTTATTGTGAACTGAGAGAAAAAGGTTTATGTCCTTCTTCTTATAGTTGTGTAGGAAAGAATAAATGTAAGCAATATAATGATTTTATATTACATGAAAAAACAACAGATGAAATAATGTATGAATCTGTACAAAAAAATATTAATGCATTATCTGGCATAAAATCTTGTGAAGATAATAAGAAAAAAGATACAAATAAAAAACTTTTGTTATTTGTACACTGTGATGATAAACTACAAAAAGAAATACAGACATGTATTGACGAAGGAAAAGAATATCATATGAAGATATGTATACTTAATTCCCATACACAGAAAAGGATTTCAGGTTTTACTATAACGAGCGTATATTGTATAATTAATCACAAGTTTTATTTATGTAAGACCAGTGGATACATTAGTAAAAAGAAAGGGCCTAATGGAAACACTAATAAAAAGAAAAAACCTAAAAATTCACTATTAATAAACTTCGATATAAGAAATTTTTCAAAATATCCTTATATCATAGAAGAAAAAGGTTCACCTCTAGCTATATTGCTTGACACAGAAAATAGGAAAATCATTATTAGACAAAAGAGTGATTGTAAAATGAGAATCAATAAATAAAAGAATAGTGCATATTGAGTAAGTTATGACGAACTGTGTGCTATAATAGCCTTAGAAATACAAGAGAGTATTTCAAACAGGAGAAAAGAAAGGATGATCATTATGAGTAAGAATTACCCATTTGAATTATTAGATTTACCATATGAATATGATTATTTAGAACCAGTTTTAGGAAGTGAAACATTACATTTTCATCATGATAAACATATGCAAGCTTATGTTAATAATCTTAATGCTGCTTTAGAAGCACATAAAGATTTTCATGATTTACCTTTAAATATATTATTAAGTAAAATTAAAGATTTACCAGAAAGTGCACAAAATGGTGTGAGAAATAATGGTGGTGGTGTATATAACCATGAATTATACTTCTCAACTATTACAAAACCAAATAATGGTACAAAACCATCAGCAAGCTTACAAGAAGCGATTGATAGAGATTTAGGTGGTTATGATGCATTGGTATCAAAATTAAAAGCAGCAGCAACTACAAGATTTGGATCAGGTTGGGCATATGTGATTGCTGATGAAGAAGGAAACTTATCAATTGTTTCTACACCAAATCAAGATGTACCAGATTTAACAAAATATGTCCCATTAATGACAGTAGATGTATGGGAACATGCCTATTACTTAGATTATCAAAACAGACGTCCAGATTATTATGATGCATATATGACATTAATTAACTGGGATGAAGTGAATAAAAGATACGAAGATAGAAAATCATATCTAGCATAAAGATAAGATGTTTCCTTTAAACAAGGAAACATCTTTTTTTGCGATATGCAAAAATGTGTGGGTTTTTAGAAGGACAAATGAAAACGCTATCACACATTTTTCACACGAAGTAGGCGTATAATATTTATATATCGTGAAATAAAGGAGAGATATAATATGACAAAAATCATGAAAAAAGCATTACTCAGTTTAATGCTCGTTGTATCTATGGTGATTGCCTTAGCACCTCAAAATCTTGTTATGGCAGCATCTACACAAACATTGGATACAATATATTTAAACGATTTAAAACTTCCAGAACTTGGAAAACTAGCAGATGCGAGTGTGACATTTCCAAAAGGTGCACACTATCGTTTAGCAGAACCTAGCGAATCAAATTTTATTGGTGACGCTAATTGTTGGGTTGATAAATCAGGGGATGCGTCATTAGAAATCACTGATACTTTTGAAAATAGTGAACCAGGAAATTATTTTTCAATGCATATAATTATTGCTGATGAAGGATATGTATTTGATAAAAATACAAAAGTTTATATTAATGGTTCTGAAACTCTTGTGGATCCAGATGCAACATTTCGATTTAATGATAATATGATGATTGTTTATTCAATGGATTTAACAGCAGAAGATAAAATAGAAAGAACTATTGAAATTCCATTTTCAATTCAAATTGACAATAAAGGAACATTATTACCAAAGACAGCATCATTTAAATTTGAAGCATCAAATTATGATGATTCTAAAAAATTCCAATTTGTTGATAATACAGTAGAATTTACAAATTTAAAATTCGAAAATAATAAAGAAACTGTACAAGGAAAATTAAAAGTAAAAACAACATCAGAAAATGAATTATTATTACTTTCAGATGGATTCAAATTAAAAATGCTTCCAGGTAAAGAAGATGGATGGACATATGCAACTGAAGAATGGTTAGTTATTCCAGATATGTTTAATGGTAATGATGTTCAACCATTAAAAATGGAACCAATCTTAAACTTCACATCAACTTCTTATCCAATTGTAAAAGGTGAAATTTCTGAAGCACCGGCTCCAGTAAGTTTCAACGTAAGCTATAACAAAAATAAAGCTGTTGTTAAACCTGAAGAAAAACCAAAAGCAGATGTTGTACCAACAGGAGATATGACAAATATCACATTATGGGCATCAATGCTTGCAGTTGCTGGAATTGCTATGACAGTAACAATGAAACGTAAAAATGAAAACTAAATAATAAATAAACGAAACATATAGTCAAAGACTGTTGATGGTCCTCAATCAACAGTCTTTTTTATATGTTTTATTTTTCTTGTATTTGGTACATGATAATGCCTAAAACAGACATTCAATAGTAATGTTGATCTTGTGAACATAACATAATATATAAATACGTTTCATTTTTTTCATATTGTGTACAGGTTCATGCCTAAAATAGATGTTTGATACCAAAATCAGTAGTTTTATCCTAAACAGCCTCCAAAATTAAAAGTTTTATATAAATTGGCTTCCAAATTTCTACCTTTTGTATAGAAAATGAGTAAAAACAGGAAAATTGGATAACCAAAATATAAATAGCATTAGATCAAATGAATACGTAGTGTTAAAAGGCGTTTGATTTTTATATGTATTTGATACATATAAATGCCTAAAACAGACATTTGATTACAATATTGAGATTGTGAACATAACACAATGTATAATAACGTTTCATTTTTTTTATATTGTGTACAAGTTCATGCCTAAAACAGACATTCAATAGCAATGTTGAGCTTGTGAACATAACACAATGTATAATAACGTTTCATTTTTTTCATATTGTGTACAGGTTCATGCCTAAAATAGATGTTTGATACCAAAATTTGCAGTTTTGTCCTAAACAGCCACCAAAATTAAAAGTTTTATATAAATTGGCTTCCAAATTTCTAACTTTTGCATAGAAAATGAGTAAAAACAGGAAAATTGGATAACCAAAATATAAATAACATTAGATCAAATGAATACGTAGTGTTAAAAGGCGTATTATTTTTACTTATATCGGCATCTACTTAATGCCTAAAACGGATGTCCAATACCAAAAATAGTTGTTTTATGCAAAATAACATCTAAAATTAAAAGTTTTATATAAATTTCCTTCGAAATTTTTATTTTGGAATATATTGAGAAAAATTTCAAAATTTTTTTGAGATAAAAAATTTAAATAAATTTGAAATCAGAATTGGTGATTATACATAAATTAATTTTTCGTGTAAAAATATTGCATAAAAAATTAATTTATGTATAATATATGTGAGGTGTTTGAGAGGTGTATGAAAAATGATAACAGAAATTAGGATGGAGAATTATAAAGTGTTTTCTAAGGAGGTGAGATTATCTTTAGAAGCAGATATGAGAAGTAGAAAATTATCATCTAATGTTTGTACAAAAGGCAATTTTAATGTGTTAAAAACTATTTCATTATATGGACAAAATAATGTGGGTAAAAGTTGTTTTATTAAAGCCGTTAATACAATACGAAATGTAATGCTAAATAAAGGAAATGACATAGAACCAAACATATTTTTAAATAATCAAATTTGTGCTTTGGGTATTAGTTTTATGTATGAAGGTGAGAAATATTCTTATGATTTTAAATTTGATGTAATTAATAATGAATACGTATATGAAAAATTTTCTAAAATATCTAAAGATATGCATGGTAACGAAAAAGAAAATGTATATTATTTAATTGATAGAATTAAAGAAGAATATCAATGTATGGATACTAGTTTGTTAAAAATATTTGAAGTGATATCTAGATCAAACATTTTAATATATTTAATAGAAGTTGATAAATTTGACATTTTAAGCAATATAAAAGAAATATTTACTACATTTGCTTCTAAAATAGAAATTATATCAATGACAAATATTCCAATAAAAAAGACAATACAATTATTAAAAAATAAGAGTTATCTCGAATCTAAAATAGTTAATTTAATTAAGAATGCTGATTTAGATTTAGACAATTTTTATTATGCAGACAGTAGTCATTTGAATTTGATTGCACATAGTAAAGAAAATAGTAGACCTGATGAAGACGTTCTTAATTTACCAGAAAATATTGAAGATCAAATAAGATTAGTTTCTGTACATAAAGGAAAACCTGTACCTAGTTTGTTATTTGATTCTACTGGTACAAAGAAAATAGTCGCATTATCTAGTTATATTGTTGAAGCTTTAGAATATGGTAAAATACTTCTTATAGATGAATTAGATAGTGGATTACATTTTAAAATTACACGTTCGATCGTTTCTATGTTTAATAATGATTTAAACGATAGCTCACAATTAATATTTACCACACATGATATTAATTTGTTAGATTGTAAAAAACTTTTAAGAAAGGAGCAAATTTGTTTTATGGCTAAAGATGAAGAAGGAGTGTTTATATACTCGCTTGGAGATTTTACTGCTATTCAAGGTGTAAGAGATACTACAGATATTGTTGAACGATATAAAAAAGGATTGTTGGGTGCTTTACCAGATCCGATGCTGATAAATTCACTTTTCGATATTAAGAAAAATAAGGATGTTGCTAATGAGTAAAAAATTACCTGTTATTTCACATAAAATTAAGATACATGTTATTTGTGAAGGTGATGAAGAAATTGAATATTTGAACAGTTTGAAAGAATTAGGTGTATGGAGTGATAAATATGAAGTTACGTTTAAAAATGCGAACGGAAATGGAAATATTTTCCCATTTTATCAAGATGCATTTCAAATGGATAATTATGATTTAATATTTGCATTTGTAGATACTGATAAATGTCCATACTCAACTTATAAGAATATTAAATTAAAAATCAATGATATATATGGAAATGATAACGCTACAGATTTTCTTTTATTATTCGGTAATCCTTGTACTATGCAAATTGTAATTTTGCATTTTGGATATATATTATTAGAATCACATTTAAAAAGAAAGAATAAAGATATAATATATAAATGTACAGGTGTAGAATCATATAATGCGACTGAAGCAAAAAGGAAAGCATTATTTTCACTCATATCTGTTGATAATTATGAACTAATGAAAAAAGGATTGGCAAAATTATCTAAAAATGATGAAGAAAAAAATAGTTCTAATTTTTTAGCCTTTCTTAATAATTTGGAAAATGACAATATTAAATGGATCGAAGATTTGCAAACAAAATTGGATATTTAATTGTAAATGGTTAAAAATACTATGTTGAATACATAGTATTTTTTGTTATACACAAGCAATAAATAGAAAATATGTTTTAAAACATATAGGAACTATTTCTCATTTTTTGATAAATGGTAATAGAAATAGTTAAAGATAATGTTCAAATAGGTATGTATAAGCACAAAATTGTATATATTTTTCACATAATGTGTGTAGCGTAAAAAACATAATAGACTTTTTTAAATACTATGAATAATATTGTATTATACAAAGTTATATATAAATTTAAAAAAATGTTGGAAATAAGAGAGAAAAATAAAAAAATTTAAAAAATTTTTTATATATTTTTTTAGCCATTTTTTACACATATTTTCACATTGGTTTGCAATGTAAAAATATAGGTCTGGCCTAGGTTTTTTTGACTTTTTAAATAATAATTTTGTTCAAATTTATTTTCTCATTCTATCATATGAACGTAAAATGATAGGATGATACCCCTTGATTTTTATTTTAGATTAAGCTAATATAAGCATGTCGTTGGGGACTTTTTGATAATGTGAATTATGGATATATGATAAGTTTGAGGGGAGAATGTGATTATGCCAAGAGAGGTTAAACAAAAGCGTCTTCGTCAGATGTTTTTGATAATTATAGATATATTAAGTGTAATTGTGGCTTTTTATGGTGCATATTGTTTAATGCACGATAAGATAGTATTACTACCATTAACAACAAGTGTTGTTAAAGTTGTATTAATACTTGAAGTTATGACTATGCTTATTTTTGTTTTAGGAAAACTTTACAGAAGCTTATGGGAATATGCTTCTGTATCAGAATTAATTAGAATTGTTGTTGTTACTTTTATAAGTACAATTGTTAATATTACTCTATGCAACTTTTATCATATATATGTACCAATGAGTATCTACATGGTTTACTTCCTATTACTCACAATGTTAGTAGGAGGATGTCGATTCTGTTATCGATTCTTAAGACTGTATTCTAGTCGTTATTATTTATTTGGTAGAACACCAGATAAGAAAACAAGAGTTATGGTTATAGGTGCAGGTTCTGCAGGAGAAAAGATCCTTAGAGAAACATTAGTTTCTACTTATTTAAATACAGACATTGTATGCTTCATCGATGATAATATTGGGAAATTAGGTGGAAGCATACACAATGTCCCTATTGTAGGTACAAGAGAAGACATTGTTGAAAACGTGAAGAAATATGATATCGATGAAATCTTTGTTGCTATGCCTTCAGCTGATGAAAAAGAAATCTCAGCCATCCTTAATATATGTAAGGAAACAAAATGTAAATTAAAGAAATTACCAGGTATGTATCAATTTATTAATGGTGAAATTATCTTAGATAAATTAAAAGATGTAGAAGTCCAAGATTTACTTGGTAGGGATCCTATTAAAGTGAATCTTGATGAAATTATGTCTTATGTAAGCAATAAAGTTGTTATGGTCACTGGTGGTGGAGGTTCTATTGGTAGTGAGTTATGTAGACAAATTGCTGCTAGAAACCCTAAACAATTAATCATCGTAGATATCTATGAAAACAATGCCTATGATATTCAATTAGAATTAAAAGAAAAATATCCTGAATTAGCTTTAGAAACATTAATTGCATCAGTGAGAGATGCAAATAAGATCAATACATTATTTGAAGAATTCCATCCAGATATTGTTTATCATGCAGCTGCACATAAACATGTTCCATTAATGGAAGATGCACCACATGAAGCGATTAAAAACAATGTCTTTGGTACATTAAATGTAGTTAAAGCATGTGATAAGTATCATACAAAGAGAATGATTCTTATCTCAACTGATAAAGCAGTCAATCCAACGAATATTATGGGTGCTTCTAAACGTTTGTGTGAAATGATCGTACAAACATATGATAAGTTATCTGAAACTGAATATGTTGCTGTTAGATTTGGTAATGTATTAGGTTCTAATGGATCTGTTATTCCTTTATTTAAGAAACAAATTGCACATGGTGGACCTGTAACAGTCACTCATCCAGATATCATAAGATATTTCATGACGATACCTGAAGCAGTTTCTCTTGTATTACAAGCAGGGTCATATGCTAAGGGTGGAGAAATATTTGTCTTAGATATGGGTGAACCTGTGAAGATTGTAGATATGGCGAGAAACCTTATCAAACTCTCAGGATTCGAACCAGATGTAGATATTAAAATCGAGTTCACAGGTTTAAGACCTGGTGAAAAGTTATATGAAGAAATGTTGATGAAAGAGGAGGGTATGACAACAACTCCTAATAAGATGATTCATATTGGTAAACCAATTGAAATGAATTCAGAAACATTCTTAAAGGAATTAGATGATCTTTATCGTATTGCATACGATGAAGAAAGTGATATGAGAGCAGCTGTACATCACTTAGTTGATACATATCACTATGAAGTGAAATAAACGAAGTTCTACAATAAGTATAAAAAGTTAATCGTCGCTTGGTCGCGTTAGCCTATATACTTTATATAACCAAACGAGTCGAAGAGAAATCTTCGATAGGCGAAGCGCGCCCAAAAGGAGGATAACTTATGTATAACAATTGGTATGCAGTACAAGTCAGAAGTGGTCATGAAGATATGATAGAAAGAACTTGTGAGATATTGGTTGGTCATGATTACTATAAAGAATGCTTTATTCCTAAAACGAAGAAAATGAAGAAGTTTAAAGGAAAATGGGTTATGAAAGAAGAAATCTTATTTAAAGGATATATCTTTATGATTAGTGATCATGTGGATGAGTTATTCAATGAACTTAAAAAAGTACCTGATTTAACTAAGGTACTTGGAAAAAAGGACGATATTATCTTCCCTATATACGAAGAAGAAGTGAAATATTTGATGAAGTTTGGAGGAGTAGAACATATCGTTGATGTGTCTAGCGGTTATATTGAAGGTGACACTGTA
>SAMEA104404106__coassemble_608_pt1 | contig 35047 bp, 34 predicted proteins | sample SAMEA104404106__metabat2_high_PE_001 | metagenome-assembled genome bin SAMEA104404106 (sample SAMEA104404106) | Balaenoptera acutorostrata
TGGGATCCGTATTCAAAAGCAAAATATTTATATCAATTATCTGAAATAGATAAATTGCCACTTGCGTATATAGAATCTTATTGTGGAAACAAAAAATCTGAAATTAGAACATACATAGATGCATATAAAGATATGATTTTTTCATACAAAACTATTTGTGAAAAAGAAGGTATGGAAGTAGATCCAAGAGATTTTTCTAAATTTGCTGAACTTCAAAAAAGCAATATAAAACAAGCGTTATATATGAAAGGATTTAATGTATCAGATTTTTCTAAGTGGGTAATTAATAGAAATATCGATAATGCTCAAAATGTAAGATTGTTACCTAAAATATTAAAAGATAAAGATGCATTTTCAGAGTTTTTAAAATCGAATATTACTGAAGCAAAAAAACTTTTGGATATTAGCTCTAGAACAGAAAAAATATTAGAGAATATACCTATGTATGAACTTATGGATGTCATTACAAAAAGATTGAGAAGAATTGAGCATTCCGAAGTAAAGAGTCTACGAGATGATCCAAGATATGAACAAAAACGAGAATCAATTATAGAGTTAAACGTAGAAATGATTGATTTGTTGGAGGATATAAATATAGATAATGAGTGAATCACGAGAACATAAAAACTTGGTAGAGCTATGTTATCAATATATTAAAACGTTGGTGGATAGTGAAAATGTTGACTTAATAAATGTTGATTCAAATGATACATTTGGTTCAAGTTTAATAGATTATCAATATGTACCTGATGTATTATATTGTTATCAAGGAAATCTTATTATCGGTGAAGCTAAAACTAGTAAAGATTTTTTAAGAAAACATAGCATAGCTCAATATGAGGCGTATGTTAATCAATGCAAAGAATTTTATGGTAATGCAACGATTGTTATTGCAGTCCCTTGGACAGAAATGATCACAGCAAAAAATTATTTTAGACAACAGAAGAAAAGTATTAATAAAAATATAAAAATAGTAATTATAAACGATTTTGGAAAGAAGGAAATATTATGAGTGGAAGAATTATTAGTAATATTAAAGTAAATTATTCCGCCAAATTGAATGCTTTTCCTTATCAAAATGAGGCGTTTCAAGCTATAAAAGATTTACCTTACAGTGCTATATTTCATGAGCAAGGATTGGGTAAAACAAAAATAGCAATAGATTTAATGTTGTATTGGTTAACAAAAAAAGATATTGATACTGTTATGATAGTTACAAAAAAACAATTAGTAAAAAATTGGGAAAATGAGTTTGCTTTACACACATATATAAGACCAAAGATATTGTCTCAAAATAAAATGGATAATTTTTATGTGTTTAATAGTCCAACAAAAGCTATAATTACAAATTTTGAAACGATATCAACAGATAAAGAAAGGTTAAAATTATTTTTAAAATGTAGGAATGTTGCAATTATTATTGACGAATCTACTAAATTAAAAAATCCTAAAGCAAAAATCACTCAAGATTTTTTTGAATTATCTGAATTATTTAAAATTAGAACAATTATGACTGGGACACCAGTTGCAAATAGACCATATGATATTTGGTCTCAAGTTTATTTTTTAGATCATGGTCAATCATTAGGAAATAATTTTGATGATTTTAAAAAGCATACAGATTTAACTAATACACTTTCTCAAGATGTAGGAAATAGAACTCTTTTTGAAAATACAGTAGCATCAATTTTTGATAAAATAAAAACATTTTCAATAAGAGAAACAAAAAAGAATTGTAATATAAATTTACCTAATAAAGAATATCGAACTATAAATGGACAATTTTCAAAAAAGCAAAAGAAGATTTATGATCAAATTGTTAGAGAACTATGTGCTGAATATAAAAAAGATGGTAACTATATTATAGAAGATGAATCTGTGACGTTAAAAAGGTTATTAAGACTCAACCAAATAACTTCTAATCCAAGGTTGATTGATGAATCTTATGATGAGATTTCTGGCAAAGAAATAATTTTAGAAAAATTACTTCAAGATATTCTTAAAAAGAATGAAAAGTGTATTGTATGGACAAATTTTATTGATAATATTGAATATTTTGAAAAAAAATTTAGACAATATAATCCATGTAAAATTCATGGTAGCATGACTATTGAACAAAGAAATAGATCAGTTGATATTTTTAAAAATGATTCTGAATGCATGATTATGTTCGCAACACCACAAGCTGCAAAAGAAGGCTTAACTCTTACTGTTGCCAATCATGTAATATTTTATGATCGTGGATTTAATTTAGATGATTATTTACAAGCGCAAGATAGAATTCACAGAATTTCTCAAAAAAAGACATGTTATATTTATAATTTAATGCTCGATGATAGCATAGATTATTGGATAAATGCCTTGTTAGATGCTAAGCAAAATGCAGCTTTTTTAGCACAAGGTGATTTAAATATTAAGGAATATAAAAACATTATGGATTATAGTTATGGAGATATCATAAAAGGTATTTTGAAAATAAATGGGGGCGAAAATTATGAATGATTTTACTTTGGATAAATTAACAATAGGTAAACAAAGCTATGAAGTAAAAATAGGGAATATGAATGTTGCTGATTTAAAGTTTTATACAAAAAACCCTAGGGTGTTTAGTGTACTAAATAATGATGGAGATCCATCACAAGAAGAAATTGAAAAACATATGACTGAACAAGATCATGTAAAACAATTAAAAATATCAATTGAAAGTAATGGAGGTTTAATTGATCCTGTAATAGTACGTGATGGTGATTTTGTTGTTTTAGAGGGTAATAGTAGACTTGCAGCGTATAGATTACTATGTGAAAATGATCCAGTAAAATGGGGTAAAATAAAAGTTAAATTACTTCCAAAAGATATAAGTGATGGAGCAATTTTTGCTTTGTTAGGTCAATACCATATTATTGGAAGAAAAGACTGGGATCCATACGAACAAGCTAGTTATTTATATCGAAGACACCAAGAAACTAAATTACCTATAGATTACATGGCTGAGGAGTTAGGGATTACAAAAGCAAAAGCTAAAAAAATGATAGATGTAATAGATTTTATGATACAAAATCATGATTTAAACAAAAGGAATTGGAGTTATTACGAAGAATATTTAAAAAATGCAGGATTAAAGAAATATAGAGAAACTAATCCTAATTTAGATACTACAATTGTAAAAATGATACAAAATGATGAATTCAATCAGGCTTCAGATATTAGAAGAATGGGTGATATTGCAAAATTAGGAGACAAGCAATCAAAAAGAATTATGAATAAAATTGCAAATGGAGAAGTAGATTTTTACGAAGAATATGAAATGATGAAAGATTCTGGTAAATTTGACGATATAAATAAAAAATTAAATAAATTTAGGCAATTTATTAATAATGATTCTTTTGAGAAACAACTGAAAACATGCGAACATGTAGATTCTGTAAAATTTGAAATTAACAAGATTATAAAAAAATTAAAACAAATAGAAAATGACTTAGATAAATATGACAAATAAATTACTAGATACATTTTTTTCAAAACAATTTGAAAATAAAATTAATATGAAGATGATGAATTATGATTACATGGTTCCCATTAATGATATAAATGAATATATTCAAAAAATTATTAATATACCGATTATAGATTTTGTTAATTATGTAAAAGATAATTATTTAAATGACGAAGTAATTTTATCATCTAAAGATGCTATTCAATTTAGTTCGTTTGTTAATACTAATAAAAATATTCTTTTAAAAATAAAAATGAAAGGTGATAAAGGTTTTCAATTTAAAGATATCGGAAAGTTTTTACTAGATGACAATATTCCAAGAAAAGATGGTGCTTATACAAAATATGGTGAAAACCATGCGAAAACGGCTGAATATTTTGGATTATTGTATAATTTAAAAAACACTTATTTTTTGAGTTGTATTGGATATGTTTATAATAATTTAACAGAAGATGATCAAACTAAATTATTAACTAGATTGATATTAAGGACTAACTTTTTAATAAAAATTGTTCTTATATTACAAAAAAATAATTGTAATATGAGAGAAATTTTTAGTATGTTATCCGATTCGACTTATTATAGAAGAAAATCAAATATAAAATTTATTATTAAATATTTAATCACAAATAATATAGAACTAATATTTTTAGATAATATACAATTTTAATAAAAAGAGAAGTTGCACTTCTCTTTTTTTATGTTTTGAAAATAAAGAATGATGTTAAAAAAAACGGTTATAATGAGTGTGTAAGAGAGGGGAATAATTATGGATGGAAATGTAAATAATAACAAGAATTGGTGGAAATCTATTCTTATCGTTGTAGCAGTGGGGTTTATTGCATTATATATGTATAACGAACATGTTGAAAGACAAAAAGAGGAGTATGGATTAGCTTTAAAATCTGCATATGATTTAATAGTTGAAAATGAAGATGAAACATATGCATGTGGGAATCTTTTAGATAATGTTTGGCGTAATTCTATATTCCATATTTCTGATTCAAAAACAAATAAGTATACAAAACAAAATGGACAATTTGTAAAAGATTTTAATGTGGCAATTGAACGTTTAAATAAGGATAAATCATATTCAAAGAAAATAGAAAATATTGAAAATCAAATTATAGAACTAAATCAACTTAAAAAAACATTAAATGATAATGTTCCACGAAAATTTACTCAAGTGAATGATGTTATAGTTCAAATGATAGATCTTTATGTCAAACGTTGTATTTTAATAGCTCATCCAGCAGGAAGTTATAATGATTGGACAGGAAGAATTAATGATTTATCTATAGATGAACAAGATTTATATTTACAAATAACTGAATTAGAGCCATTTGAATTATAGAGAGGGGAATAATTATGGGATTAATGAAATGTCCAGTTTGTGGGGAAGATATTTCGGATCAAGCTGAAACATGTGTACACTGTGGTGCACATATTGAAAAAGGTGAATATTGTAGAGATTGTGGTCATTTGTTAAAAAGTACGGATGAGTTTTGTCCAAAATGTGGAAGACCTGTTAAACGTCCTAAATATCCACAACCATCTAAAAAAGACAATTTGATAAGAAATATTGTAATAGCTGCAATTGTTGTGTTTATTGCATATATTGGATATGATTTTTATCAATATCAACATGAATCAAATTATTATGAGGTTGTTGATCAAATCTTCGAAACAAGAAATAAATCAGTAGATACTTTTAATGAGAGTAAAGACTTAATGTTAAATGTATGGTTTAATTCTATTTGGAAAACATCAGATGCAAAAACAAATAAATATACTAAGAAAAATGGCGTTTTTTATGAAGATTTTAATGATGCTATAGATCAGTTATATGAAGACAAAGATTTTCAAAAGGATTTAAATCTTCTTACAGATACGGTACGAGAATTAAAAGAATTAAAGAATGACCTTGGTAATCCACCAGAAGAATATGAAGAATACAATGAATATCTTATTAAATATGTGGATAGTTATATTGAAGCATCTATGATTATCATTCATCCAAATGGTAGTTATAATGATGTAAGTGATAAATTAAGTCAATTGATTAAAGATGGAAATGATTATTCGTTAAAAATGGATGTCTTGATATAAAAATATAATTTTTTCAAGTAAACAACAATTGATATTCAAGTTAGCACAATGGATAATAAAATAAATGTAAAAGAGAAGAGGGATAAATGTGAGTGTATTAAAAGATGGATTTTATTGGGGTGGTTCAGTCACAAGTTTTCAAACTGAAGGAGCAGCATTTGAAGATGGAAAAGGTATGAGCGTTTATGATACTCATGTTAGAGAAAGTGGTAAACCTATGTGGAATACTGCTATTGACTTTTATCATCGTTACAAAGATGATATTGCGATTATGAAAGATTTGGGTATTAATTTTTATAGATTCTCTGTATGTTGGACAAGAATTCAACCTGATGGAGAAACTGATATTAATCCTAAAGGAATTGAATATTACAATAATGTTATTAATGAATTATTAGCAAATGGGATTACACCTATGATTACATTGGATCATTATGATATGCCTTTACCTTTAAGAACAAAATATAATGGTTTTGCTTCTCGTAAGACTGTTGATTTGTTTGAAAACTTTGCTAAGATTTGTGTTGATGCTTTTGGTGATAGAGTAAAGTATTGGATGACTTTTAATGAACAAAATGATTATGCTAAAGAATGTACAAAAGCAAGTGCTATTGTTGTTCCTGAAGATATGACTTATTCACAATTCTTATATCAAGTGAATCATAATATTTTCATTGCGCATTGTAAGGCTATTCGTATGATTCGTTCAAGAAGTGAAGGATCTCAAATTTGTGGTATGTCAGCTTTAACAAATTTCTATCCTTATGACAATACTCCAGAAAACTCTATGTTTTGTATGTTGGCTGATTTGTATACAAATCAGTTCCATAATTATGTTTATACATATGGACATTATCCAAAGTATATGGAAACATATTTTAAGAATCATAATTGTTATCCTCATTTCGAAGAAGGAGATGCAGAATTATTAAGAGACAATACAGTAGATGTACTTGGTGTTTCTTATTATCGTTCTAATACTTTAACAACAGGATGCTTTGATGAAGATAAACCTTTCTATGATGTTGTAGAAGATCATATTGTTAGAAATCCTCATTTAGAAAGTACACATTGGGGATGGGAAGTTGATCCTGTTGGTTTACGTTACAATTTAACAAATCTTTATACAAGATATGAATTACCAATATTAATTCTAGAAAATGGTTATAGTCATTTAGAAACTTTAAATGAAAATAATACTGTTGATGATGATTATCGTATTTCATTCCATAAAGATCATTTGATTGAAATGAAAAAAGCAGTGAGTGAAGATGGTGTGGATTGTATTGGTTATGTATCATGGGGTCCTTTTGATATGTTAAGTAGTCATGGAGACATGGAAAAGAGATATGGATTTATCTTTGTGAATAGAACAAATGATGATTTAAAAGATTTGAAGAGATATAAAAAGAAATCTTATGCATATATGCAAAAAGTTTTCCATTCCAACGGAGAAGAATTATAAAGAAAAACACCAAGAATGATTCTTGGTGTTTTTTATGACAATTGAGATTCATTGTCTCTATCTATGATTTTATCAAGTTTAGCATTGATTTCTTTTGTAGTATGAACAAGTTCAATAAAAGATAATATAAATAATGCAGAGATATAAACGATTAATGCATTGATGATTAAAACTAAAAAAGCCATAAATCCATCACTTAATAAAGCAACGACTGCTGCTGCTAAACAAATAAAAATCAAAATACCAGCACAAATTTCTACTACTGATTCTATTTTAGATGATGCATTGTTAAACATAATTCTATTCCCCTCCCTTTTGAATGCTATTATAGCATAAGATGTATGCAAAGTGATAGAAAACTAATAAGGCATATAAATTGACAGTGCATACTCAGTTTGATATATATAATCTATAACAAGGGAGGAATAAATATGATGAAAGATATCGCTGATATTTGTCATGCCTTGGCTGATGAATGTCGTGTAGAAATCGTTTCAATGCTTGCAAATGGTGAAATGAATCATGAAGATTTATTGGATATGTTTTCGATGTCTTCTTTAGAGTTATCTCGTCATATGGAAATATTGAAGAATATTGGTCTTGTTGAGGTTATTGATGAGTATTATTCTTTGAATTATGAAACATTATGCATTTTAAGTCAGTTTCTAGATGGCTTAGATTTTGTATGTTGTGAAGATTGTTATTAAAAGACAGGTCGTATGACCTGTCTTTTAAAATATTTGCATAAAGATATATTTGACTGCAAAAGGAACAATCAAGTAGTTAAGGATATAGTATAGAGTATATTTAGGATTGATCTTTTTAAGGCTTTGATAATCGTAATAAATAACCCATCCTAAATAGAAGAAGGAATAAGGGATGGTTGGAAACTTTAAATCTATTCCTAATCCTACACATGTTCCTAATAATATTATGAGTTTTATCATATTTTCTTTTGTCATTTTTGTCACTCCTTATTTATTATTATCGATATGAATATGAATTAAGGGTGAATATTTTTATTTTGTGAAAAAAATTTTTAATTTATTGGGTTGTATGATATATTAAACTTGTATAGACAAGGAGGGAAACTATGAAAGCAATCATTTTAGATGCTGGTATTGGGCGTAAGATTTGGCCATATAATACGTATCATAACAAGGGCATGATTAAGATAGGAAACAAACCTATTTTAATGCATTTGACTGAAAGCTTAGAAAAATTAAATTGTGATGATATTACTATTGTTGCAAAACATCATGTTAATGAAGTACAAAGAGCTTTTCGTCAAGATCATCATGTTCGTGTTGTGGAGGTCAATGACAGTTTAGGGACTGCCCATACGTTAAAACAAGTGATTGATGATGAGAATTGTTTGGTATTGTATGGGGATTGTTTGATTTTAGAAGAAGACCTAAGAGCATTTTTAAGAAGTCAAAATGATGTTCTTGTCAGTCAATTACACGAAGATTCAACTTTACATATTTGTTGCGAAGTTGATGAAGGTTGTGTTCATCATTTTTGGGGACATCCTCGTGGAGATTTTCATTTTTTTGCTTGTGCTTTTAAATTCAATGCACAAATGATTCCTTATTTAACAACAAGTTCTATCTTTAATGTCACTAAAGTGGGTATTGGTTCTCCAGAAGAAATGTACTTAGAAAGTGCATTGAATGATTATATGGATGATTATCATCCTTTAAAAGCACATTTCTCGGTTTATCAAGTTTATGATATTGATAAACCTTGGCATATTATGGAAGCCAACAAATATTATAACCAATATATTGCAAAGAAAATAAAAGGAAGACATATTGGAAATTGTACTTGTATCAGTCAACATATGAGATTACCAGAAAACATCATTATTGGGGATGATTGTTATATTGGTGATTATGTTGTAATTGGAGAAGGTTGTGTTATTGAAGATCATACAAGAATTGATAATGGTGCACTTATTGGTAATGGTGTTCATATAGGGAAAAAATGTGTGATTGAAGATCATTGTAAGATTGGGGATTATTCTTCTATTGGTGATGAATGCATCATGGCACATACAGCGGAAGTCATTGAAGCTGTATTGTTTGATAAGGTTTATTTGTATCATTATGGAGAATATTATGGAGTGATTGGTACACATACTGATTTGGGTGCTGGAACGACATGTGGAACTCTAAGATTCGATGATGGGAAAACAAGCCATCATGTCTGTGGACATCGTGAAATACCTACAGAATATTCTAATGCATGTTTTATTGGGGATTACTCACGTACAGGAGTGGGAGCTATTTTACTTCCTGGATGTAAAGTGGGATCAAAGAGTGTTGTAGGTAGTGGGGTTATTTTAAATGTAGATTTAGAAGATCATACTCTTGTTTATCCAAAACAAGAATTATGTAAAAAGAAATGGGATGATGATAATTATGGATGGTAAAGTTTATTGTTATGAAAAGATTGAAAACTATATTATAGATAATATTCAACATGAAAAATATATAAAAGGGAAAATTGAAAGTGAGTATGAATTGTGTAAGAAATTCAATACTTCACGTATGACTGTCAGACATGCTTTAACAGAATTACAAGATCAAGGTTATATTTATACAATACCTAAAAAAGGTTCTTATGTTTCACATAAGAAAAATATTAAAGAATTGGATGGATTAAGAAGTTTTACTGAAGATTTTTCAGGAGATGCTTATTCACAAGTTTTGACTTTTGAAAGTATTGATAATCCTGGATTAATAATGAATTGTGAAAAAGTATGGCATATTGAAAGAATAAGATATGGAGATAAAAGACCAATTGCTTATGAAGAAGGATTTATTAATCAAGATCTTTTACCTGATTTATCTATAGAAGTGTTAGAACATTCTTTATATCAATATATAGAAGATAATTTACATTATCAATTAGACTGTGCAAAACAAGAAATTACAGCCATGACAAACAAAAGACTTTGTAAGATTTTAGATTTAACAAACTATACGCCATTATTAAAGATTAAACAAGTTACATATCTTCAACAAGGAGAATGTATAGAAATATGTGATTCATATTATACAAGTGATCAGTATACTTTTAAACAAAATGCATATAGGAGAAAAAATTAATGAAAAGAATAGGAATATCTTTATATCCTGATTTTGATCATAAAGAGGATATAAAAAAACAACTTGAAGATGCACGTCAACTTGGATATAGTATTGTTTTTACATCTATGCAATTAGGTGATTTAGGATTTGAAAATACAGAAGTTGGATTAAATGAAGATTTTTATTTCTTATTTGATTATTGTCATGAACTAGGAATGGAAGTTCATGCTGATATCAATGATCGTATGTTGGATTATTTGGGTGCCAAGATTGATGATTTAAAACCAATTCATGATTTACATATTCAAGTCTTAAGACTTGATGGTGGTTTTACTGATGAAGAAGTTGCAGTGATGACACATAATCCTTATGAAATTCAAATTGAAGAGAATGCTTCAATGTTACAATTCCCAAAAAGAAGAATTGAAACAGTAGTGAATAAAGGAAATGTGAATAATTATTGTGCAAGTCATAACTTCTTTCCTTTAAATGAAACAGGATTAAGTTATGATGATGCATTAAGAAGTGCAAAATTATTTCAATCCTATGGTATTGAAGTCGGTATCTTTATTGGTTCATTGTACTCTTCACATGAATCAAACGCTATTGGAAGAAGTATTGTAACAATAGAAGATCATCGTTATAAACCTGCACATATTCAAGCACAAGAATTAATGTGTCATGATGAATATGACTTTATTGTATTTGGGGATACACATCCACGTCATGATGAACTTGTAAAAGTAAGTCAAGTTGCTAAAAATGATTGTTTGGGTATGATCAAAAATAAATATGATATTTCAAGAGTAGAAGAAGAATTGGATCATATTTATTTGGTAGAAATACCTGTATGGTTAAATAAGAATTTAGATGAAGATTTAAGAAAAGCTTTAACATCTATGGTCTTTGTTGCGCGAGCAGATCAACCTGATTTATTAATACGTGCAACACAATCAAGAGGGATTGCATCTATTCCAGTGGATAATCCTGTAGAAAGAACTGCTTTATCCATTACATTGAATAACTGTTTGGCAAATCGTTATGAAGGTGAATTACAAATCACTATGAATGATTTACCTTCAGTAGAATATTGTAACGTGATAGGACAAGTCAAACCACAAGCCAAACGTTTATTAGAAGAAATTAAATATGGAAATGTTGCATTTGTATTAAGAGAGGAATAGGGATATGAAAGATTTTAAAATAAAAATTATTGATTTGATTGAAAAATTTGAAGAAACACAAGAAGGTGTCATGAATGAAGTGACTACAAAGATTGTAGATTGTTTAGAAAATGGTGGAGAATTCTATGCAGTAGGAACAGGACATTCTCATATGGTTGGAGAAGAATTCTATGCCAGAGCTGGAGGACTTGCTTGTGTACAATTGATTGCACCAATGGAATTAACACTTGGAGATCATCCTTTAAAATCAACAATGATTGAAAGAATTGGCGCTTATGCAGAAGTGATTATTATGCAATATAAAATTAAAAAAGGAGATATTGTTTTAATCACATCAAATTCAGGTAGAAATGCATTACCAATTGAATTAGCGATTGCTTTACATAAAATAGGAGCAACAACAATTGCTTTTACAAACTTAGAACATTCAAAACAAGTGACAAGCCGTCATGAAAGTGGAAAACGATTATTTGAAGTTTGTGATTATACTATTGATAACTGTGGTGTTGTTGGGGATGCCATGATGGATTTAGATGGAGTTAAAGGAAGAATGGGATCAAGTTCAAGTATTATTGGTATGTATATGTCACAAACATTAGGAATGATGATTGCGACTGAAATGCATAAAAGAAATTTAGAAGTTCCTGTATTCTTAAGTGCAAATGTAGATGCTGGGGATGAATGGAATGATAAAATTATGAAGAAGTATTATCATATATAAATAAAAACTGATTTTTACATTCAATAATAGGAAAAGACCTTATACAAAGAGATGTATAAGGTCTTTTTTATGTTATTTTTATATGTTTGCAAAAAGTAAACCGATTACATTCATAACCTTAATGTATTCTTAATACTAAAGCTTTTTTCCTTTTTCCCATTTTAATTTTTGTTTTGCTACAATGCCAGTATAGGAGGTGGCTAGTATGATGGATTTGCTAATGGTAGGAACATTACTTATCTGTTTTACCTTATTATATGGACTAACACAATGGTGTTATAAACAAGTTGAAGCTAAAGAATAGTGAAACGGGGGAATAAAATATGATTATTTTATTAGTATTAGCATTGATCTTGGGAGGATATCTTGTATATGCTCTTGTACATCCTGAAGAATTTTAATGAGAAAGGAGTTTAACTAAATGGCTCAAATTATTTTTACTGTTTTATTCTATTTAGTTCTAGTGATTCCTGTAGGTTTATACATGTATCATGTGACTGTAGGAAAACATACATTTGCTGATCCTTTGTTTGATCACGTAGATAATTTTCTTTATAAAATTGGTGGTATTCAACCAAATGAGAAAATGAATTGGAAACAATATGCATTAGCTTTAATTTTAACTAATGCTGCAATGGTATTTATTGGATACTTGGTATTAAGAATCCAAGGTTGGTTATTCTTTAATCCAAATGGTATTGGTAATATGGAAGCTTCGCTTTCATTTAATACAATTATTTCATTTATGACAAATACAAATTTACAACACTATGCAGGTGAATCTGGTTTGACTTATTTGTCTCAAATGATTGTTATTACATTTATGATGTTCGTATCTGCTGCGAGTGGTTATGCAGCATGTGCAGCATTTATTAGAGGTATTACAGGTCATTGTAAAGATTCTGTTGGTAACTTCTATGCAGATATGGTAAGAATTACAACTAGAATTTTATTACCTATTTCTATTATTGGTGGTTTGTTACTTGTATGGCAAGGTGTTCCTCAAACTATGAGTGGTAACATCGTTGTTGATACTATTGAAGGCGCAAAACAAGTTATTGCTACTGGTCCTGTTGCTGCTTTTGAAATTATTAAACACTTAGGTACTAATGGTGGTGGTTTCTTAGGTGCTAACTCATCAACTCCTATTGAAAACCCTACTATTATTTCTAACTTAATTGAATTATATTCTATGATGTTATTACCTGGAGCTTGTGTTATTACTTTTGGTAAAATGGCACATGATTCTCGTAAAAAACAATTAATGAACGTCAAAAATCCTGTTGAAGAAAAGAAAAGTATTACTGCTAAATTGTTTGGTAAAGAAGGTCGTAGTATTTTCTTAGCTATGGGTATTTTATTTGTTATTGGTTTAGGTGTATGTTTCTATGCTGAAAGTCAAGGAAATCCTTTACTTGCTGATGCTGGCTTAAGTCAAAGCATGGGTAGTATGGAAGGAAAAGAAGTGAGATTTGGTATTGCACAGTCTTCTTTATTTACGACTGTAACAACATCATTTACTACAGGTACTGTTAATAACATGCATGATACATTAACACCTATTGGTGGTATGGTACCTTTATTACATATGATGTTAAATGTTGTTTTTGGTGGTAAAGGTGTAGGTCTTATGAATATGATCTTATATGCCATCTTAGCTGTATTTATTTGTGGATTAATGATTGGTCGTACTCCTGAATATCTTGGTAAAAAGATTGAAGGAAAAGAAATGAAATTAACAGCAATGTGTATTATCATTCATCCATTATTAATTTTGGCATTCTCTGCTTTGGCAGTTGCAATTCCAGCAGGTCTTGCAGGTATTACAAATGGAGGATTCCATGGTTTAAGTCAAGTCTTATATGAATTTGCTTCTTCTGCAGCAAATAATGGATCTGGTTTTGAAGGTCTATTAGACAATACTGTATTCTGGAACGTCGCTACAGGACTTGTTATGTTGTTAGGTAGATACTTATCAATCGTTATTCAACTTGCAATTGCTGGTTCTTTAATGAAGAAAAACTTTGTTAACGAAAGCTCAGGAACTTTACAAACAAGTACTGTTTCATTTGCTGTTATCTTAGTATTTGTTGTTTATATTTTTGCAGCATTAACATTCTTCCCAGCACTTGCTTTAGGCCCAATTGCAGAACATCTAACTATGCTGCTTTAATGAGGAGGTATGGGTATGAGTAAAAAACAAAATAAATCTATGATTACACCTGATATATTACGTCAAGCATGTATTGGTAGTTTCCAAAAGCTTGATCCTAGATATATGATTAAAAATCCAGTTATGTTTGTTGTTGAAATTGGATTTGTGATTACAACTTTATTAACTGTGTTCCCAAATTTATTTGGGAATTCAGTTGAAGGTATAAGAACTTATAACTTGATTGTTTCAATTGTGTTATTTGTGACTGTATTGTTTGCAAACTTTGCTGAATCTGTTGCTGAAGGTAGAGGGAAAGCACAAGCTGCAAGCTTAAAGAAAACTCAAAAAGATACAGAAGCTCATTTATTATTACCAAATGGTGAAACTGAAACTGTTCTTTCTAATACATTAAGAAAGGGAGATGTTGTTTTGGTACAAGCTGGAGAAGTTATTCCTGGTGATGGTGAAGTTATTGAAGGTATTGCTTCTGTAGATGAATCTGCAATTACTGGAGAATCTGCTCCTGTTGTTCGTGAAAGTGGTGGAGATTTCTGTTCTGTTACCGGTGGGACAACAGTTGTATCAGACTGGTTAAAGATTGAAATTACTTCTGATCCTGGTAATAGTTTCTTGGATCGTATGATTGCTTTGGTTGAAGGTGCTTCTCGTAAGAAAACACCTAATGAAATTGCTTTAAGTACTTTACTTGTTTCATTAACAATTATCTTCTTAATTGTTATTGTGACATTATATCCAATTGGTGTTTATAGTGGTGTTCAATTAGATACATCGACATTGATTGCCTTAATGGTATGTTTAATTCCAACAACAATTGGTGGTTTATTATCAGCTATTGGTATTGCTGGTATGGACCGTGTAACTCGCTTTAATGTTATTGCTATGTCTGGTAAAGCTGTAGAAGCTTGTGGTGATGTAGATACAATGATTCTTGATAAAACAGGAACAATTACTTTTGGTAATCGTTTGGCTGCTGATTTCTTACCTGTTCAAGGTGTTTCTAAACATGAATTAATGAGATGTGCAGCATTAACATCTTTCCAAGATCATACTCCTGAAGGAAAATCTACTTTAGAATTAGCTCGTCAAATGGGTGATAAGAGTGTGGAAATGGAAGGAACTGAATTCTTTGAATTTACTGCTCAAACTCGTATGAGTGGTGTTGATTTACCAAATGGTATGAAAATTAGAAAAGGTGCAAGTGATGCGATTAAACAATATGCTTTAGATCATGGTGGAGAAATTCCTGAAGATTTACAAGATCATGTTGAAAAAGTATCTGGTTTAGGTGGTACTCCACTTGTTGTTTGTGAAGACAATCAAATCTTAGGTGTTATTTATTTAAAAGATACAGTAAAACCTGGTATGAGAGATCGTTTTGAACGTTTACGTGCTATTGGTATTAAAACAATTATGTGTACAGGGGATAACCCTTTAACAGCAGCTACTATCGCTCAAGAAGCTGGTGTTGATGGATTTATCGCTGAATGTAAACCTGAAGATAAAATTGATGTCATTAAAAGAGAACAAGCTGAAGGTAAAATCGTTGCGATGACTGGAGATGGTACAAACGATGCTCCTGCACTTGCTCAAGCCAATGTTGGTTTAGCTATGAACTCTGGAACAACTGCTGCTAAAGAAGCTGCAAACATGGTTGACTTAGATAGTGACCCAACAAAAATTTTGGAAGTTGTTGAAATTGGTAAACAATTATTAATTACTCGTGGATCATTAACAACATTCTCTATTGCTAACGATATCGCAAAATACTTTGCTATTATCCCAGCAATGTTTATGAGTGCTATTCCACAACTTGAAGTATTGAATATTATGAAGTTAACAACTTCATACAGTGCGATTTTATCAGCACTTGTCTTCAATGCCATTATTATTCCATGTTTAATTCCATTAGCTATGAAGGGTGTTAAATACAAACCTATGTCTTCTGGAAAAATGTTACTTAGAAATATGCTTATTTACGGATTAGGTGGAGTGATTACACCATTCATCGGTATTAAATTAATTGATATGATTATCGCACCATTATTAATCTTACTTGGATTATAGGAGGTTATAAAATGAACAAATTTAAGAAATGTATGAAAGCAATAAGTAAACCAATCAAAATTACAGTGATCTTAATGGTTTTATGTGGATTCCTTTATCCACTAGCTATGACAGGTCTTTCTCAAGTGATCTTCCCTCATCAAGCAAATGGTAGTTTAGTAGAAGTTGATGGAAAAGCTTATGGTAGTGAACATGTAGGTCAAGATTTCACTGAACCTTACTTTATGAAAGGGAGACCATCTGCAGTTCATTACAATACATATACAGAAAAAGATGGAAAAGAAGTTTATTTAGATGGTTCTGAATTTGGTGGATTAGCATCTGGTTCTAGTAACTATGGTCCTACAAATCCTGAACTTAAAAAACGTGTAGAACAAGATATTGAAAAATTCTTAAAAGATAATCCTGAAGTGAAACGTGAAGATATTCCAACAGATTTATTAACTGCTTCTGGTTCTGGATTAGATCCACATATTTCAATTGATTCAGCTAAAATTCAAATTCCTGCTGTATCAAAAGCATCAAAATTATCTGCATCACAATTAGAAAAAATCATTGAAGATAATACTGAACGTAAATTGTTTGGATTACTTGGTGAAGATACTGTGAATGTTTTAGGTGTGAATTTAGATATCGCTGAGGCTATGGGGTTACTTTAATACAAAGGAGTCTTCAAAATGGAAAAGATAATTTTAAATCATGATATAGATGATATTAATGAGTTATGGGTTTATGTTAAAGATTTAATTAAAGAAGGAAAATTGGTTGAATGTGAAGAAGTGATACGTTATGCAATGTATTTATATCCAAGTTCACCTATTCCTCATAATCTCTATGGAATTCTTTTTGAAGTCAGAAATGAACAAATTCGTGCAATGAAACATTTCAGAGCTGCATTGGATTTGGATCCTACATTTCTTCCTGCTAAAGAGAATTTGATGACTTTTGGAACTTTATCATTCAGACATAAATTTGTTTATTGTCAAAATAATCTTAAACCACATAAAAGAGCATAAAGATTGCAGTGATGATTCACTGCAATTTTTATCTTTATGTAATCTTTATGTGAAGTAAATATTTATAATTCTATTCTTATGTGAAATAGTGTATTGTATGTTTATATAGACTTATTAGGAGGTTGTACTATGGAAGAAGGAAGACAAGATCCAGAAAAGCTTTTAATGAAAGTGAAAATGGAAGAAGAACGTCGTCATAAAGGAACTTTAAAAATCTTTTTTGGATATGCTGCCGGAGTTGGGAAAACATATACTATGTTGGAAGCTGCCCATGAAGCCAAAAATAAAGGTATAGATGTTGTTGCAGGATATGTAGAACCTCATGCGAGACCTGAAACAACTGCATTATTAGAAGGGCTAGAATGTCTTCCTACAAAAACAATTGTTCATAATCAAGTCATCTTGAAAGAATTTGATATTGATTTGGCAATGAAAAGAAAACCTCAATTGATTTTGGTTGATGAGCTTGCCCATACCAATGCAACAGGAAGTCGTCATGATAAACGTTATCAAGATGTTGAAGAATTACTGAATGCAGGTATTGATGTTTATACAACTGTGAATGTTCAACATATTGAAAGTTTAAATGATATTGTTTCTTCAATTACAGGTATTTATGTCAGAGAAAGAATTCCAGATTCTGTTTTTGATGATGCCAATCAAGTAGAAATTGTTGATATTGAACCTCAAGATTTGCTTGATCGTTTAAAAAGTGGAAAAGTGTATCAAGAAAGACAAGCAGGTCGTGCTATGCAAAATTTCTTTACACTTGAAAACTTAACAGCTTTACGTGAAATTGCTTTGCGTCGTTGTGCTGATCATGTGAACAGTATCAATGAAAATCGTACCAATAAGACTCATGATGATTATCATACAGATGAACATATTCTTGTATGTTTGTCTTCATCTCCATCAAATGCGAAAATTATTCGTACAGCAGCCAGAATGGCACATGCATTTAAAGGAACATTGACTGCTATTTTTGTGGAAACATCAGCTTATAAAGATATGAACGATGATGATTTACAAAGATTAAAAGAACATATTCATTTGGCAGAACAATTAGGAGCCAAGATTGAAACTGTTTATGGTGATAATATTGCTTTTCAAATTTCTGAATATGCTCGTTTATCCCATGTCTCTAAGATTGTCATTGGACGTGATGCGGCTTTAAAAGGGAATTTTAATTTTAGAACGACTTTGGTTGAAAAGTTAATTGGATATGCACCACAAGTGGATATTCATGTTATTCCTGATTCTAAACATACAAATTATTTGTATCGTGAAAAGAAATCAAAGATTCCTTTAACGGATACTGTTTATGATATAATTGTTATATTAGGTATTCTTGCTATTGCAACTTTTATTGGTTTTGTATTCAAGAATATGGGATTTGAAGAAGCCAATATTATTATGGTCTTCGTATTTGCAGTATTGATTATTTCTGTTCTTGCAAAATTACGTGTATCAAGTATCTTTTCTTCTTTAGCCAGTGTTCTTACATTTAATTTCTTTTTTACTGAACCTGTCTTTAGTTTAAAAGCATATGATCCTGGATATCCTTTTACTTTCTTTATTATGTTCTTGTCAGCAATTTTGACAAGTACACTTGCTGTAAAATTAAAAAGTCATGCCAAACAAACAACATTGGTGGCTTATAGAACAAAAATTTTATTAGATACAAGTCAATCTTTACAGAAAGTAAGAAGTAAACATGATATTATGAATATAGCAGCGAACCAATTGATTCAATTGCTTCATAGTGATATAGTTGTTTATGGAGTGAAAGATGGGACTTTATTAGAACCTGTTGTTTTTTATGCAGATAAGGATCATAAAGTCAACAATTATGTGACAGATAATGAACGTGCTATTGCTTTATGGGTGTTTAAGAATAATAAACATGCAGGAGCAACTACACATACATTATCTAATGGACAATGTTTATATCTTGCTGTACGTGTGAATCAAAATGTTTATGGTGTCATTGGTGTGGCTATTAAAAAACAAGCACCGGATGCTTTTCAAAAGAGTATTATGTTGTCAATCTTAGGTGAATGTGCACTTGCTTTGGAAAATGCAAAGAATGCTAGAGAAAAAGAAGAAGCTGCAGTTCTTGCTAAAAATGAACAATTACGTGCGAATCTTCTTCGTGCCATTTCCCATGATTTACGTACACCATTGACATCTATTTCTGGAAATGCAAGTAATTTGATTTCTAATGGTGAATCTTTTGATGATCAAACAAAACTTCATCTTTATGAAGATATCTATGATGATTCTATGTGGTTAATTAATCTTGTTGAAAATCTATTATCAGTGACAAGATTAGAAGGTGATCGTGTGAATTTACGTTTGTCTTCTGAATTAATGATGGATGTTATTGATGAAGCATTGAAACATATTAGTCGTAAAAAATCTGAACATCATATTACTGTTGATTATGATAATGAATTCTTACTTGTTCAAGTGGATGCAAGATTAATTGTTCAAGTGATTATTAATCTTGTGGATAATGCGATTAAGTATACACCAAAAGGATCTCATATTCATATTCACGTGAAGGAAAAATTAGGATTCGCTCAAATATCTGTTGAAGATGATGGTCCTGGAATACCTGATGAAATGAAACCGAGAATATTTGATATGTTCTATTCAGGAGCAAATAAGGTTGCTGATAGTCATCGTAGTTTAGGTCTTGGTTTATCTTTATGTAAATCAATTGTTCTTGCGCATGGTGGTAAGATTAAAGTCAAAGATCATGATCCTCAAGGAACTGTGTTTACATTTACATTACCAATTAGAGAGGTGGATATACATGAATAAAAATGTCATACTTGTTGTTGAGGATGATGCCTCAGTAAGAAACTTAATGACAACAACTTTAAAAGCACATCAATATCATTTTTTAACTGCAGAAGATGGAAATACGGCAATTTTAGAAGCCTCTTCTCATAATCCTGATATTGTTTTATTAGATTTAGGTTTACCTGATATGGATGGGATGGAAGTCATTCGTAAAATCCGTAGTTGGTCTAATATGCCTATTATTGTTATTAGTGCCAGAAGTGAAGATATGGATAAGATTGATGCTTTGGATGCTGGAGCTGATGATTATTTAACAAAACCATTTTCGGTGGAAGAATTGCTTGCACGTTTACGTGTGACAGAAAGACGTTTGAATATGATGCCAGGAGATGTTGCTCCTTCATCAGTGTTTACAAATGGAGATTTAAAGATAGATTATGCTGCAGGATGTGCCTATCTTAAAGATGAAGAATTACATTTAACACCTATTGAATACAAATTATTATGTTTGTTATCAAAGAATGTTGGTAAAGTTTTAACACATACATATATTACACAACATGTATGGGGAAGCAGTTGGGATAATGACGTGGCTTCATTAAGAGTGTTTATGGCAACATTAAGAAAGAAAATTGAATGTGAGCCTGATTCACCACAATATATTCAAACACACATTGGTATTGGTTATCGTATGTTAAAGGTTTAAAGAGAAAATATTTATATTTTCTCTTTTTTTGTGTGACGAAAGTGAGAATTCTCACAGAATTCTCACAATGAATGTTTAATCATCACAACGACCTCACATGAGATTGTCTATAATGAAATCGAAAAGGGAGGAACGAATATGAAAGGTCTACAATGTTCACAAGAGTATTTAGTTTTAGAAGATTTTTGTAAACGTATTAAGATTGCATTATCTCATGATCGTCGTGAGATGTATAAAAAAACTTTAGACATGATGATTCAATACCCAGATGCTCCTCAACCTCAAAACCTATTGGGTATTATTGCTGAATTAAATGGGGATAAAGTTTTAGCAATGAAACATTATCGTGCAGCTTGGTCTCTTGCACCAAATTATCGTCCATCACGCGAAAATATTGATCGCATGGTAGAAACAAGTGTTGCATGTCCGATTTTCTTCAATGATGAAGATGTCAATGAATTTGAAAAGAAACAGAAAGGTAAATTACGCTAGAGGGTGAAACAATGGAATTATTAAAGAAACAAGAACATAAACGTATTGTTATTATGGGATGCGGTAGATTGGGAGCTTATTTGGCTGATCAATTATATAGCGAAGGACAAGAAGTTATTATTATTGATAATCATGATGATTCTTTTAGAAAGTTATCTTCTTCTTTTGGAGGTTTAACTTTAATGAGTGATGGAACTGAGTTGGAAACATTTGATCAAATTGAAATTTCTAAAGATGATGTTATGATTGTTGTTACTGATAATGACAATACTAATATTATGATTTCTCAAATCGCAAGAGAAATTTATAAAGTAGAAAACATTATTTGTCGTTTGTATGATCCAGAAAGAGAATGTGTATATGATGAATTTAAGATTGATACAATTTGTCCTACATATTTATCTGTTCATCGTATTGAAGAAATTTTAGAAGATAAAGGGGTTCATGTACTATGAAAAAAAATGTGTTAATTGTTGGTGGGTTGCATAAAGCTATTGCTTTAAGTCAATCATTATTGGATAAGGGATATCATGTTACAGTTGTCAATAATGATTATAATGATTGTATGACACTTGCAAATATTGATAAATTAGAAGTTATTTATGGGGATGGTACAAAACCTTTTGTACTTGAAGAAGCAGATGCTCAAGAACATGATATTGCTATTGCATTAACTCAAAATGATAATGATAACTTGGTTATTTGTGAATTGTGTAAAAAGAAATTCCATATTGAAAAGACAGTTGCTGTTGTTCGTGATCCTAAGAAGACAAATTTCTTCTATCGTATGGGAATTGATTCAGTTGTTTGTGCTATTAATGCCATTACTGGTATTATTGAACAACAAGCTTTTATTGATCAAATGACAAATGTCATTTCTGTAGAAGAAGGAAAAGTAAATATTGTTGAATTAAGAATTACATCTCATATGCCATGTATTAATAAGAAATTATGGGAATTAAAATTACCTGAAAATGCAATTATTGGTTATATTTTAAGAAATGACCAAGGTATTGTTCCTAGAGGGGATACAAGAATTTTGGCTGAAGATACTTTGATTATTATTTGTGATAATAATGTTGGTGCTGAGGTAGCCAAGGAGTTGACTGGGAAATGAAAAGAATTGTAAAGAGTAATAATTATTATGGTAAATTTTTAATTTTAATTGGAATGTTTGTATTGGTTCCATTATTGACATTGATCTTTTATCCAGAAGATGCATATCAAGCGTATGCATTCTTCATTCCTGGAATTGGAGCTATTGTCTTAGGTATGGGGATTTGTTATTTCCATACAAAACAAAAAGTGGATTCTTCATGGCATGGGAAAGTGCATGAAGGAAGTTTAACTGTTTTATATGCTTGGATTTTAGGTGTTGTTCTTGGTGCTTTACCTTTTGTTATCAGTAACCAATTGACTGTCGTTCAAGCATTATTTGAAGCTGTAAGTGGTTGGACAACAACAGGTTTATCTGTTGTCGATGTCACAAAAGTGAATCATTTGTTCCAATTCCATCGTTGTTTTATGCAATTTTGTGGTGGTTTAGGATTTATTATGATGATCTTGATTTTCGTACAGGAAAATCAATCTGCAAACTTATATGATGCAGAAGGACATCCAGATAGAGTAGAACCACGTCTTATTAATACTGTTCGTATGATTTTTGGTATTTATTTTGGTTCATTGGTTGTAGGTTCTGTTTTGTATTGGATTTGTGGTATGAATTGGTTTGATAGTATTTTCCATGCTATGTGTTCATTATCTACTGGTGGATTCTCTACTCAAGCTGATAGTATTGGTGCTTATAATAGTTTATCTATTGAATGGGTAACAATCTTATTAATGGTGATTGGTACAACAAACTTTGCTGTTCTTATCTTAATGGTCAAAGGGAAATGGAATAAAGTTAAGAAAATGAGTGAACTTCGTTTGTTTACTTTCTTGACTGTTGTTTTCAGTATTTTGATTGCTATTAATTTAAGTTATTATTTGTATATTTCATTTGGTGAAGGGTTAAGAGTGGCTATCTTTAATGTTGTGTCTGCATTATCGACAACTGGATATTGTACATTACCTTATCAAACATGGCCTACAGCAGGTGTATTTATGTTAATTTTATTAATGCTTGTTGGTGGGGGTTATGGATCTACTGCCGGTGGTATGAAATTAATGCGTGTTTATATTGGTTGGCAAACATTAAAGAAAACATTTATGGAAAAAATCAGTTCTAAACGTCGTGTGAATAAAGTCAGTTATTATAGAGCGCAAGGTAAGACTGAAATTACTCCTTCTTTAATGCAAGAAACAATTAGTTATTTATTAATTTATTTATTGATCTTTTTCTTAGGAACTGTGTCTATTACATTCTTTGCAAATTGTGATTTACAATCTGCAATGTTTGACTTTGCTTCTGCATTAGGTACAGTTGGATTATCTATTGGACTTACTGGACCGACAACATCTCCTATTGTTTTGATTATTGAAATGTGTGGTATGTTACTTGGACGTCTTGAAATCTTTGTTGTCTTTATTGGTATAAGTACAGTTGCTCATAAAGTAAGAAATAGATTTAAACATCATGCTTAATAAAAAAGGATACCTGTAGGTATCCTTTTTCTTCATATAAAATCCATATTTTTATTTTATAGTAGGATAGAGGTGGAAATATGAAAGAGAAAACATTAAAGACAATCTATATCTTCTGTATTGCTATTTATATCATCACAGTGGGATATGCTTTTTATAGAAATCTTCATAATCAATATTTAGGAATGACTTTTGTGGCTTGTGTGATGCCTTTTGTTGTTCCTGTCTTATTAAAGATTTTTAAATTAAAGGCACCTTTAGAAGTCTATATTTTAAATATTATTTTTATGTATTTTGCAAGTGTGATTGGAAGTTGTATTGATGGTTATCAAATGCCTTATTTCGATAAGATTGTTCATTGCTTTAGTGGCGTTATTGCCATGGAAATAACTTATATTGTTTATAAACATTATTTTAGAAATGACAAAAGAAAAGGCATCATGTTTGTTATCATGAATGCCTTGAATGCAAGTATTGCTTTATTATGGGAATTTTATGAATATGCTTTGTTGGTGTTCTTTCAATATGATGCCATTCGTCATGTCACAACCGGTGTTCATGATTCTTTAACAGATATGCTTGTGGCTGTCCTTGGTGGACTTATCTTAAGTTTATACTTGATCCATTATGATCAAAAAGAGGAATCACATTTCTTTGTGTCTATTGAGAAGAAGATGCATTTGATGAATAAGTCTCTTTAAGAATATCCAAGTAGTTTTGCATATTTTTGGTTATATATTGTCCTTTTTTGTAGGCAACAATGAGTGTTGTTTGAATTGGTTGATCTCCTACAGATAGACAAGCAAAACGTTCAGGAGGCATATTTTGAATATAAGCATCAGAAATAAATGTTAAGCCTTGTCCTTTTTCAACCATACGAATAGCCACTTGGCTATTTCTTGTTCGCATCCAAACATGGGGTTGGATGTTCGAAGCTTTAAAGATATTTTCTATAGCTTTTTGACTTGTTTGTTCATTATGTAAGAAGATAAAGGGTTCATCTTTGAGATTGTTGATATCAATCCAAGGATATTTGAATCCTTTTTTTATTTTGGCTTTTTTTGTTAAAGGATGATCATGAGGAACAAGTAAAACAATTTCATTGTGACTAATAATATGATAAGACAGATTTTGAGGAAGTTGATTGACATTGTATATAGCCAAATCAACATCTTGTTCTTGAATGTATTTTTCTACAAAATGAGAGACTTCATCAACTTGGACAGTGATTTCTGGATATCTTTCATGAAAAAGAGAAATCGTTTCTGGTATAAGGTAAACACTTCTTAACATAGGAATGACAATATGAAGATGTCCTTTTTTAAGATTTTGTATGTCATGAAACTCATTATTCCATTCATTTTCAATGTTAATGAGTTTCTTGGCATAACTTAAATAACGTTCTCCTGTTTTTGTTGGTATATATTCATTTTGAATATGTTGGAAGAGTTTGGTATCTAATCGATATTCTAAGTTTTGTAGATATTTACTGAGTGAGGGTTGTGAGATATAAAGTGCTTTGGCAGCTTTGTTGATACTTTTATGTTTGGCAATGGCCAACATATATTTGGCTTCTTTGGTTTCCATGTTATTCTCCTTTATATAGCTTTAATGCATAATATATATAACTTTTATATATTTGAATTATATAATATTATCGCTTAAAATGGAAGTAATTTGAAAAAAGGAGAATGAGAGATGAAAGAATGGATTTATAAACAATTCAAATTAAAAGAGTTTAATACATCAATTCAAACAGAATTGATGGCAGGATTTGCAACGTTTATTACAATGGCTTATGTTTTAGCAACTGTGCCAAATATGATGGGGAATGCAGGTCTTGATCGTCACGTTGTTTTAACAGCAATGATCATTTTGATTATGTTGACAAGTTGTGCAATGGCGTTATATACAAATCGTCCTTTTGCATTGGCACCTGGTCTTGGAAGTGTCAGCATTGTTTCTGGTATGATTGCTAATGATGGTGTATCTGCTGAAATTGCTGCTGGTGTTATTTTTTGGAGTGGTATTTTATTTTGTATTATTTCTTTTTTAGGATTACGTGAAGTTGTTGTGCGTGTTATTCCTGCCAGCTTAAAGATGGCTGTAAGTGCTGGTGTTGGTTTGTTTATTGCTTTAATTGGGGCTAAAGGTTGTGGTTTGGTTATCGCTATTGAAGCAAAGAAGAGTTTAGGATTTGGTGATTTATCTTCACCAACTGTATTGCTTGCATTGATTGGATTTATTCTTATTTTGTTTACAAAATTAAAGAAAGTTCCTGGAGGAATGATTATTTCTATTTTGGTCACAACTTTAATTGGTATTCCTATGGGAATTACTCAAGTACCAAGTCAATTCTTTGCATTACCTGTCAGTCCTATGAGTCAATTCTTAAAAGTTGATTTTATGAATTCATTAAGTTTTGCTTATATTCCATTTTTAATTGCTTTATTTGTTCCTGATTTCTTCTCTACATTTGGAACTGTTATTGGTGTAGGAGCAAAAGCAGGATATTTAGATAAAGATGGGAACTTACCTGGTATTGATAAATGCTTTAAAGTTGATGCTATGGCAACAGTATTTGGAAGTTTATTCTGTATGCCAAGTATGACAACTTATTTAGAATCTTCTGTTGGTGTTGAAAGTGGTGGAAAAACAGGTTTAACTGTTATTGGAACAAGTATTGCTTTTGGTTTAACTTTATTCTTAAGTCCACTTGCATTAATGATTCCTTCTGCAGCAACTGCTCCAGCATTAATGTTCATTGGTATTGGGATGTTAGGTTCTATGAGAAATATCAATTATGATGATATGTCTGAATCATTACCAGCATTTATTTGTATTGCCTTTACTATTTTTGGTAATAATATTGCGAATGGTATTTGTTTAGCAATTCCTGTTTATTTATTAATGAAATTATTTAGTGGAAAAGTGAAAGAAATTCATCCAGTATTATATGTTATTACTGCTGTTTGTATGCTTTATTTTTATACATTGATGAAATAGGAGAACAAAGATGGTTGATTTACTTATAAAAAATGTATCGATTTATAATACAGTATTTCAAAAGTTTTTTGTGGGTGATGTTTATATTTTAAAAGATAAGATTTATTATATTGATCTTGATCAATATAAAAATTTAGATGTAAAGGATGTTATTGATGGAACTGGAAAATATATGGTTCCGGGGTTAATTGATATTCATATGCATATTGAAAGTTCTATGATGACACCTTTATCTATGTCTTATCGTTTGGCTGAATGTGGTGTAACAACAATTGTGTCTGAACCTCATGAAATGGCCAATGTGAATGGGACACAAGGTATCTTAGATATGATTGAAGCAGGAAAGAATGGTCCTATTGATATCTTCTACGGTATTCCAAGCTGTGTTCCAGCAACAAATCCTTCTTTAGAAGCAACTGGTGGTGTGATGAGATATGAAGATATGAAATCTTTATTAGATCATCCTCAAGTGGCTTGTATTGGAGAAATTATGAATTATAGACAAATCATTAAAGAAAATGATTTGGAAATTACAAAATTATTAGAGTATTTAAATAAAGAAAGACCTCGTTATACAATTGAAGGACATTGTCCTGCATTAGTCGATGAAGATCTTGCAAAATTTGTTTATTTAGGAATTGATAGTGATCATACAGAACATAATATTGAAGAATTAAAACAAAGATTCTTTAATGGTGTATTTGTTCAAATTCAAGAAAAGATGTTAAGACAAGAAGTTTTAGATTTTATTGATGAACATGATTTATATGGTCATTTTGGTTTTGTGAGTGATGATGTGATGGCAGATACATTAATGAAACAAGGTCATTTGGATGCGATTGTAAGAAAAGCAATCAAAATGGGAATGAAGCCTGAACTTGCAATCTATCATGCAAGTTATACAAATGCGATTCGTATGAAGTTAACTGATCGTACAATGTTAACACCTGGGAAATTGGCTGACTTTGCTTTATTGGATTCATTAGAAGATTATCATATTGTTGCAACTTATAAGAATGGACAATGTATTTATGACATCAATCATGAAGAAGACATCCATCAACCATCTCCATTCCCTGATATTTATTATCATAGTGTGGATGTTGATGTTGATATGGATGATTTACATGTTTATGCACAAAATAAAGATGCTAAAGAAGTCCGTGTAGAAGTGATGCGTGTGCAAGATGGATCTACAAAAACAGTAAGAGAAGAAGCAACATTACCAGTTGTAAACGGAGAAGTGCAATGGGAAAATACACCTTATTTATTATCTGTTGTCTTTTATAGATATCCAAATCATCAAGATGTACAAAAGATTGGATATGGTTTTGTGACAGGAGATGCTATTAAAGAAGGTGCAGTTGCAACAACTTTTGCTCATGATCATCATAATTTACTTGCTGTGGGGAACAATAAAAAAGATTTACTTCTTGCTTTAGAAAATGTTATTTCTATGCAAGGAGGAATGAGTGTTGTGCATAATGAAGAAACTTTAGCAAGTCTTCAATTGAATGTTGGGGGAATCATTTCTGATGCACCTGCTCATCATATTGCAGAAGGATTAAACCAAGTGAGACAATCCATGATTGATTTAGGGTACAAACATTATAATCCAATTATGTCTTTATGTACTCTTTCATTACTTGCCAGTCCTGCTTTAAAAATATCAAACTATGGTATCGTCGATGTACCACAAGGAAAAGTGGTTCCACTTATTAAAGAAGAAAAACTATAACGATTGTTATAGTTTTTTTGTTATAATAGAGAAAGATATAGAGGTGGTTGTATGAATGATAAAATGAAAGTCTTAGCAAAGATTTTCTTTTCAACTTTGTATTTAAGTGCTTTTACTTTTGGTGGTGGATATGTCATTATATCGCTGATGAAAAAGAAGTTTGTCAATCAGTATCATTGGATTGAGGAAGAGGAAATGCTTGATTTGATTGCAATAGCTCAGTCTTCTCCAGGACCAATTGCTGTGAATGGTGCATTGGTTGTGGGATATAAAATTGCTGGTCTTCTAGGAGCATTTGTTTCTATTCTTGGAACAATTATTCCTCCTTTTGTGATTATTACAGTTGTGTCTTTCTTTTATGAAATGTTTTGTACAAATATCTATGTAAGATGGGCACTACAAGGAATGGAAGCTGCTGTTGCAGCAATCATTGTAAGTATTACATACGAAATGGGATGGAATGTTGTGAAAGAAAAAAGCTTAGATTTGATTGTCATTATGATTGTAGCTTTTATTTGTAACTATTTCTTAAATGTGAATGTTGTTTTTATTGTGATAGGATGTGGCTTGATTGGTATTTTAGAAATGCTCAGTGATCGAAAGAAAGGAGAACGATCATGATTTATTTACAATTGTTTATCAGTTTTTTAAAGATTGGTGCATTTAGTTTTGGTGGTGGTTATGCTGCAATGCCTTTGATTCAAGCAGAAGTTGTGAATAATCATGGATGGTTATCCATTGGTGAATTTAGTGATTTGATTACAATCTCACAAATGACACCGGGACCAATTGCGATTAACTCTGCAACATTTGTTGGAACAAAAATTGCTGGTGTTTGGGGTTCTGTTGTAGCCACTTTAGGATGTATTCTTCCTTCTTGTATCATTATTATTGTATTAACATATTTCTATATGAAATATAGAAATTTAGATATTATGAAAAGGATTTTAAGAACATTGCGTCCAGCTGTTGTTGCTATGATTGCCACTGCAGGACTTGCAATATTGATCAGCTCTTTATGGAATGGTCAAAGCATTGCTTTGAGTCATTTTCAAGTTGTTTCATTTTTCTTGTTTTTAATGGGAATATATTTAATTATGAAAAAAGATTTAAATATGATTTTTGTGATTGTATTATGTGGTGTAATCAATGTTGTTGTACATATAATCATATAAATAAAATGAATATTATCATTTTATTTATATGATTTTTTTGTATACAGCAAATAGTATGATAGGTAAAAAGGTGTGATCTATGTGTGAATTTGTTAACAATATGAATTTATGTTATAATGACATCTATATAAGCTAAATTTTAGCAAAATAATTTTTGAAAGGTTTTACACAGATGCATTGAAGATGCAACAGGAGAGAAGCCTTTTTTATTATCAATATAGAAATGGAGGATTTATATGAAGAGAATAAATAAACGTTTAGGAATCGTGATATGTATAATTACGTTTTTGATTCCATTATTGAGTATTATGAATGTTCAAGCGAAATCTGCAAAAAATGATGAAATTGTATTTGCTGATGTGGGTTGGGATTCTATTAAATTAAATAATGAAATAGCAGGTTTTATTGCTAAAGAAGTTTATGGTTATCATTGGACTTCTGTTCCACTTTCTACACCAATTGCTCATGAAGCTTTGATTAAGGGTGAAGTTGATGTGATTATGGAAGAATGGACAGATAATATTAAAAGTTATACTCCTGATTGTAAAGCGGGTAAATTTAAGGAACTAGGTACAAATTTTGATGATAATCATCAAGGTTTTTATATTCCTAAATATGTAGCAGATGAAAATCCTGGGTTGAAATCTGTTAAGGATTTGGCAAACTATGCTAAATTATTTCCTGATCCTGAGGATGATTCAAAATCTATTATTTATGGTGGGATTCCTGGTTGGGGTATTACAAAAATCATGGAAAAGAAAGTTGATGCCTATGGACTTTCTAAGCAATATTCATATATTGCTCCAGGAAGTAATGCTGCAATGGATACAACAATAACAAAAGCATGGGATAATCATGAACCAATTGTTGCTTATTATTGGGAACCAACATGGTTAATGGGAAAATATGATTTTGTTAGACTTGAAGATTCTCCATATAATGAAGAGACTTTTGAAGATGGGATTGGTGAATGTCCATCTGTCACTGTAACAGTGGCTTCAAGTAATGATTTTTATAAAAATAATCCGGAATATGTTGAATTTTTATCACATTATAAAATGACATCCCCTATTATTAGTGAAACATTGGCTTATATGCAAGAAACGGGAGCTGATCATGAACAAGCAGCACGTTGGCTTCTTAAAGAAGGTCATCCAGAATTATTGAATCAATGGTTGGATGACGATAAAGCTGAAATTGTTCGTCATGTTTTAAATGATGGTCAACAAGAAGGACATAAATCTTGGAGTGAGTTTCCTTTCCAATTTCATATTCGTACTGAGGTTATAGATGAGGCAGTTCGTTCGTTTGCTGTTTGGGCAGGGAAACCATTACATTATATTCAAGCTGGATTAAGTGGTTTGGTTAATTTTTTCTATACTCTTTTGAGTCAATTGCCTTGGTTTGTCTTAGTAGGGGGAATCTTTATTTTAGGATGGAAAGCAAGAAATCGTATACGTAGTGGTATTATTTATGCTACGTTAATGTGTTTGGTTGGTTTAGTTGGACTATGGAATGAAATGGAAGTTACACTCGCTATAGTTTTGGCAAGTGTTTTATTAGCATTGTTATTTGGGTTGCCTTTAGGAATATTGATATCTTGTTCAGAAAAGGCGAATCGTATTGTTGAACCAATATTAGATATTATGCAAACAATGCCTGTATTTGTTTATTTGATACCAGCAATGTTGTTGTTTGGTATGGGGAATGCATCAGGTGTTATAGCAACTGTAGTATATGCAATTGTTCCTATTGTAAAACTTACAAATTTAGGAATAAGACAAGTTGATAAAGAAGTAGTAGAAGCAGCGACTTCATTTGGTTCAACAAAAGCGCAAGTGATGTTTAAAGTACAAATACCTCAAGCTAAATCTACAATTATGACAGGTGTTAATCAAACAATTATGATGGCGATGGCCATGGTTGTGACATGTTCAATGATTGGTGCTCGTGGATTAGGTATGGAAGTTTTAGATGCAGTCAATCGTATTGAAATAGGTAGAGGATTAATAGCAGGTGGTTGTGTAGTAGTTGTAGCTGTATTATTAGATCGTTTAACTCAAGGATGGGTTAAAAAAGATGAAAAATAAAAGGAGGGTTGAACATGGAAGAGATTATTATTGAAACAAAACATGTAGGAAAACTTTATGGAAATAAGCAAAATGAAGCAATCAAATTATTAGAAGCTGGTGCTTCTAAAGAAACAGTTTATAATGAAACAGGTGTAACTGTAGGCCTTTGGGATGTTAATGTGAAGATTCCTAAAGGAAAAATATTTGTTATAATTGGATTGTCTGGTTCAGGTAAATCAACATTGGTAAGATGTTTTAATAGACTTAATGAACCAAGTATTGGTGATGTTATTTTTGAAGATAAGAATTTATCTTCATTTAATAAAAAAGAACTTATGGATTTTAGAAGAAGTAAAATATCTATGGTCTTTCAATCTTTTGGTTTAATGAGTCATAGAGATGTTTTAGGAAATGTTGAATATGGATTAGAAATCAAAGGAATTCATAAAGAAGAAAGAGAAAAAAGAGCTATGGAAGTTGTTCATATGGTGGGACTTGATGGTTGGGAGCATAAACAATGTGAAGAACTATCTGGTGGTATGAGACAAAGAGTTGGAATTGCTAGAGCTTTAGCCAATGATCCAGAAGTGTTATTAATGGATGAACCCTTTTCAGCATTAGATCCATTGGTTAGAAAAGATATGCAATTTGAATTATTAAAACTTCAAAGAAAATTAGGAAAAACAATTATTTTTATTACACATGATATAGATGAAGCTTTCAAATTAGGAGATAATGTTGCTATTATGAAAGATGGACGTTTAGTACAAGTAGATTCACCTGAACAAATGAGTATAAATCCAGCAAATGATTATGTACAAGAGTTTATAAATAATGCAGATAAATCACAAGTTTTATCAGTACAAAATATTATGATTGTACCAAATTCAATTGTAAGAGAAAATGAAAGTGTGAGTCGTGCTATTCACATTATGAAGCAAAATTCATTATCATCAACATATGTTGTTGATGCAGATTTACGTCTTGTAGGAATTTTGACAATAAAAGATGCTGTAGAATCATATAAAATAGATAAACATGCACTTATTAAACCTTTAGTACATAAAGATATATTAAAAGTAAAACCCGATACTTTAATAGCAGAGATTATGAATGATGCTGCTGAAGCACCTTATCCTATTGCAGTTGTTGATAATGATGAACGCTTTATGGGAATTGTTTCAAAAGCTACAGTCTTGGCCTCTTTAGCATAATATAATCATGTTATTCTTATCTAATAAAAAATATGTGAATTATTCACAAATATTCTACGTTGTTATTCCATAACAACAACTTATAATAAATACGATATTGTTTAATATCGTATTTATGTATATTCCTTCAACAAATTTAATTGAATATCATAAAAAGGATTGGAATCATTCCAATCTTTTTTATGTGTTTATCAAGATATTTATACATTATATTTTAGGTTTAGGTGTATAATGTATAGTATTGAAGGAGATGTTTGTTATGAATAAGAAAAGATTGAAAAAAGTATTGATATTTGGAGGATGTCTTTCGATATTATTTTCCTTATTAATGTTTTTTTCAGATATAGGATTATTTGCTGACATCAACACATATGGTGGAGATGCATATACAGGTATTCAAAATGCTGCAGCATATACAGCATATAATGTTAAAACATTATCTAATATCGTGTCTCATGGTTTTTCAGCAATTTTATTTATTTGTGGTTTTATCTTCATTGGTTTTGGTATGTCATTGAATACTGATGATAAAGTAATTCAACAAGTTAGTGAATCAAAAGATGAAGAAGAACAATTTCATGAATCTCAACAAGAAGAAAAAAGTATAGAAATAGAAGATAAATAAAAATAAGGACAGGTTCTATAACCTGTCCTTGTTTTGTATTCTTGTTAACCTTTTAGACCTCTTGATTGACGATCCATATCTTCTACGACGATATCATAGATTTCTCCTAGAGATGCGCAATATTCTAACACTTTCCATGGTTCATTTGTATGGAAGTGAATCTTGATAAGTTCATCATCTCCAACAGCAAGAAGGCAGTCTCCTTTGAAATTTTCACAAAAGTAATCACTAATAGCATCTTCATTAAGATCATGGCCTTCAATTAATAATTGAGTATCATATTTAAATTCGATCATTGTCATTTTCTCCTTTATGAATGTTTTATCATCAATGTAAAACATTATTTTCATATCTATTATAGAACAAATCATTATTTATATCTAATTAAAGTATAATATAAAATTATGTGAACAATTTGAAAGAGAGATATTTTTATAATGAATTTGTATATCATACTTATTCATAATATAATAAAATTATATTATGAATGATAGAGGAGATTATTATGTATCAGTTGAATTTAAGTCAAGGAATGAAGGAAGTCACAGAACATGATGAAGTTGATAATATACTGACAATCTTATCTTCTAAAGAATTAGAAGAAAGAAAAGATGAAGGCTATTTTATAAATACACCAAGTGCAAATGGAGTCCATAGTTGTAAAGCAGAACCTCATCATACGTATTTATGTGGAACAATCATGACACCTTGTTATACAAAGGAACATCATCGTATTGCTTTTGGATATTTATTAACCAATAAACATATGATTTTATGTGATGATAGTGAATTGGCTTATGATATTGTATTAAGAGCACATGATGAAAATGAAAAAATAATAACACATACTGGAGGTATGTTTTATAGCTTTTTGGTATCTTTGGTTTCTAAGGATTCTAGTCAACTTCAAGGAATAGAAGAACGTTTATCTCATTTGGAAGAAGAAGTCTTATCTGGTGAGTTAGATAAATTTGATATGAAAATGATTAATATTCGTAAGAAGTTAGAAAAATGGATCAAGTACTATACACAATTAGAAGACATGATTGGTGAATTACAAAAGAATGATAATCAATTCTTTGATAAAGAAGATCTTAGACGTTTTCGTTTATTAGAAAATAAAGTTGGACGCTTAAAGAATGAAACGCAAGTTTTAAGAGAATATAGCTTACAAATCAGAGAAGTCTTTCAAGCGCAAATTGGAATTAAACAAAATCATATTATGAAGATTTTAACAATCATTACAACAATATTTCTTCCTCTTACACTTGTAACAGGATGGTATGGTATGAACTTTAAATA
>SAMEA104404106__coassemble_664_pt1 | contig 32780 bp, 30 predicted proteins | sample SAMEA104404106__metabat2_high_PE_001 | metagenome-assembled genome bin SAMEA104404106 (sample SAMEA104404106) | Balaenoptera acutorostrata
GAAGTACAGCATTGTATGACAAGGTTAAGATTTCAATTAAATGATGAATCGAAAGCAGATGATGAAAAGATAAAGAACATAGATGGAGTCATGTCACTGATAAAAAAAGGTGGTCAGTATCAAGTGATTATTGGAACCCATGTTCATGATGTTTATTTGGATTTATGTAAAGTAGCTGGAATCACAGAGTCTTATAAAAAAGAAGAAAAAAAGAAGACAAATCCATTTAGTCAAATTTTCTCTGCTATAATCGGTGCAATTGGACCAATCATTCCTGTTTTAGTAGGTACAGGGCTTGGTAAATGTATTTTGCTGATGATTTCAACAATGGGATGGGCCAATGCTGAAACATCGATGACTTTTTATATTTTTAATTTTGTTTTTGATACTGGTTTTACATTTTTGCCAGTATTCGTATCAGTAGCTGCTGCTAAACATTTTAAATGTAATGTATTTATGGCTGCATTATTAGGATGTGCTTTAGTGCATCCTCAATGGAACGGAATTGTTTCAGCTACAGATCCCAAATTTATAGGTAGCATTTTTGGATTTATGCCAGTATATGGAATGCCATATACATCTTCATTGATTCCAGCATTGTTAATTATTTGGGTGATGAGTAAAGTTGAATTTATTTTAAACAAATATATTCCTGAATTAGTAAAAGGTATGTTAGTTCCATTGCTTACTTTGTTAATTATGGTGCCACTTTCATTTGTAGTTTTAGCACCAGCTATGGGAATTTTATCAATTTATTTAGGTAATATTTTATTGTGGGTTTATGATAAATTTGGAATGTTTGCAATAGCAATTATGTGTATTGTTTATCCATGGATGGTAGCAACAGGGATGCACGCAACACTTGCTATCGCTGGTATACAAATTTTATCACAATCCGGATATGACCCATTTTCAAGAACATTAACATTAACGGCTAATATGGCACAAGGAGCTGCTGCTTTTGCTTGTGCATTAAAAACGAAAAACAAAGAATTTAGAAATACTTGTGTATCATCAGGAGTAACAGCTTTCTTTGCTGGTATTACTGAACCTTGTATCTATGGGGTTACTTTAAGATTAAAAAAACCTATGTACGCAGTTATGATTGGAAGCTTTTTTGGTGGATTGTATGCTGGTTTCTGTGGATTAAAAGCATTTGCTTTTATGACTCCAAGCATTGTGAATCTTCCAATGTGGATTGGAGGAACTGGTAATTCAAATTTGATTAATGCAATTATTACAATGGTAATTTCAGTTGTAGCGACATTTATTGCTACTCTATTGATTGGATTTGATGATCCTCAAGAAGAATCAACGCAAAAATTAAATTCTAATATTCATACAGTTAAAGCAGCAGTAGAAGGAACTATTGTCGATATAAATGAAGTTCATGATGAAATGTTTTCAGGAGAAGTTTTAGGAAAAGGTGTAGCTATTATGCCTAGTGTAGGGAAAATATATGCACCATTTAGTGGTGTTATTAGCGCAACTTTTGAAACAAAGCATGCCATTGGAATAACAGCAGATAATGGTATTGAACTTTTAATTCATGCTGGGATTGATACAGTTAAATTACAAGGTCTTCCATATGTTCAGTATGTAGAAAAAGGAAAAAAAGTACAACAAGGAGATTTATTGTTAGAATTTGATGTTAATAGTATTAAAGAGTCAGGATATGATCCAACAACTATGATTGTTGTTACAAATTCTGATGATTATTTGGAAATCATTCCTACACAGAAACATGATGTTAATAAGCAAGATGATATTTTGACAATTATTTAGTTAGGAAGTGTTAATAATATGATATATGCAGATTTACATGTCCATACAAATTATAGCGATGGAACGGAAAGCATACAAAATGTCTTTAAAAAAGCAAAAGAAAAAGGAATTAAAGTTATAGCTATTACGGATCACGATACAGTTTTTCATTATGGACGTATTAAAAAAATTGCAAAGGAATATCAGATGGAAACAATTCGTGGTGTTGAAATGAGTTGTTATGATGAAGAAGTTGGAAAAAAAGTGCATATAGTTGGGCTCTGGTTAAAAGAAGATGTTTCACATGTAGAACAATTATGTCAAGAAACATTAAGATGTCGTGATTCTTATCATAAGAAACTTATTAAACAATTGAATGATAAAGGGTTTGAAATCACTTATGAGGATGCAAAAAAATTTGCTCCTAATAATATAGTGTTTAAACTTCATATATTTCTTGCATTAATGGAAAAGTATCCTGATGAAATGAATATGGAGCGTTATCGACAATTATTTGCTGGACAAACGACACGTGATGTAGATTCTCAAATGGGTTATATTGATGTAAAAAAAGGGATTGATGCCATTCATAAAGATGGAGGAGTTGCAATATTAGCTCATCCATGTGAATACAATAATTATTCGGAAATTGAAAAATATGTTCAGTTTGGTTTAGATGGTATTGAAATTTCTCATCCAAGTATGAAAGATACTGATTATCCATTAACTATTTCTTATGCTAAACAATATAATTTATTGGAAAGTGGAGGAAGTGATTTTCACGATGAACGAATGACTATTTTAGGGAAGTTTGGCTTAACAAAAGAGCAATATGAAAATATAAGCAAGAGGGTTTGTGAATAATGAGAAAAATGAATATTTTTAATTTCAGAGATATAAGCGGCTATAAAAATAAATATGGAGAAGAATTACAACCTAATTTGATTTTTAGAGGGGGAGCTTTGAATAATATTTCTACAGAAGATGGCCAATATATGGAAGAAGAATTAGGGATAACTTATGTTTTAGATTATAGAGATGTTAATGAAGCTTCTGAAGCACAAGATATTAAATTTCTTCGGGCTCATTATGAAAGAATTAGTGCATTAAGAATCAAAAGATATAATGAGACAGGATTCGATTTTGGTAGCTTGTTGAAAGAACAAATAAATCCAGAAAGATTAGAGTTTTTTACCAATTATCTAAAAGAGGGATATAAGACTATGGCTCTTGATAATCCCGCTTATCGTCGATTATTTGACTTGCTGTTAAAGGGGGAACGGGTTTATTTTCATTGTACTGCTGGGAAAGATCGAACAGGAGTGAGTGCATTTTTAGTTATGATGGCTTTAGGCATGAGTGAAGAAGATGGAATTAAAGAATATTTATTATCTAATAATTATTTAAAAAAATTTGCTGAAGATTTTTACGTACGTTACCATATTCCAGAAGAACTTAGGGAAGGCTGTGCATCATTATTAATGGTAAATGAAAAATATTTAAAATGTACTATTGATAGTATTAAAGAAAAATACAAAGATTATGATGAATATTTTGAAATGGAATATGGGTTGGATAAATCTAAAAGAATGCTTTTAAGAAAAAAGTATTGTAAATGAAGGAGGTAAAATAATTGCCATTGATTACATTTAATACAGAATGGCTTATAAGAATATTAATTGCTGTATTATGTGGTTCGATCATAGGATATGAAAGGGAAAACAGAAATAAAGAAGCAGGAATAAGAACACATGCTATTATTTCGTTAGGTTCAGCTGTTTTTATGATTATATCTAAATATGGTTTTTCTGATATTGGTCAATTTGATGCGGCTCGAGTAGCCGCTCAGATTGTTAGTGGAGTTGGTTTTTTGGGGACAGGCGTCATCTTTTTGAAACATGGAACAGTGTCTGGTCTTACAACAGCAGCAGGAATGTGGGCAACATCAGGTGTTGGATCATGTATTGGTGCTGGGCTTTATGATATAGGAATTTTAACAACTGGTACAATAGTAGGGTTACAGTTTTTATTTCATATTAGTGTTTTTCATAATTTAACCGCTCATGAGCAGTTAATCCAAATTTATATGGAAAAAAGTGATAACTCCATTATTGATATTTTACAAACTGTGGAACATATGGGAGTTTCTGTTCAATCTATAAAAGTTGACAAATTAGATAATAAAGATTTATTTCTTGAATTCGAAACATGTGGACTGTCGATTTATGGGAAAGATAAGTTTATTGCCGAAATAACGAGAAAAGAATATATTTATAAGTTTAATTTGATATAATAGTTATTGATGATTGAATAAAATATCAAGTTTAAATAGGTGTACATTCTATTTAATAAAATATCGAATCAAATAATTATTTTATAAAAAAAGAGAAAAAAAGGGAGTGAACAACTGTAATGGAAGTTCGCTCCCTTTTTGCACAATTTAGATTTATATGAGGAAATGGGCTAAAAGGTTTTATCACGAAAGAGTTACTTCGTTTAGGGTACTTATATAAATATTTAGTGCATCGAGTAGATATTGTTCATAATCAATATCATACATATATGTTTTAGCATAAATCAAAAGCTGGCATCAATCAATTTTAGTTATTTTAATTTGATAAAATTTTTGTGATTGTCTTGTAAAGATGTTCAGATGTTTTAAACGAGAATTTTTCTAAATCCATTACAAATTGATCATTCCTAAAGAGTGTAGATAAATCTTTTAGCACCTTTAAATGAGAAGAGGTGTCAGGCGTTGATAAAAATACAACGGTATGGAATAAATTCTTGTTATTATGTAGTTTAATATGATGCTTTAAATTACAAATGTGAACACCTAAGTGATTGCATAAATGAACATTGTCGGCGTGTAATAATAAAACACCGGAAGTTAATTCTCCATAAGCTCCCATCGTAGAGAGAATATGTATAATATTCGGAGCATATAAAGATTTAGTGATGTTACGCATATAGAAATATTCTGTAGCTTGGCAAATAATTGTTTCAATATCTGCACAATCAAAAAATAATGAAATATTTTCAGTGCTTAAAAGTTCAGTAAGAGAACTCATTCGATCTGTTGAGTGCTCATTTGAATTATTTAAAAAGTTGAATAATTTAGCTTTTAAAATTTCTTCATCGTGAATGGTACAGTGCATCTTTATGATTTCGTATAGCTGAGAAAGTTCACTATTATCATTCAATTTGGAATAATTATTACTCCATTGTAAAATTTGATTTCTTTGGGAAGCTGTAATAGTAAAAGAAACTGGAATTATATTTTCTTTTTTTCCATAATATGGGGCTGAAGAAATAATTAAAGGATATTCATTACATAACTCTTCTTTAAAAAGATTTGAAGAAATGATTTCATAATTAAAATGTAAAGGCTTTAATAAGTTCATAAGTTGGAGTTGAATCAATGACGAAGAACTATTACCTCCAGATGTAACAATTAATAAAGTATCTTGAGATTTTTTTTGATCGTTATCCATTACGCTTTGGTTAATCCACCCAGCTAAATAAATAGAAAGGTAGGCAATCTCATCGTCAGGAATACGTTTTGAAAAATCAGTTTGAATTAAATCAATAGATTTTTTTGTGAGGTAGAAATAGGATAAATAATTTTGTTTTATTTTCGTGTTTAAAACATTGTGGATTGAAATTCCATATTTTAAACGATAGTACATAGGTCGGATGTGAATTAAAATTTTTTCTTTTAATTCATTCCGATTTTTTAAATGGATGAAAGTAAGTTTTTCAAAATTAATTAATATTTGATCAGCAAATTCTACTAAATCGGGTTCAACAGTATGGGTTGTTTCGTTGTCGATTTGAGTAGAACTTAATAATATTGCTGTTAAAAAACATAAATCATGTATGGAATGATTAAAAAAACATTTATTTTTATTTAATTCGTCAAAAATTTTGATAGCGGTTTTGTATTCTTCTTTTTGGTTAATTTCATCTATATAAACAGGGATAGAACATGAATTTTTTCTCAAATACATCAAGTAAAAATGGATGACGATATTTTCAATAGATTCTCCTGTATAAATTGAATTACTTTCATCATTTAATAAAGTTCTTCTTACTGTTTTAGAAATCAATTGTAATTCTTCTTTTAACATAGGACGTTTATCTAAAAGATCGTTTATCAATGATTGAATATAATATTTAGCATATTGATTACAAGCAAAATCTTTTAAACATTCTAAAAGATAGAAGCGGGCGATGAATTCATCACCTGTAATTTCATACCCGTTTTTGTGGTTAGAGACTAATTTAATACCTAAAGTTTTTAATTTTTTTCTTAAGCTAGACAAGTCAGAAACAATTGTATTTTTACTCACTTTTAAAAAGTCATATAAAAAGTCAACTGTGCATGGTGAAATTTTAAGTCCAATTAAAATAGAAATAAGTGCGATTCGTTCTTCCGGAACAAGAAAGTAATATTCTTTTAATTGATCTGAAAACAAAATTGTATTTATTTCATTTTTTTTCGAAATATCTAATAAATATGTATTCGATGCACATTCAATAGTTGGTAAATGATTTGAATGCAAAAATACATTTAATTTGTCTATTTGATATTGAGTCGATCTGGAAGATAAATTTAGATTTTTGGAAATTTGAAACGAATTACATGTACCTCCATTTTCAAATAAAAATTCTAAAATAGATAAACTAATTTTATTTAATTCCATAATACCACCTCATTATACAGAGATTATACAGATTTTTATTCGTATGCAAAATACCAATCCATGATTATTTAATATACAGAAATTGGGATATAAATAAAAAATAAGTCTGGTTATTATCTATGTGACAAAGGACGTGGAGGTCAATGAAATGAAAAAGATAATAGACGATAAACAAACTTTAGTAGAAGACATGCTACAGGGATATGTAAAAGCGTATCCAGAAAGAGTTAAGCTTGTTGGAAAGAATGTGTTGGTTCGTAAAGATGAAAAAGAATTAAATAAAGTTGCTGTCATGATTGGAAATGGTAGTGGACATGAACCAGCAATGATTGATTTAGTGGGAAAAGGATTATTTGATGCGAATGTGTGTGGAAAAATATTTACAGCACCTTCTCCTCTAGAAATGTTAGTCGCATTAAAAGAATTAACAAAAAGTGGACGTAAAGATGTATTTATTTTAGTCTCTTCTCACGCAGGAGATATCCTGAATGCAAAAATGGCCATCATGTTAGCAAAAGCAGAAGGAATTGATGCAGAAATGGTTGTTTTATGGGATGACATTTCAAGTGCACCCAAAGGAATGGAGTCTGAAAGACGTGGTACGGCTGGTTTGTTTTTTCCATACAAGATTACATGCAGTGCAGCTGAAGATGGATACAGTATTCCAGAATTAAAACGAATTGCAGAAAAAGCTAGAGATAATACAAGAACATTAAGTGTAGCCATTCAAAGTGGAACACATCCAGAAACAGGGCTTCCTACTTTTGATTTACCAGACGATGAAATTGAAGTTGGAATGGGAGTACATGGGGAAGCTGGAACAGGAAGAATGAAGTTAGTATCTGCAAAAGAATTGACTGAATTTATGATGGAAAAACTGATTGAAGATATGCCGTATAAAAAAGGAGATAAAGTTGCTGTTTTAGTAAATAATGCAGGATCTGTCACACGTATGGAACTGATGATTATTTTTAAACATGTAGCAAGAATTTTAGAAGAAAAAGGGATTGAGTTGGTTCGTGATTGGGTTGGAACTTATGTAACAACGCAAGAGATGGCTGGATTCTCCATTGCTCTTTGCAAAATGGATGATGAATTATTGAAATACTACGATTACAAAGTAGAAAGCCCATTGTTTTAGGTGATGATATGAAAGCAAGATTAGGATTGTTGATTTGTCATAGTGACAACTATTTCGCATTTGAAAATAATATCCCGGAAATTTGTACGGCCGGATTAAAAAAAATTACAGATAAAGAAAATGTGGACTTAATTATTTATGACGCTATTAAAGATGGAAATAGTGCATTAGAAGCTGAACAGTTTTTTAAAGAAAAAGGAATTGATTATTTGTTGATTCTTACGGCTGATTTTTCTACAGGAGATATTATGTTATCTTTAGAAAATTATGATATTCCAATGGGAGTGTGGGCTGTTGAAGATCCAAAAAATGTAGGAGATATTCAATTGAATTCCACTGTATCCGCTAACTTATTTATTAGTATTGCACAGAGAAAATACAAAGAAAAAAAGGCAGTGAAGTGGTTTTACGGAAGTCCAGAAAGCAATCAATTTAAAGCCCGTATGCAAACGACATGTAAAGCTATTCGTGCATATCACGCATGGAATCATAAAAAAATTGGAATATTAGGAGATGTAGCCCCTACATTTTTTAACTTAGAAAATAATTTAGATTTTGAATCCAATCATGGACTTCAATTTGTACGTTTAACAATGCAAGATTTGATTGATGAAGTGAATGAATTAACAGAAGAAGACATTGAAGGTATGAAAAAAGAAATTTTGAATTCAGCCAATGATACTTCTAAATTACCGTTAGAATCATTAAACCAAGGAGCCAAAGTTTTAAAAGGTTTGTGTAATTTAGTCGATAAATATAATATCGCTTCTTTAGCTGCTAGTTGTTGGCCAGATTTTCAAGATGAGTTTTCAATCGTGCCATGTGTACCATTCACATTATTAGGAAAACTGAAAGGTGTTCCCGTAGCTTGTGAAGGAGATGTAGGTGGAGCCGTATCTTTAATGGTTATTTATGAAATCAGTCAACATATGCCAACATTGATGGATTTAACGTCTATTCATTCAGAAGATAATAAATTATTGCTTTGGCATTGTGGAATTGGATCGTATGATTTAGCACCAAAAGAACATGTAGAAATCTTACCTCACCCTATGTTAGATCGAAGAAATCCAAATCGAAAATTAATGGGGCTGTCTTATAATTACGTATTAAAACCATGTGAAGCCACATTGTTTAGATACAGCAACAATCATAAAGTTTTTTCTGTAGATGCTGAAATTTTAAAAGACGATAAAGGGTTTACAGGAACGCGAGGATATATTTCTAGTTTTGAAAGCGATTCGAAACCTGTGCATGTGGATGACATTTTAGAAACATTAATGAGCAATGGAGTGGAACATCATATCATTTTAGGACAAACACATTGCCAAGATGCTTTAAGAGAATGGGCCCATTTAATGAAATTAGATTGGATTGAGATTGAAAAGTATAAAAACTACTTGTAGGTGATAATTATGAAGAATATTAAAGAAGATATGAAAAGACTAGCGGATGAAAAGGGAATATTCCATATATTTGCGATTGATCATCGTGAAGTCTTTACTGATGCATTGGACGAAAAATTAGGGCATAAAGCCAATCATGTTGAAGTTTTGGCGGAAAAGAATCGTTTAATGAATAGTGTATCCGATATGGTTAGTGGTTTCTTAATTGATCCTGTTTATTTTGTAGATGAACAAAAAATGAAAGCAGATTTAAAGGGAAAATCCTTCATGATGGGGATTGAAAACAATAATTACGATGTCACAAAAATCGATGATGCATATCTATATGAAAATATCAGTGTACGACAGATGAAAGAACTGGGATGTGCCATGGTAAAATTATTTGTTTTTTACAATCCATATATGGAATTTAGAAAGAAAATCTATTCCATTGTTGAATATGTAGCCAAAGAATGTGAAACATATGAAATTCCTTTCTTGTTGGAACCAATCATGTATTCAGATATACCACTTAGTAAAAATGAACGTTTTTCGATGATGCAAGAAACATTAGAACAATTAAAAGAAATACCTGTTGATATATATAAATTGGAATTTCCTGGGGATGTAGATTTATGTTCAGAAGAAAAAAATATCGAATTGTGTAAGAAGATTTCAGATCAGTTGAATGTTCCGTGGATCGTCTTAAGTGCAGGTGTGAATGCGGACATTTTTGAAAAACAAATAGAACTTGCAGGTAGAGGTGGATGTAGTGGATATGCAGTAGGACGAAGCGTTTGGAAAAATTACATAGCTTGTTCTACAGAAAAAATGAATGAAATGAACGATATCTTGTCTAGATTTAAAAAGAGTGCAGAAACTTATTGCATGAATTTTGAAAAGAAATAAGGATGGGTGAATAAAATGAAAGTCGGATTACATTTATCAATGCTTTGTCAAAATTGGACAGATGATGTTTCGGAGTATCTACAAGAATTGAAAGATGCAGGTTTGGATGGTGTGGAAATTTCTTTGTTTGGTACAACAGAGAATCTATTATCCAGAGCGTTTTCAAAAGCGAAAGAATTAAATTTTGATGTATTTTGTGGAACAGGAGTTGGACCCGATACGGATCCAAGTAGTTCGAATTCTGAAATTCGAAACAGTGCGCTTAAATATCTAAAAAGTTGTGTGGATACAGCATATCGAGGAGGCGCTCATATCATTAATGGTGTTTTATATGCTCCTTGGCAAGGCTTTAGCGATGAAGATAAGGAAGTACGTTGGAACCATAGTGCGAGTGTATTACGTGAGGTAGCAGACTATGCAAAGGATAAAAAGATTCAATTAAATGTCGAAGTCATCAACCGATTTGAAACGGACTTTATGAACACTTTAGATGAAGGTTCGAAATTTGTTGAGTTGATCAATCGAGACAATGTGAAACTTTTAGTGGATACATTCCATATGAATATTGAAGAAGATAATATATGCCAAGCAATACGAAAAAACATTCAGAATATAGGACATGTTCACGTATGTGAAAACCATAGGGGAGTACCTGGCACAGGACATATTCCTTGGAAAGAAATTGTACAAACGCTTAAACAAGTTGGATATGACGGATATTTAGAAATGGAAACTTTTACAGAAGCGGGAACAGAAGTGGCTAAAGGAATGTCTATTTGGAGAAACATTTCTGAAAATGCACCAATTTATGAAGCAAAAAAAGGATGCCAATACTTAAAAAATATTATAGAAGAGGTTAAATAATATGAATCATTTTATTGAAATGTCAAAAAAACTATCTGAGGTATTTGAAGAAAATAAAATTTATCTATGTGATTTAGATCGAAGTGCCGGGGACGGTGACCATGGAATTACGATTTCAAGGGGATTTACGGAAGCGTATAACAAAGTGAAAGAATTGGATGAAAATAGTAGTGCAAGTGAAATTTGTAAAAATATCGGATATGGAATGTTGAATTCTATGGGTGGTGCATCTGGACCAATTTTTAGTACATTCTTCATTCAAACAGCCATTGTATTAAATGAAAAAGAAGGATGGGATATTGAATCATTTAAAGAAACGATTCGTAAAACTATTGAGGCAATCCATGATTTAGCTGGAACCAATAAGGGAGAAAAAACAATGCTTGATGCAATGTATGGTGCTTTGGAATATTTAGATTCTCATGAGCAAACTACGGTGTTAGAAGCGATGGCACAAGCATATGAAGGTGCAAAAATCGGTTCTGAAGCCACTAAAAATATGAAAGCTACAAAAGGACGTGCCAAATTTTTACAAGAACGCTCAATTGGATTTATTGATGCGGGAAGTTGGTCTATCTGTCTGATCTTTAAGACTATTTTTGATACATTCGGAGGTTAAGATGGAAAAGGTAATTTTAGATTGCGATAACACGATGGGAGTAAAAAAAAGTGATGTGGATGATGGCTTAACATTTGCTTATTTATATGCCCATCCAGATATCGAATTACTTGGTGTGACGTGTACTTTTGGAAATAATAATGAGCATGTTGTTTACTATAATACGATTCAAATGTTTGAAGACTTAGAGATTACAGATGTGCCCGTATTAAAGGGAGGAAGAATTCCAGAATCATATGATAGCGACGCAGTTGATTTTTTAGTGAAAACAGTCGGTGAAAATCCAGGGGAAATCACTATTTTAGCTATTGGTTCATTATGTAATATTGCCGGAGCTTATGTAAAAGATCCTGACTTCTTTAATAAAATTAAACGTTTGATTGTTATGGGAGGAATTACAGAAGACCTATATTTAAACGGTGTATTATGTCGAGAATTAAATTTTGCTTCTGATTATCAATCGGCTGCAAAAGTTATTTATAACTGTCCCAAACTTTCTATTTTAACGTCTCAATGTACACAAGATGCAATTTACAGTTTAGACGATTTAGAAGAAATGTTTAAATTAGAAACAAAATTTATGAAATGGAGTCAGCCGATTTTAGCACATTGGATTGAAAGAAAAACAAGAGATTACGGAAATCGTCCTGTATTTATCAATTGGGATTTGTGTACGGCTATTTATCTTACTAATCCAGAATTGTTTACAACATCGGAGCAAAGAGTTGTAAAGATTGTTGATAATATGAAAACAGGATTTTTACAAATGGATTCTGAAAATAAGTTGGATGATACAGAAGTAAATGTTGTAGATATTCCGGATAAAATTATTGATCTGGAAGCTTTTAATAAAAAATTTTATGAAATGTTATCTAAAATGGCATAAAAGAAGGAGAATCATATGTTATATAATTACGAATTTTATTTACCAGCAAGAATAATTATGGAAGAAAATGGAATCAATCGTGTGCCAGCTTTGGTTCAAGAATATGAAATGAAATGTCCTATGTTAGTGACAGATTCGTTTTTAGTAAACTTAGAATTTACAAAAAAATTAATTCAATCGATTCCAAATGTAAAAGTATTTACGGATATTGAAGTCAATCCTTCTATTCCTTCTGTTGCAAAAGTGGCTCAATTTATCAAAGAAAATGAAATTGATGGAATTATTGCGTTAGGTGGGGGAAGTTGCATGGATACAGCCAAGGCCGCTTGTGTTGAGGCTGTCGAAAATAAAGGCATTTTTAACTTTTTGGATGGAAATCCAGACAAACTTCCAATCAAAAAAGCATTACCTATCATTGCATTACCAACCACATCGGGAACAGGTTCTGAAGTCAGTCAATATGCAGTAATTACAAACCCTGAAACTTTAAGAAAAGACTCAATCACAAGTTCATTGATTGTTCCTAAAGTTGCTATCTTAGATCCTACATTAACATTGAATTTACCTAAAAAATTAACGATTGCAACAGGATTAGATGTGTTATCACATGCTTTAGAATCTGTTTTATCTAAATTAGATAACTCATTTACAGATGTCATTGCTTTAGAAGCAATAAAAAAAGTATTTACATGGTTACCTGTATGTGTAAAAGAACCCAATAATTTAGAAGCACGTAAAGAAATGGCATTTGCTTCTAATTTAGCTGGAATTGCGATGTCTCATTGTTGTGGAACTTTACCTCATGGAATGGGTTGTCCATTATCTGGTCATTTCCAAGTCCCTCATGGATTGGCTGTAGGAGTCATTCAAAAATATGCATTGATGTATTTGGATGACTATCGTGCTGAAGATGTATATCGAGTTGTAAAATATATAAATCCAACTTATGAAGGAACAAAACATGAAGCAAGATTTACGTTGATTAAAATGATAGAAAATCTTTTTGATGAAATTGAATGTCCTCAGAACTTAGGTGAATTCCATTTGACAGATGAAGGTATTGATAAAATGGTTGAGGATGCTTGGGTACATGGTTGTACGGGGCTAAATCCAAGTCCAGTGGATAAAGATTTGATTCGAAAGATTTATAAAGCATTGAAAGGATAATACATATGAGTGCATTAAGTAATATTCAATTGTTTGTTTTGGATATGGATGGAACATTTTATCTAGGTGATCAAATTTTAGAAGGATCATTAGAATTTTTGAAAAAGGTAGAAGAAACAGGAAGGAAATTTATTTTCTTTACCAATAATTCCTCTAAAACAGGCGAGGACTATATTAGAAAATTAAAAAAAATGGATTGTGAAATCACAAAGAATCAAATCATGACTTCTGGGGATGTAACAATTGCCTATTTACAAACATATTATCCGGATAAAAAAGTATATTTGATGGGTATGGATACTGTAAAAAGAGAATTTATTGATAATGGAATACATTTAGTTGAGGATGAACAACCTGATGTTGTAGTGATTGCGTTTGATATGTCTTTGACGTATCAAAGTTTAGAAAAAGCTTGTACGTATATTCGTAATGGGGCTGTTTTTCTAGCTACACATTTAGACATCAATTGCCCAACGGAAGATGGTTTTATTCCAGATTGTGGAGCTATGTGTAGTGCAATCAGTTTATCGACAGGTAAAAAGCCAAAATATTTAGGAAAGCCATTTCCAGAAACAATGGAAATGATTCTTAAAAATACAGGATATACAAAAGATCAAATCGCAATGGTGGGAGATCGTTTATATACGGATGTAGCAACTGGAGTTAATAATAATTCAAATGGAATTCTTGTTCTATCTGGTGAAACAAAACAAGAAGATTTAAAATCATCAGATATCATTCCTACAGCTGTCTACGGTTCATTAAAAGATATGATTAAAGATTTGTAGGAGGGAAGTATATATGCAAGATATTGTAATTATTGGAGCAGGAATTACAGGATGTTTTTTAGCCCATGATTTATCAAAATATAATTTAAATGTCACAGTTGTTGATCGTCAAAATGATATAGCCAATGAAACAACTATGGCAAATAGTGCGGTCATTCATACAGGGTATGACCCTGTTGGAGGCACATTAAAAGCCGAATTAAATGTAAAAGGGGCTCGTATGTACGAGCAGGTTTGTTCAGATCTTGAAGTTGATTATAAAAAATGTGGTGCGTATATCGTTGCCTGTAATCCTGAGCAAGAAGAAACACTAAAAGTTTTAAAAAGAAGAGCGGATGAACGAGGAATTATCGCGGAATATTTAACAAAAGAACAGATCAGAGAAAAAGAACCAAACATTTCAGATGAGGTAACAGTAGGATTGGATATTCCTGAAACAGCGATTATTTATCCTTGGCAATGTGCAATTGCATTGATGGAAGAAGCTGTAATAAATGGTGTTACATTAGCTTTAAATGTCAATGTAAATAAAATTGAAGAAAAAGATGATTATTTTATCGTATCCACGACGCAAGGTGAAATCGAAACGAAAATGATCATTAATGCTGCGGGATGTGGAGCCGAAAACGTGGCTAATTTATATGAAGAATCTCCATATCACATTACCAATAAAAAGGGAGAATATTTTGTTTTATCCAGACAAGCAAAAGGCTTTGTAAATCATGTCATATTTCCGGCGCCTACTGCTGCAGGTAAAGGTGTATTGGCGTTGCCGACAACACATGGAAATACTTTGTTAGGGCCTACAAGTTATGCTTGTGAACCCGATGATTTGTCGGTAACTCAAGGCGGTCTTGATTTTATTCGTTCTCATTTGAGTCATATTGTTAAAAATATTCCATATCAAGAGATTATTCGAAGTTATTCAGGTTTAAGACCTTCAGGAAATAATGGTGATTTCTATATTAAGGCATCAAAGAAAAATGAAAATTTTGTACATGTAGCTTGCATTGATTCACCGGGATTAGCAAGTTCACCAGCAATCAGTTTGTATGTTATTGAAAATTTTATTCGTCCATTGATGAATTTAGAAGAAAAACCACAGTATGAAAAGAGAAAAGCACCTGTTGTATTGGCAAAATTATCTGCAAAAGAAAAAAATGAATTGATTAAAAAACAGCCGATGTATGCAAAAACGATTTGTAAATGTGAAAATATTTCTTATCAAGAAATTGTGGATGCAATACATTCACCTTGTGGAGCTAGAACTATTAAAGCTGTTAAAAAGAGAGTTCGTCCAGGAATGGGAAAATGTCAAGGTGGTTTCTGTGAAGTTGAAGTAGCAAAAATCCTTTCTAAAGAATTGAACATTCCATTAAAAGACATTTTATATGATGAAAATGGATCAAAACTTGGAAGCGAGGTAAAGTAACGTGAGAGAATTCGATATTGTTGTTATTGGTGGAGGTAGTGCCGGTATGGCAGCGGCACTATCTGCTAGAGAAAACGGAATTCAAAATATATTAATTTTGGAACGAGATAATGAATTGGGTGGAATTTTACAACAATGTATTCACAATGGATTTGGGCTTCAGGTTTTTAAAGAAGAACTAACGGGGCCTGCATTTGCTGAAAAATTGATGGAACAAGTAAAAGAACAAAACATTGAATATCGTTTAAATACGACGGTACTTTCAGTTAGCCCAGATCGAAACGTAGAATATGTAAATAAAGAAGAAGGATATGTAACGATACATGCAAAAGCAATTATTTTAGCATGTGGATGTTATGAAAGAAATCGTGGGGCCATTTCAATTCCAGGGCAACGTGTTAAAGGTGTATATACCGCCGGAACGGCTCAAAAATATTTAAATATCGAAAACATTTTAGTTGGTAAAAAAGTTTTCATTTTAGGTAGTGGTGATATTGGTTTAATTATGGCAAGACGTATGACTTTAGAAGGGGCTAAGGTTTTAGGAGTTGCGGAATTAATGCCGTATTCGAATGGGTTGATGCGTAATATCGTGCAATGTTTAGAAGATTATGATATTCCTCTATACCTATCGCATACAGTAGTAAATATTGAAGGAAAAGATCACTTAGAAAAAATTACTATTATGGAAGTGGATGAAAATAAAAAGCCAATTCCAGGTACGGAAAAAGATTTTGAAGTCGATACATTATTGCTTTCTGTTGGATTGATTCCAGAAAATACATTAGCAAGTGAAACTGGTATCCAAATTGATCAACGAACAAAAGGGGCTGTTGTTAATGACCGATTAGAAACGTCAGTGCCTCATATTTATGCTTGTGGTAATTCTTTACATGTTCATGACTTAGTTGATTTTGTTACTATTGAAGCTCGTATGGCAGGTGAAAATGCAGCAAAAGATATTTTATGTGAACAAGAAGAGGAAAAAATTCTAGTTCCAGTAGAACCGGATGAAGGTGTTGGATATGTCGTTCCACAAAAATTAAATATCAAAACAGAAGAGAATGTGGTATTTTCGTTCCGATGCCGTCATCCGTTTAAAGCATGTGTAGTTGATTTCTTCGATGGAGATACGATTGTACGTTCAATAAAGAAACGTTATATGCTTCCAGCCGAAATGGAGCGAATTCCGTTACGAAAAAATGATATTGCTAAAATCAAAAATGGATTAAAAATTCGAGTGAGGGAACAATAATGAAAAAAGAATTGATTTGCATTAATTGTCCAATGAGTTGTCACTTACAGGTGGAGTTAAATGACAAGAATGAAGTCGTGGACGTACAAGGGAATACATGTCCAAGAGGGGATATATATGCCCGTAAAGAACTTACAAAGCCAGAACGCATGATTACATCTACAGTGAGAATTGTAGGTGGAGTTCATCCACTATTACCCGTTATTACTGAAACAACTGTAGACAAAGACAAAATTTTTGATGTCATGAAAGCTATTCAAAATGTGAAGGTTGAATCTCCTATTGCATACCATCAAGTTATTATTGAGAATGTTTGTGATACAGGAGTAAATGTGATTGCATCACGTAGCATGGATTGTTACGAACAGTAAGAATATACCAAAAGATGTATTAAGTAAAAACATACTTTGGTATGTAAACGCTTACACATATGGGATATGATTTTCTTGTAAAAAGAGGTTTAGAAATGATTAAAGATTATTTAAATAATAGAACAGTTCAACTTAAGGTTGAAGCCAGTGATCGAATCGATGCCATTCGTAAAGCAGCATCTAGTTTAGTAAGGGAAAATAAAATTTCAGAAAAATATGTGGATAATATGATTGCTGCATTAGATGAGTATGGACCATATATCGTATTAATTCCAGGGATTGCATTAGCACATGCGGAACCATGTTCAGAAGTTTATGAAGAAAGTATGAGCATGATGACATTAAAAAATCCAGTTAAATTTGGACATGAAACCAATGATCCAGTACACACCGTATTTGTTTTAGCTTCTAATGAAAAGTTTAAACATATGGAAGTGTTGATGAGTATATCAAAATTATTGATGAAAGAAGAATTTATCGAATTACTTCAAACATGTGAAGATGTCGATGAACTTCTAACATACATTGAAAGAAAGGAGTCTTAAATATGAAAACTTTAAAGATTGTAACTGTATGCGGATTTGGAATTGGAAGCAGCTTAATTTTGAAAATGACAGTGGATAGCGTATTGTCAAAAAATGGAATTGATGCTGAAACAGAACCTCATGATGTTACGAGTGTTACGGATAGTGGAGTTGACTTATTGTTAACTTCTCAAAGCTTGTTTGATCAAGTCAAAGAAAAAGTGACATGCCCAATCATATTGATTGAAAATTTCGTTAGTCAATCAGAAGTAGAAGAAAAAATTTTAGAAACTTGCAAAAAATTAGCTAATTCATAATTAGGTTTAAGGGAGAAAATAAGGAGATAATAATATGGAATCATTTTTAAATACGGTGGTTAGCTTAGTGAGAACTCCACCTATGTTTATTGCATTAATTGCTTTATTGGGGTTGGTTTTACAAAAAAAGAAATTTAGTGATATTGTCAAAGGTTCATTTAAAGCTTTTATTGGTATGGTGATCTTAACTCAAGGAGTTAACATCATTATTGGAAGTATTTCACCATTATCTAATGGATTTACATCTTTATTTGCGATTGAAAATGCACCACAAATCGGAGATTTCGGAGCTTTCTTAGGTGAATATGGTAGTCAAGTTGGTTTGATTATGTTGTTAGGATTTGTTATTAACATTATTATTGCTCGCTTTACTAAATTTAAAACAATTTTCTTAACAGCTAACTTGTTATATTGGTATCCAATGTTATTCATTGCACTTGGTATTGAAAACAATTTAAGTACTGTAGCAACATACGCATTAGCTATTATTTTATTCTCTTTGGTAATCGTGGTTATGCCTCATGTAATGAGAAAACATGTTAAAGAATTGACAGGACAAGATACTTTCACAATTGGACATACAACTTCAATTTTCTGTTTGTTGGGTGTATGGATTGGTAAATTATTTGGTAAGAATGAAGAAAATGCAAAACAAAGTGCTGAAGAAATCAAAGTCCCTAAATCACTTGAATTTTGTAAAGACACAACACTTGTTTCTGGATTGGTTATTGCTATTGTTTACATTATCGTTGGATTGTTATTAGATCCAGAAACAAAAGCCATGGTGTTTGCAGGGCAACCGGTTCTTACAATTGCAATCACAAACGGTATGACATTCTCAGCTGGTATGTTGATTTTGTTGCAAGGTGTTCGTATGATGCTTGCTGAAATCGTTCCTGCATTCAATGGTATTGCAACGAAGTTAGTTCCAGGTTCTGTTCCTGCATTAGATATTCCATTGATTTTCCCATATGGTCAAAACTCATTGTTAATTGGATTTATTATCGCAGCTGCAGTAAATATTGTCGCTATCTTTGCATTAGGTTCTATGGGATGGTTAAATGTAGCAGTCATTCCTCTTATGATTGCATGTTACTTTGACGTAGCTCCAGCTTGTATCTTTGCTAATAAATATGGTGGTAAGAAAGCTGTCGTTACAACAGCTGTTGTTGGTGGATTGATCTTAACGATTTTAGTTGCTGTATCTATTCCAATGGTAGCTAGTACAGTTGGATCATTCTTGCAAACATATGGTGGTAATGAATACTCTGTTTGGGTAATCATTGGTAACTTCATTGCTAAAGCGATGGCAGTAGTTGGATTATAAAAAAGTGAGTACGTTAATTAAAAATCAAAAAGAAGGAATCATTAAATTGATCCTTCTTTTTTTGGAGGATGAATATGAACGAAAATACTATGTGTGGAGTTGGTTACCATCCAAATTTCTTTTCAAAAGAAGATTGGAAAAAAGATTTAGAGAATATGCAAAAGGCAGGGATAACACTACTTCGAACCGCTGAGTTATTTAATGGATGGGATCAAATAGAAATAGAAGAAGGAGTCTATGATTTTTCTATCCTAGATGATTTTTTTGATCTTTGCCATGTATATGGAATTCAAATAATACTAGGTACCGGGACGGCTTCCATTCCTCAATGGTTAAAGAAGAAATATGATTTAGCAATTTGTGATAATCATGGTAGAGCGTATCCGCACGACGCTTCCTATTCGTGGGCTTGTCCTCATAATCCTAATTATGAAAGGCATTGGAAACAGTATTTAAAAACTTTAATTTTACATTTTAAAAGTCATCCCGCTTTATTTGCTTATCAAATACATAATGAAGTAGGATTTCCATTTATGTCGAACGAGGGAAAAGTTGAATCGTATTGTCATTGCAAATATACAGAAAAAGAGTTTATTAAGTGGGTGCAGAAAAAATATAATACATTAGAGAATTTAAATAATCATTGGACTTGGTCAACAAACAATCCGGTATATACGGATTTTTCTCAGGTTGAAATTCCATCTTCCAAACCAACTGCATGGGCAAGTGTAACAAGATGGTTAGACTTTCGCTTGTTTATGATGGATACGATTGCTTTATTTATTAAAAAACAAAATGATTTTATTAAGAAATATGATACAAAACACATTACAACCGTAAACACTTTCTTTATGAAAGGGGAAGATAAGCTGGGAGTCATGTGTGGATTACATCCTTTTTCATTTTCAGATTGTGTTGATATAGTTGGATTTGATTTATACCCGGGAAGTTCCAATAAATTAGAATCTAAAAGAGAATTTTCTTCTATGTTTTTAGATTTATGTCGGAGTTCAACTCATGATAAATATTGGATGTTAGAAGTGGAAAGCGGTCCATTGAACGGATGGGTGTTAGGTCCACACCGAAATACTAATGATTTAGATATTATTCGAAATGCTGTCACGTGTTTAGGTCATAATGCGAAAATGCAATTATATATGGGTTATAGAGAATGGTGTTTTCAACCTATTAATTGGGGAGGATTGGTAGATTTAAAAGGAAATCCAACAAATAGGTTGGATGCACTTTCTAAAGTAAATGAATGGATTCGGCAATATCAACTACAAGATCCAACCCTTCATTCTCTTAAAAGTAAAATTGGAATCGTTTTTTCACGGCGTAGCAATATTCTATCCAAAGGTTTTGATTGTGATGGATTTATGATAGATACACTAAGAGCGTATTATACCAGTTTGTGGAAATTAGACTATCAAATTGATTTTATTGATGAAGATCATTTAGATAATTTGAAACAGTATCAAATGATTTTTTTACCATTTTTAATTTCGTGCAGTGATTCTATGATGATTCAATTTCAAAATTATGTACAGGAGGGAGGAATTCTTTATGCTGAACCTAGAGTTAGTTATTTAAATGAATATGGATGGTATCACGTTGGTCGTCCTGCGGCGTTGTTACAAGATATTTTCGGCATCCAAGAAGAATCGATTGAAGTTGATGAGGATGTGGATACGAAATCAGGTATTTATGGGTATTGGCATCGAGATCATATAAAATTATATGGAGCAAAAGTATTAGACGATTTTGAAGATGGAAGTCCTGCGCTAACTTGTAATTCGTATGGGAAAGGGTTTGCTGTTTTTGGATGTTCATATTATATGTTAGGTAACCTTAGGAATAATAAATCCAATTGGCTGAAATGGTTACAAAGTTTTATGGAATCTCATTTTATTAAGCCTACGGTTAAACTGACGTATTCAAAAAAAATGGATAAAATTATTGAAGCAGATATATTGCAAGATGAATCCAGACAAGTTTTATTTGTAACAAATTATGCGAATAAAAAACAATCATTTGATAATGAATTGTGTCAATTTACAATATGTACGAATAAAGTCGTAAAATCGATTAAAGAAATCACAACGAACGATTCAGTAGTTTTTACTCAAGAAAAAAACAATTTAAGATTTTCATATAACATTGAAAGAGATATATCTTATATATTTGAAATCAAATATTGATATGGGATAGTGCTTTATATAATTCTGGTTTATACTTGCTTGATCCTTATTTTGTTTATAATCCTATTTTTGACAGTTAGTAAATTTTAAAATGACTTATAACCCTTTAAATGAAGGAGTATAAGTCATTTTTTTATGTTTTGTGGGGGTTGTTATGTGTTTTGAGTGTTTACATAATTTTGTTAAATTGCTTTTTAGATAGTATTCATGATAGAGCGGTAAATTAGTCGCTTCATGTATGGATTTTAACGAATGATAATTTGAATAGAGTGATAGATAAATCATTCTGTCGATTTCTACGTCATTCATATTTTTAAAGTTTTTATGATTTGATTGGACGTTTGACTACAGGATTCGGTTTGTGATTTTTAGATAAGGAAAATCTTCTAAAATCTTCCCATATTTCTTCGGTTATTTTATCAACGATGTTTTCATCGGCCTAAGCAAGTCTATGTTAGGGGAGACTTCTTTTTCTACACAAAAGCATAAGAATAAAACAATTTGAAATTATATTTCATTATATTTATAAAATTATTAAAATATTATTTTACTTTTTAAACTATTGTGGTATACTTTTTTTGGCGAAAGGAAACGCTTACAAAAATGGATAAAAATTTTTTCAAGACAAAAATCAATCCTATTTTATGGGGTGGTGCAACTGCTTCGAGTCAATATGAAGGTGGTTGGAACGAAGGCGGAAAAGGATTAGATACGCAGGATTGTAGGGAGTATCTTCCTAGAACTTCCAATGCAACGGTCGCAACGAGATTATTGACAAAAGATGCAATAAGTAAAGCAAAAGAAAATATCGATAATTCTTGGTACCCTTTTAGGACTGGAAGTGATGGATATCACCATATTGATGAAGACATTTCATTACTCAAGGAATTAGGGATTGATATTTATAGACTTTCTCTTAGTTGGGCAAGATTATTTCCAAACGGAGATGAAAATGAGCCGAATCCGGATGGAATTAAATATTATGATGAAGTGATTAAAAAAGTTAATAAAGCAGGGATGAAGATCTTCTTAACGATGAATCATTATGCTTTGCCTTTACATCTTGTTGAAAAATATGGAGGATGGACAAATCGTAAAACGATTGATTTCTATGTAAGATTCGCTAAGACTGTATTTTCACATTGGGGAGAATATATAGACTATTATTTGCCGTTTAATGAAATTAACGCTGGTTATTTTTCTCCATACAATGGAGTTGGATTGGTACGAAATGATGAAAATGAAGCTTATGATGAATCATTGGTTTTTAAATCTTTACATCATCAATTTGTAGCAAGTGCTAAAACAATAAAATTAGGACATGAAATGGTCAAAGGTAAATTCGGATGTATGATTGCATGCTTCTGTTATTATCCTTACTCTTGTAATCCTTTGGATAATATAAAATTGGTTCATGAAGAAAATGTGAATCAATGGTTCTGTAGTGATGTTTTAACTAGAGGATATTATCCAAATTACATGAGACGATTCTTTGATGAAAGAAATATTCAATTTGAAATCACTGAAGATGATCTTATTTTATTAAAAGAAAATACAGCAGATTTTGTGTCGTTTTCATACTATCAATCTTGTGTTATTTCAAGTGATGAAAAAGAAAAGACAGCAGGAAACTTAGTTGTTTCTACTAAAAATCCATATTTGAATGCAACAGAATGGGGATGGGAAATCGATCCAATTGGATTGAGAGTTTCTCTGAATAAAGTGTACGATCGATACCAAAAGCCGATTTTTATATCAGAAAATGGTTTAGGAAATCGTGATGTATTAAATGAAGATGGTACTGTACATGATCAATGTAGAATTAAATATCTAAATGATCATTTTGAGCAAATTAAAGAGGCTCAAAAAGATGGTGTAGAGGTTTTAGGATATATCATGTGGGGAGTTATTGACATAGTTTCAGCAGGAAGTTGTGAAATGGAAAAACGTTATGGTGTAGTTTATGTTGATGCAGATAACTATGGTAACGGAACATATAATCGAATAAAAAAAGATAGTTTTGATTGGTATAAAAAATTTATTCAAAAAGAAAAGGAAGGTAGAGAATGAATTTAGAAAAGTTAGGAACCGAACGTGTTAATCCGAATACGATTGATATTGACGAATGTAAAACTGAAGAAATTTTAAAAAAAATAAATGATGAAGATTCAAAAATTTCTAAAATTGTAAGAGATGAAATTCCTAATATTGCAAAATTAATTGATGCTACTTATGAAGCAGTAAAAAATGGAGGTCGCATTATTTATGTTGGAGCCGGAACGTCTGGACGACTTGGTGTTTTAGATGCTTCTGAATGTCCGCCAACGTATGGTGTGTCTGAGGAAATGGTTCAAGGAATTATTGCTGGTGGGAAAGATGCAATGTTTGTAGCACAGGAAGGTGCTGAAGATTCATTAACACTTCCTATTGAGGATTTAAAAGAAATAAATGTATCGAAAAAAGATTTTGTGATTGGACTAGCGGCTAGTGGTAGAACACCTTATGTTGTAGCAGCGCTAGAATATGCAAATGAAATTGGAGCAGGTACAGGAAGTGTATGTTGTGTTACAGGTGGAGAGATTTCAAAATATGCAAAATTTCCAATTGAAGTAAATACAGGACCTGAAGTTGTAACTGGATCTACAAGAATGAAAGCAGGTTCAGCACAAAAAATGGTTTTAAATATGATTTCTACTGCAACCATGATTAAGTTAGGAAAAGTTTATAGAAACTATATGGTTGACTTACAACCTACAAATTTAAAATTGGAAAAAAGAGCATGTTCAATGATCCAAAAATTATTGGATGTGAATGAAGATAAAGCAGAAGAACTTTTTAACAAAAGTGGGAAAAACGTCAAAATTGCACTTATGATGAGCATTTCAAATTGTGAAAAAGAAAGTGCAGAAGTTGCTTTAAATCAAGTGGATGGTCATTTGAAAGAAGCATTAAGAATTTTAGGGAAGGAATTGGTGAAATAAATATGAGTGAAATGGAAACAATCGTTTTTGAAATTATTTGTCATGGAGGAAATGCGAAAGGTTTAGTTTATGAAGCCATTGCATGTTCTCAAAAAGGTGAATTTGACAAGGCTGAACAACTTTTAAAGGAAGCAGATGAAGAACTTGTACAAGCACACCAGATTCAAACAAATTTGATTCAAGAAGAGGCAGCAGGAAAACACCATGAAGTAAGTGTGTTATTTGTTCATGCTCAAGATCATTTGATGACTTCTGCTGAAGTTAGATCTTTAGCTGAAAATTTAATTTCTATGAATAAACGAATTTATGAATTAGAAAACAAATAGTAAAGGAAGATTACATGGCAAGAAGATATCAGGTTAAAAATCAAAATAAAAAGAAACAGTATAAAACTTCTTTAGGGACTACCGATTATGATATTCCGATGTTTGGCTATAAAAGTTCTCTATTTATGCTTTTATTCGTCTTTGGATCTTTGATTTTTATACCTTCTGTGTGTAGTTTGTTACACATTCCTTATAAAATGCCCACAGTTTTATTAGGAGGATTATGTTCTGGTTTTGCAGCAAGCTACGCACAGTTTTATATGGAAAATAAATCAAACGATAAGAAATCTTTTTTAACTGTAGGTGGGTTGTTATCGTTAATGTCAAGTTTTGTAATATTTATTGTTCTTTATGCAAACAAATGGATGTAATTATTAGAACAATTTATATGTATAAAAAAGAAAGGAGGAAAAAACATGAAAGTATTATTAGTATGTTCTCAAGGAATGTCGAGTGCTATTGCAGCTAAAGCGTTACAAGATACAGCAGCAAAACAAGGGTTGGACATTACTGTAACAGAATGCAGTACACAAGCATTTGAAGAAGAAATCAAAAATGGATATGCTATCGGAATGGTAGCTCCACAAATCCGTCATCGTTTCGATGTGCTTAAAGAACAAGCAAAAAATGCAAATGTACCATGTGTGTTAATTCAACCACAAGGATATTCACCTTTAGGTGGTGCAAAATTATTAAATCAAATTAAATCAGAATTAGGAGAATTAAAATAATTTTATTTTAATTAGTTAGGAGAGTTATTAATGTTTGATGCTATTACTAAATTTATGGACGAAAAATTGTCCACACCAATGGCAAAATTAGCAGAACAAAGACATTTACGTGCTATTCGTGATGGTATTATCGCAACTTTACCTATGATTATTGTTTCATCAATGTTCATGGTTATTGCTTTTTTACCAAATTCAATGCCAGCTGATTGGGGAATTACTCAATTCTTACAAGCAAACCAATTTAAAATTTTATTACCATATCGTGTCTCAATGTATATCATGACTTTATACGCTGTATTTGGAATTGGATATTCATTGGCAAATTCTTATGAATTAGATGGATTATCAGGTGGTATTCTATCTGAAATGGCTTTCTTATTAACGGTTTTACCTAAAGCAATCCCTGCTGCATCAGAAGGAATTATGGCTTTAGCTAGTACTACACCAGAATTAGCAGACTATATTGCTGCTATCCCAACAGGATTTGTACTTCCTATGGGAAGCTTAGGTTCTGGAGGAATGTTTATTGGGATTTTAGCAGCATTCTTCGCTGTTGAAGTATTCCGTTTCACTCAAAAGAGTGGGTTCAAAATTAGTATGCCTCCACAAGTACCTTCTTCAGTAGCAAGATCTTTTGAAGCTTTAACACCAACTGCTATCGTTTTGATTATTGTTGCAACAATCACAATGTTTATTGGTATTGATGTTCATAGTATTGTAGGAAAAATCGTTACTCCATTGGTATCTGCCACTGACACATTACCTTCAGTACTTGTAATTATTTTCCTTACTCAATTCTTCTGGTCATTTGGTATTCACGGATGGTCAATTGTTGGTTCATTAGCTAGGCCTTTATGGTTAGTATTATTAGAAGAAAACACAACTGCATTTGTTGGACACGCTGCAATTACACATATCGCTGCAGAACCATTCTACCAATGGTTTGTAATGATTGGTGGTTCAGGTGCAACTATTGGATTAGCAATCTTGTTTGCGTTCTTTGCAAAATCATCATATGGTAAAGCATTAGGAAAAACAGCTATTATCCCTTCAATTTGTAACATTAACGAACCAATGATTTTTGGGGCACCAATTGTATTAAACCCAATGTTAATTATCCCATTTATTTTGGCTCCAATTTTAAACGCTGTTATTGCTTGGTTTGCAACTGTATTGGGATGGGTTAACCCTGTAGTAGCAAGTGCTCCTTGGACATTGCCTGGACCTATCGGTGCTTTCTTAGCTTGTGGTAATGACTGGAGAGCCGCTGTATTAAGCATTTTGTTAATTGTATTATCTGTATTAATCTACTATCCATTCTTTAAAATGTATGATAAGAGTTTATTAGCAGATGAACAAGGAGAAGAAACTGCAGAATAAAGAAAATAAGGTCTTGCCACTATAGCAAGATCTTTTCTTTGTTTATTATAGAATATGAAAGGAAAGTATATTTAGTAATATACAAGTGAAATATATGAGAAGATTAGGAATATCGATTTACCCAGAAAAATCAACAAAACAAGAGATATTAGATTATATTGATAAAGCAGCCGATTTAGGGTTTTCTAGAATTTTTAGTTGCTTGCTATCTGTGAATAAACCTAAAGATGAAATAAAGAAAGATTTTACAGACATTAATTTACATGCGAAAGAAAGAGGGTTTGAAATTATTGTAGATGTTTCTCCAAGAGTTTTTAACGAATTGGGAATTTCATATCAAGACTTATCTTTCTTTAAAGAAATTGGTGCAGATGGATTGCGATTGGATGCTGGATTTTCAGGAAATGAAGAATCCGTAATGACCTTTAATCCATATGGGTTAATTATTGAAATTAATATGAGCAATGATGTGCATACCATTGATACAATTATGGACTATCAACCAAATAGACATAAATTATATGCTTGTCACAATTTTTATCCTCATAAATACACAGGATTAGATTTACAGTTCTTTAAAGATTGTACAGATAGATTCTCTAAATATGGATTGAAAACGGCTGCTTTTGTAACAAGTCAAAATGAAAATACATTTGGATCATGGCCTGTAACAGACGGATTACCTACACTAGAAATGCATAGAAATCTTCCTATGGATGTGCAAGTAAAACATATGATTGCGTTAGATAAAATTGATGATATTATAATTTCAAATTGTTACCCTACATCAGAAGAATTAGATAAATTGAATGGTTTGGATTTAGATTTAGTTACTTTTGATGTGAATACAATCGATGGATTACCAGAAATCGAAGAAAAAATATTATTTGAAGAATTACATTTTAATCGTGGAGATAAAAATGTGAACATGATTCGTTCAACGCAAAGTAGAGTAAAATACAAAGGCTATGATTTTAAATTGTTAAATACTCCTAGCATTATTAAAAGAGGAGATATTGTCATTGAAAGTAGTTTGTATGGACATTATGCGGGAGAATTACAAATTGCTTTACATGATATGGAAAATTCTGGGAAATCAAGTGTTGTTGGTAGAATCAGAGATGAAGAATTATTTTTGTTAGATTACATTAAACCATGGCAAAAATTTAAATTAAGAAAGGCTTAAAAAAATGAAATATTATTTAGGTATTGATGGTGGTGGAACGAAAACCGCTTTTGTTTGTTTAAATCAAAATAAAGAAGAAATGTGTAGGTTTTCAAGCAGCACTTGTCATGTGCTACAAGTTTCCAAAGAAGATGCAATATCTATTTTAAAAGAAGGCCTTGATAGAACTTTAAGGGAAATTCATTTTACATCTGAAGATTCTATTGTTATATGTGCTGGTTTAGCAGGATATGGAAAAGATAAGAATCTAAGGGAAAGAATTGAATCTATTTGTTCTATAGCTTTTTATCCGTATCCATATTGTATCTATAATGATGCAGAAATTGCTTTAGAAGGTGCATTAGATGGAAATGATGGTATTTTGGTCATTGCTGGTACAGGTGCAATCGCATATACAAAAAAAGATTCACAATATAAGCGTTGTGGAGGTTGGGGTGATTTTTTAGGAGATGAAGGTAGTGGATACTGGATTGCTAAAAAATTATTGACTGAGTATACACAGCAGGTAGATGGTAGAAGTCAGCGTACAAATGTTGTACCTACAGTTAAAAGTTATTTAAATTTAGAAAATGATTACGATTTGATTTCTTATTTAGCAAAAGATGATAACAAAAACAGAACTAAAATTGCAAGCTTATCTAAGTTGGCATGTTCTTTAGCTTTAGAAGAAGACGAGGCTGCATTGAAAATATTTGATAAAGCTGCGTATGAGTTATCACGTTTGATTTTAACTTTAGCCAATGAATTTGATGGAAGATGTACAGTAAGTTATATTGGAGGCGTTTGGAAGGCCGAAAAATTGATATTCACTCCTCTTAAATCTTATTTATCTGATAAAATTAATATAACATCTCCTAAATATGATCCTGCATTTGGAGCGTGTTTAATTGCTTTTAGAAAATTTAAATAATTTATAAGGAAGGAAATAATATGAGCTGTATTTATAGAATAAAAAATGGATATACATCGTTCACTGTAACTGAAAAGAAAATTGGAGATTATATTCTCCAAAACAAGAAAAACGTTTTGTTAAAAAGTAGCCAGGAATTGGCAGAATTAAGTGATACTTCTGCAGCTGCTTGGATTCGGTTTTCAAAAAAATTAGGATATAAGGGTTTGAATGAACTAAAAGTAGATTTAGCTCAGGAAAAAAGTAAAGATGATGAATTGTTTAATGTTCTGATTGAAGAAAATGACTCTATAGATGTTATGGTTAAGAAAATCCAAAATATTTCTATAACAAATTTGGATCAAACATATCGTTTAATCAATGTTGCGCAACTAAAAACAGCAATTAAGAAAATTGCAGACAGTCGTCGAGTGTTTTTAGTTGGTGTCGGAGGTAGTGGTATTGTTTGTCTAGATTTTATGCACAAATTGTTAAGAATTGATAAATATGTTGTTTATTATGAAGATCCGCATATTTTATTAGCGAGTATAGCTCATATAAAAAAAGATGATGTTATTTTAGCGGTTAGTTATGGTGGAGAAACGGTTGAAGTGAACGAAGCTGTAAGAAAAGCTAAAGAAGTAGGTGCCACAACAATTGCAATCACTAAATATGATGTAAGAAGTACATTGTCAAATTTAGTCGATTTAAAATTATATATACCTATTGAAGAACAGGAGCTTAGATTTGGTTCGATTGCTAGTAGAAACTCTGCATTGATTTTGACCGATTTAATTTATTATGGTTTGGCTAAAAATGACATTAATAAAACAAAAGAAGACTTAATTAAAACAAGACAGTTAATTAATAAAGTTGAACGTAAATAGGAGGAAATTAAATGTACGCAGTAGGATTGATGTCTGGAACATCTTTGGATGGGATAGATGCAGTTTTATGTGATATTGAAAATTTTGGAACGAATACAAAAGTCAGACAAATCGAATTTGAAACGTATGATTTAAAAGAATCTACTCGAGAAAAAATTAAAAAATGTTGTTTAAACGAAAATGTTTCTACAGCATTAATTTGTTCTTTGAATTTTGAATTGGGATATGAATTTGGGAATGCCGTTCTAAATTTATGTAAGAAAGCCAATATTTCTACTAAAGACATAAAATTTATTGCGAGCCATGGACAAACAATTTATCACATTCCTAAATCGAATGATAAATATTGTGCTAGTACATTGCAAATAGGAGAAGCTGCCGTAATTTCACAACTTTGTAAATGCCCGGTTGTATCTAATTTTCGAGTGATGGATATGGCTTGTGGGGGAGAAGGAGCACCTTTAGTTCCTTATAGTGAATTTATTTTATATGGTTCGAAAGAAAACAATATTGCTTTGCAAAATATTGGGGGAATAGGAAATGTAACTGTTCTTCCTAAATCGAATAATATAGATGATGTTTTTGCTTTTGATACAGGTCCAGGAAATATGATTATTAATGAAGCAATGAATATTTTATACGGTCAACAATATGATGACGGTGGAAAAATAGCTGCTCATGGGAACATGATTGATGCGTTAAAACAAGAATTGATGAACCATCCTTATTTGAATCAAACGTTGCCGAAAACAACAGGAAGAGAAATGTTTGGTGAAGATTTCACAAAAGATATTTTGAGCCGATATCAAAGTGAGAAAAAGGAAGATTTGATTCATACTTTGACTTGGTTTACAGCGTATAGTATTGCGTATAATTATAATCAATTTATTTTCCCAAAATATCCAATATCTGAAGTGATTTTAGCAGGTGGTGGAGTACATAATATAACCTTGATTAATATGATTAAACATTTATTACCAGGTATCAATGTATTAACTCAAGAAGATAAAGGATATTCTTCAGATGCTAAAGAAGCGGTCGCTTTTGTTATATTAGGGAATGAAACTTTGAATCATCATTTTTCAAATGTGCCTAACGCAACAGGAGCTAAAGAAAAAGCAATTTTAGGAAATATAACATTGGCTTATTAAAGAAAAGAGAAGTTTATATGGCATTAATTCAAATGAATTATTCTAGTAAAGCGTTAGCTAGGAAAACAAATTTAACTATTTTGTTACCCGAATTAGAAGAACAATATGATTCTGATAAACCAGTTAAATATAAAGTACTTTATTTGTTGCATGGATTATTTGATGACCACTTAGGATGGCTAAGATATACTTCTATTGAAAATTATATAAGAGGTACGAATCTGGCGGTTGTTATGCCTAATGTGGAACATGGATTTTATACAGACATGGAGTTTGGACCAGACTACTATACATTTGTTTCTAGTGAATTACCTACATATTTAAGTCATGTATTTCCATTTTACAACGATAAGGAAAATGTTTTTATAGCAGGGAATTCCATGGGAGGATATGGAGCTCTTAAATGTGCGATTAAAAATAAAGATAAATATGGCAAGGTAGCTGTTTTAAGTCCGGTACTGGATATTAATGATTTTGTACATAATTATCCATTTGAAGGATTTCATCCAGAGTATGTTTTTGGAAAAGATTTAAATGTCAAAAATACAGAAAACGATTTATATTTTTTGTTAAAACAGATTGAAAGTAAAGAAAGTTTACCAAAAATGTGGATTCATTGCGGAAAAGAGGACTTTTTATATGATCAATATAAAAAGTTTATAAATTTCGCAAAAGAAAATTTTATAAGTTTAAGTTTTGGAACATATGAAGGAGATCATACTTGGAAGTATTGGGAAACTCAAGTACATAGTCTGATTGAGTGGATACTACATGAGTGATCTATAAAATTAAAAAATTAGTATTTTGAAGCAGAAGAAGGACTTCTGCTTTTTTTTTAGGGGATGAGGAATTGCTAGGGGTGTTTACTTTTTAGAATCAAATGAAAATAAGAAGGGTCTGAGAGAGCATATTTTTTTGAATTAAAGGTATATTAAGTATGTAGTGGTATATAAATTAAAATAAACTAGATTTATATAGTAGGAAAAACGAATATTTTTAATAGTATATAAATGTGTACATTTTTATACTATAATAGAATCATGTAAAAAGGGGATTTAAGATGGCGTATTATGGATATCATAGAGTAAGTACAAAAGAACAACATCTTGATCGTGGAATCAAAGGGATTGAAGAATTTTGCCAACAACGAAATTACCCACTTGAAAAAATTTATGTAGATGAAATATCAGGGAAAGATAATATTGAAAATCGTCCAAGATATATAGTATTGAAGGAAGACGTTTTAAGACAAGGCGATACATTAATTCTTTGGGAACTAGACCGTCTATCCAGAGTAAAAAAACAAATTGCTAAAGAACTTCAATATTTTGAAGATAAAGGAGTCCGAGTTATGTTCTTGGATGTTCCAACTTCGACGATTGAATTACCAAAAGAAACGGATGCAATGAATAAATTAATTACCGATACGATTAATAAGGTAGTCATTGAAATTTATTCCATGCAAGCCGAAGCAGAACTACAAAGAAAAGAAAAACGAGTACATGAAGGAATTCAAGCGAAGAAAGATCGTGGAGAATGGGAAGACTATGGTCGACCAAGAATTATGAAACAAAGTGAGTTTGCAAAAGAATA